>Ga0172381_10003003_pt1 | contig 18191 bp, 21 predicted proteins | sample Leawel6488metaG_FD_119754 | JGI IMG/M metagenome (GOLD analysis project Ga0172381, IMG submission 119754) | Leachate microbial communities from a municipal landfill in Southern Ontario, Canada - Leachate well 64-88 metaG | ecosystem: Engineered > Solid waste > Landfill > Unclassified | place... | reverse complement strand
TTTTGTATTAGTAAAAATATTCTTGAAGAGTTTTCATTTTTGTCTAAAATTGATTCCAGCGCAGTAAAAATTCAGCCTCTTGCTGGCTCTGTTTCTGAGATTGGATTAGAAACTCGTGATGAGAATGGTGATGTTGTAGATTCCGCTTGGATGAAAGTGCATTTTGATAATACCATTTTTGATGGTGATAAAGAAAAGTTCATTAAAAACTATATTTCATCCTTACTTTTTGTTGATAGAAATTTGGCATATACATTTTTTCCAAAATTGCAACCGCAAAAAATAAAAGTAGATTCTTCTGATAAAGAAGTAATTAATTGAGGTAAGTATGTCATTTAATAAACAAAAGGTTTTTTATAGAAAATCAAAAGACAAGAAAGTTGGGACTGCTATTGGGTTTAATTATTCCAATGAAAAATTGTATCTTGAAATAGCAAAAATTGTTAGTGGAACTGATAATTATGATTGGGCAAAAAAAATAGTATTTTCTTTGTCAGGGGAAGAGTGTTCAAATATTCTTTATTATTTGTCACATAATAAAAACAAAGAAGAAAAATTAAGTTTTTATCACACCAAAGACCATAGCGATAAACAGCATTATACCACACTTATTGTGGGACTAGTAGATACTGGTGTCGCCTTTTCATTTAATAAAAATGGTAGTGAAAAAAATTATTTTATTTTTAATTATAGCGAAATTCCATTTTTGAAAATCATTTTTGAAAATGTAATTATTATGTCATTAAATTGGAAAAATTCGGAGAATAATAAATAATGAAAAATATTTTATGTCTTGGCGGCGCTGGTTTTATAGGTTCTAATTTTGTTGATTATATATTTAAAAATACAGATTGGAATATAACAGTTGTTGATTTGTTAAATTATAGAGGAAGACTTGATAATTTTAGTGATGAAGTATGGAGAGAACATTTAAATTATATTAATGGTAAAAAAGATTCAAGATTTAGATTTATTTATGGTGATATTTGTGATTTTCATTTAATGAATAAGTTGTTTAAGGAAAATGAATACGTTGTCGGCTTCGCCGCCGAATCTCATGTGGATAGATCAATTTTTTCATCTGCCCCATTTATTAGAAGTGATGTCGAGGGAGTTCAAATTCTTTTAGATGTGTTAAAACAAAATAAGCATATTGAAAAATTTATTCATTTTTCAACATCAGAAGTCTATGGGACAGCACAGTATGAGCCAATGGATGAGCAGCACCCGTTGTTGCCAGCATCCCCATATGCAGCAAGTAAATGTGGTGGGGATAGACTTATTTATTCCTATCAAAACACTTTTGATGTTCCTACTACAATTGTACGGCCATTTAATCAATATGGGCCGCAACAGCATGCAGAAAATTTAATTCCTAAATGTATTACATCTATTTTAAATGGCAAAAAGATTCCTATTTTTGGAAATGGCGAAGCTATGCGTGATTTTGTTTTTGTTAAAGATACATGTGAGGCAATTTTAACATTATTAAATGCCGATAATAATGAGATTAAGCATAAAGTATTTAATATTGCAACTGGAATTGCAACATCAACATTAGATATAGCAAGAAAAATAGTAAAATATATGGGCCAAACGGAAGATGAGTGTATTTCTTTTGTTGATTCGAGACTTGGAGAGGTAAATAAGCATATTGGTTGTAACAAAAAAATGAAATCTGTATTTAATTGGGAAACTAAAACAACTTTAGATTGTGGTCTTTTGTTGACTATTGAATGGTATAAGTCGCATCTGCCTTGGATAGCAAACAGAAAAATGTATATTTAGGAGATAATAGTGATATACGTTATTGGCAATACTGGATTTGCAAAAACACTAATTAATATTATAAATTATGAAAAATCTCCAATACTTATTCATAATGATTACATAATAAAAGACACAAAGGAACTATCTTTTCAATATGTAGACAAAGTTGTAACTGATAACTTTTATGAGACAATACCATTTAATAAAATGTCATGTATACCGGGTATTGATAATGATTCTGATTTTATGATGCATGGTAGTATAAATTATACATTTAGGAAAAAGAACCAAGATTTATATGATGAATGGAATTTTCTTAGCTTTATCAGTGAAAGTGCAAAGTGTTATAATCTTGATGAGCTTTCCCTTGAAAAAGGGATACAGATAATGCCTAATGCAATTATTTGTGATAATTGTGAATTACAAAATGGTGTTTATATTGGTTTTTCTACTATCATAAAGAAAAATGTAAAAATTGGTGAGTTTGCTGTTATTGGTGATAATGTAATTATAGAAGAAAATTGTGTTATCCCAGATAATTGTTTTGTAGAAAGTGGTAAAATTATTCACAGAGTACAATAAAATATTTAATTTCTATTAAAAGGATAAAATATGTATGAAATTCCATTTGTTAGACCAACATTGCCAAATATTAGTGATATTTCAAACGAGTTAGATGAAGTATTAAAAAGCGGTATGATTTCATCAAGGCTTGGTTGGAAAAATGTTGTTGAGTTTGAAGAAAAAATGAAAAAATATACAGGGAAAAAATATGCAGTTGCCTTAAATTCTGGGACAACAGGGCTTCACGCAATGCTTCAGCGATATAGTTTCATTGACACAGTTATTATTCCTGCCTTTACATTCCATGCAACTGCATTAGCTTGTAAACTTAATAATAAAGATATAAGATATGTTGATGTTGATTTAGAAACATGGACTGTTGATAGTGACCATTTACAATATTTGGTTTCTACTGGTAGTGGTAGACAATTATTGTTGGCTGCAAATATGTTTGGTAATCCTCCTGCATTTGATGAATTTAGAAATTTTATTAATCAAGATTTAATTCTTGTTGATAATGCTCAAGGGATTGGTGCAACATATGGAAATGAAAACTCTGGATTTCATGGATATGCAAGTTCATTTTCATTTAGCGCAAGTAAATTAATTACTGGCGGCGAGGGTGGTCTTGTTTGTACTGATGATAAGCAAATGAAAGATTGTGCTTTATTTTGTAGGCATTATGGCGATGATGGGTCATATAATCCTCAATATTTAGGACTTAATGGGCGTATTCCAGAATTCAACGCTATTATTTTGAATAAGCAATTTGATAATCTTAAAAATGTAATGAGTATTCATAGGGAAATTGCTAATAAATATAAAAATAGGTTAAATAACCTTTTTCAGCAAGAGAAGATTAAGTTTCAGGTTGAACAAAAAAACGGCTCTTCTGGTTGGAAAGAATTTGTTATTAGGATTTTAACTGGTAATCGTGATAAAATAGGTGAAGCATTAGAAAAAAACAAAATAGAACATAAGAAATATTGGTCTATTCCTCTTCATAAAACAAAACTTTATCGTGATGATAATGCATATTTGCCAAATACAAATTTGTTGGCAAAACAATGTTTAGCTGTTCCAATGTATCAATTAATAACAGATGAAAATATTGATAGAATTTGTACAGTTATAGAAAATAATATTTAAATGGAGTGAGTCATGGATGTGACAATTATTGAAAGTTTAACTAAAGATTGGGGAAATGGAACAATTTTTAGTGAATGTGAACTATTGTATAATTTAGCAAAGCAATCTAAGGGTGATATTGTAGAAATAGGAAGTTGGGTTGGGAAATCTACAGCATTTTTAGCTTTTGGGACTAATGATGGTGAAAATAAAAATGTATATGCAATAGACCCTCATATTTATGGTACAAAAGAAAGATTTTTGAATAATCTTAAATTTTTGATACAAAATGGACTTTCTGAAAAAACAATTATTCCTATTGCTATGAGTTCTGAAGAAGCTATAAACAGTAGTCAAGGTTTTAATGAAATAGATATTGGCTTAATTTTTATAGATGGTGATCATACATATGAAGGGGTTAAAAAAGATTTTGATTTATGGTTTAATAAATTAGCTATAAATGGGCATATTGCCTTTCATGATAGTGATTGGGTCGCAGTTGACAATTTCTTAAAAAAGGAAGTTTATACAAGGAAAGATATAGAAAAGGTTGACATTGCCGGATCAATTACTTATTTTAGGAAAAAAAATGTTTGATCATGTAAAAAAATTTGAATTCACCAAACTTGTTGGTGAAATATCATTTGGACAACATTGTATTTGTGATGATTATAGCTATGTATATTCAACTGGGAAAATTAAAATAGGAAATTTTGTACATATTTGTTGCTTTTCTTCTGTTATTGGACAAGATATAGAGATAGAAGATTTTTCTGCAATTTCACAGGGGGTTAGGCTTATTGGAAGTACAGATGATTTTGTGAATGGTGGGTTTGGAAATTCTACTTTATCATTGGTTACAGATAAGCATGATGAATATCGTAATACAAAAAGAGGATTTATCAAGGTAGGAAAGTTTTGTATTATTGGTGCAAACTCCGTAGTATTACCAAATGTCTCTATAGCAGAAGGTGTTACTGTTGGAGCTGGTTCTATAGTTACTAGAAGTTTGGATATACCATATGGCGTTTATATTAATAATGAATTAGTTAAATATCGTGATATGGCAAAAGTTAAAAAAAATTATGAAAAATTTATTAACGAAACGAGTTATGAATAAAAATAATATAGAGTGTTCTGTTTGTACAATAACAATGAGATACGGATGGCTTGAATGGGCAGCAAAAATGCTTGCAAGTCAAACTTTTAAAAATTTCCAATGGATTGTAATTGATAGATTATATAAAGAAAGAAAAAATAAGTTATATAATTTATGTAAAAAATTAAATATTAATTTAATTCATCTTCCAGAACCAAGCATATATTATGCTACAGAACAAAATATGTATACCAATTCTAACGAAAGCATATTTTATTCAAGCGGAAAATATTTTATAGGATTAGAGGACTGGCATGTTATTCCAGATAATTATATTGAAAAACATATCTTTTGGCTTCAAAAAGATATGGCATGCTCTACAAGATGGATTCATACAAACCTTATGGAAGAATTAAATTATCAATCTTTTTCTGAAAAAGCAAAAAATGAAAAATATTTTACTAATGAAAAAAATTTTTCTCATAAATGTTTAAATGCTACACCGGAAATACGAGAAAAAACAATACAACATTCTATTAAAGATGCGAATAGCGATCATAGATTTTTATCTCTTAAAAAGAAAAATAAATATTTCAACGAGAAAACACCAGCACAATCTATTCCTGATTGGTGGTGGCCATCTTCAAGTTCTGCACCAATGAAATATATATTAAAGTGTGGCGGATATGATGAAAGATTTAATTTGGGGACAGGCGGTGGGGATTGTGATTTAGCACATAGGATGCATAATGTTGGGTTGCAATTTGTTTATGACCCAACAATTGTATCGTATCATATAAATCATGATCCAATTAATAATATTAAATATAAAAAAATAAATGATGATATTTGTGAATTTCACGATAGAACGCCATTCATAAAAAATGAATATTATCCAAATGGCAACCCAGCATTATCAGAAAATGAAAATTTTTATGCAATACAAGAAAATGATATTACTTATTTGAAATGCAAAACATGCAACGCTTTATTAATTGCAGATACGCAAAAATTGATTAAGCAAAATAAAAGTTTAATAAAAATTGGTGAAAAAAATATAATGAGCCAAATATTTTTTAATATTAAGCTTGATAAAGGAAGAAAAAATGGAAACTAAATTTGTTACTGAGTTTGATCCATATCAAGATATTATTATAAATGGGAAAATCGTACAAAAGGGTATTAGGCAATGCTCTGAAAGATTACCACATATAGAAGAATTATGTAATGAATTTAAAAGGCCATTCACATTGTTGGATATTGGGTGCGCTTTTGGATATTTTGTGTTTTCTTTGGCCCCGAAGTTTCCAGACAGTACGTTTGTTATGATTGAGGGTGGTGAGGTTGAAGCAAAATATTTAAAACAATTATGTAAGCTGAACAACGTTAATAATGTTATTTTTTTGAATAAACATATTACACCAGATGATTTAATTGAAATTGGCAATGTAGAACATTTTGATATTGTTTTAGCATTAAATATTGTTCATCATTTTGATAGAGGCATTTTAGAAATGATGAATATCTTTAATAACATAGGTGAACATGTAATAATGGAATTTCCAGTTAAGGGAGAAAATTCATGTAATCAAGAAGCTATTAATAATTTTAATTTTGATTTAATTGAAGAAAATGGTGGTAAATTAATTGCCAAAACATCAAGTCATGTTGGGGCAATAAAGCGGCCAATGTATTATTTTTATAATAAAAAAGAAAATATTAATAGTCCATATTGGAAAAATTCGCCATCATCTTTTGAAAGACCAATTATAGAATCAGATTTGGTAAATAAAACGATTGAAATTAAAAGAAAAAATTTTAAGGATAATTTTATTCATGGAATAAATCTTTTTACATTTTTTAATTTAAATGGGGTTTTCCCTGAAAAAGAAATTATTGTAGAACAACTACAAAATATTAATGTAGATGATTATGCTGATGTGCGATTATGGAATTTTATTATTTCTGGTAAAAATATTCATGCAATAGATAAGATTGATAATAATACCGCCAATAAGAATTTATCAAATAAGTACAAAAATGAAATTATTAACTGTATTAATACAAATTCTGATAATATTAAAAATATTGAATATTGGAGTAATTTATTGTTTAAACCAAAATGTTCTGTATGTACAATTACCGTTAGATATGGTGGTCTTGATTGGCAAGCTGAAATGTTGGCAAGGCAAACATTTAAAGAATTCGAGTGGCTTATAGTTGATGCCCTTTATCATGAAAGAAAGGAAGAAGTTAAAAAGCTTGCCCATGAAAAAGGACTACATATTATTCATCTTCCAGAGCCAAAGCTTGGATATAAAACAGTACCAAATAGAACTTCAAATTGGAATGAATTATTAAAATATATTGATACGCCATACACAATATGTCTTGAGGACTGGCATATTATTCCTGATAATTTTATTGAAAAACATTATCATTATTTATCTAATGGGATTGATTCAATTGCATTTAGATGGGTACGTACAAATTATATGGCATATCATGATAGTTATGAATCTTTCTTTGAAAAAGCAACATTAGCTAATTTACAAGATAATTCAATTAGTGAATCTGATAAATTTGATGTTAGAGCTTTAAATATATTAAAATCATTAAATACAGATGATAAAGCATTTAATGGTAGAATATTTTTGATTCCCCCATCTTGGTGGTGGCCAAATACGTTATCTATTAAAACTGAATTTTTAATTAAAGTTGGTGGATTTGATCAAACATTTGATGGCGGAACTGGTGGTGAAGATGTTGATATTGCTAACAGGTTAAGTAAACTTGGTATTAAGTTTTTTTATGATCCATCTATTATTACTTTTCATATTAATCATGGTGGAGATCGTTTACCATCTATTAAAAGGGATTGGGTATGTGAAAATTCTAAATTAGATCGTGCTCCATTTACCTATAATGAATATACAAAAGGCGATCCGAATTTAATGGAAAATGATAATTTTAGTGCTGTTTTGGGTGAAGATGGGATTAGGTATTTATATTCAAAACATTGTGAATGGGTTGGAATTATTGATTCTGGGGAAATTATTAAGAGAAATATGCAAAGAGATAGTTTTTTGCCATTACATGTTGCCCCGTGGTTAAAAGATATAAATACACAAGAAAATATTGAGAAATTTAGGAAAAATAGATATAATCATAATTTATATTGCCTTGAATGCAATAAGTAATTAGTAATGATGCTATAATTAGTAGTATTAAATAAATATTCATTCCATATTTTTATTAAAAGAATAAAAATTTGGAGTCAAAAATGGAGAAAGAAAATAATTTAGAAAAAGAAAATATTAAAGTTATAGTAGAAATTATTCATTTTATGAAAAAATATAATTATGAGCATGAAAAGCAGATAGATTTTAATACTGCAACTTTATTATGGCTAAAGAAAAAAGATAGGCAAGGGCTTTAAGTTATGGCGCATAGTGGTGAAATAGTAATTAAAGGGCATGCACCCGTACACTCGACTAGAGTGGCCGCTATACGTGTTGATGATTCAGTTCATAATTTTACATTTGATATTGATACTCATAATTTTCGAGATTTATTAATTGAAAATATTGGCAATAATCCTGTATATATTAAATTTTCTCCTTGTGCAATAGATGATATTGAAATACCAACTTTATCAAGAAAAGATACAATTTTTTCTGGGGAAAACGTTGGGTGGAAATTAAACCCGAATGGTTCTATGATTATAGAATATATGGATTTTTCTCATATTGCTATGAAATGCAGTAATGGGAAAAGTACAAATATACAAATTATGGGGACTTTATATCCATTGAATCGTGTTAATGGTTCTTTATAATTTAAGGCGGTCTTCTTATGAAAGAGTATAGTACCTCAGATATTTCTTTAGCAACATATATTGAAATTGCTGCAAATGTATCATGTGATTTAAAAAAACAAGATAACAAAGTGCTTTTTTGTTTTAAAATTGATGTCGCGCAGCATGTAGATGATTTTTATGCTAATAAAAATAATTTTTTATTGTTTGCAAACAAATTAAGAAATATGAAAAGCAGAATTGCTAATGTCTTATCAATGAATAAAAAAGAAAACCCAATGCTTTAGCTTTGGGATGAATTTTTTTAGAAAAAAATATATGGATTTTCAATATATGGTTGCTATATTATATATAAGGTGGTAAATAAATGAAAATAGCAGATGCAAACAAGGAATATAGCTACACACCAACTCTTGTATATAGTTGTCAATATCATGTGATTTGGGCAACTAAATATAGGCGGAATGTTTTGACTCCAGAGGTTCAAGTAAGATTGAAAGAAATAATTAAACAAGTTAGTGAAGAAATGAAATTTTTTGTTTTAGAAATGGAAATGATGGAAGACCATGTTCATCTTCTTTTGGATGTTAATCCACATATTGGGATATATAAAATTGTTTCTCAAATTAAAGGGATGTCTTCAAAACTTCTTAGAGAAGAATTTAATTTTTTGAAAACAAGACTTCCTACTTTATGGACAAGAGGAAAGTTTATTTCAACTGTTGGCAGTGTTTCTTTAGAAGTTGTTAAAAAGTATATTGAAGGTCAAAAAAATAAATGACAAAGAATGAACAAATTAGACAAACGAGAATGGATACCCGCGCAAGGCGCAAGACACAAGAATGTAAAACCTATTGTGTTAAGTTCGACATGTCTAAATTGTCAAAAGAAAAAAGACAGTATTTAAATAAGTTGTTTTTAGAAGCAAAATGGGTTTACAATTACTGCTTGAGTCAGAAAGAAATTTTTAATGTGTCTTATAAACTTAAAACAGTTGATGGACTTAACAAAGAAGGGGAAGTTGTTCAACATGAAATCAATGCTTTGAGTTCTCAAATGCGACAAACACTTATAGATGGAGTAAAACAAAATATTTACAACTTGGCTCGGGCTAAAAAGAAAGGTTTGAAAGTAGGTAGACTTAAATTTAAGCGTGAAATTAATAGGATTCCATTAAATCAATTTAATGCTACTTATAAAATACTTGGAAGCAACTATATCAGCCTTCAAGGATTCAAAAAAGCATTTAAGGTAATTGGTCTTAAACAGATTCCAAAAACAGGTGAAATAGCAACTGCTAATTTAGTTAGAAGAAATGGAAACTATTATATAAAAATTTCTGTTTTCACAGAAAAAGTTGAATGCGTAAAAACTGGGTGTTCAATTGGAATAGACTTTGGGATTAAAACAGATTTAACGTTTTCAAATGGGATTAAAGTAAATACTGATTTTTCTTTGAAGAAGGTTAAGAAAGAACACCAGCGGTTAAGTAAGAAAGTTGCTGGCAGCCGGAATCAATTCCGACAGAAGCTCAAACTTAAAAAGAGTTATGAACGGCTTGACAACAAAAAGAACGATGTAAGTAATAAGGTGGTTTCATTTTTAAAAAACAACTTTGATGAAATCTGCATTCAGGATGAAAACTTGCGGGGATGGCATCACGGTTGGTTTGGAAAACAAGTGCAACAATCTATTTTGGGGAGAATTTTGTCAAAACTGAAAATGTGTGACAAGACCAAAATAGTTGAAAGATTTTTCCCCACAACTAAAATGTGTTACAATTGTGGGGAAGTTAAAAAAATTAAGCTTTCAGAACGTCGGTTTAGTTGTAGCTGTGGTGTTGATGAAGACCGAGATGTGAAGGCTGCAAAAACTGTTTTGTTTGTAGTTGCGGGGCGCAGCGATTTCAAGCCTGTGGAGAAATTAGCCGCTGGAAAAATGCTGAAGTATTTCAGCAGTTCTCTAAGCTATACTTCTGTGAAGCAGGAAGCCAACTGATTTATCTGTTGGTAGCTCACGATAATAATGCTTTTCCAACAATAGACAATGTTACCATTGTTACAAATAAAACGTGGTTTAATATTTTCAAATAAGGAAAATATATGGAACAGCAAAACTCATTCAAGACAATGTTTGATTCTGTAATACAGAAATTTGGTATTTTTGCAATTAAAATAACTTTGTATGTATTATTTTTTATAATCCTTTTTGGAAGTATATTTTTCATTATCAAATGTAATAGTAATAATCTAAAAGATAGAATTTGGAAATGGTTTAATGGAAGAGATGTTAGCAATGCAAATTCAATCTCACCAAATAGACCCGTGCCAATTGGACAAAAGGACATTGACGGATCAATCCAAATACCAGCAAGCGACATTCTTTTTGACAAAGATGATCCATCTATAGCAATTGTACATGGTAAAAAAATTAAATTGCCTCGTGGCATTTATAAAGATTCTATTAAATATTTAATTTTACTTGAATCAAATGCCATTTATGTTGTTACATCGAGCAACAAGAATGTTCTTGATTTATTAAAATACAAGGAATAAAAATGAAAAAGTTATTGATATTAATATTTTTATTATTTAATATAATTTGTTTTGCAAAGCCTTTGTCAAAGGAAAGGGTTGTTGGTCTTATAAAAGATTTTGATAAATTATTATTAAAACAAGGTATTACGAACACTCAATTCAGAGGAGAGCTGGTAAATAATTTAATAAGACTTGTAATTATTGATAATAATAATTTTTCTATTAAAATCCCAACATTAAATCTCTTCTTTGATAAAGAAGATCGTTTTATTTATATGTCTAATGACACAAATGATTTTATTTTAATCAATATAAAAAATCCAATTGACAATAGTAATGTTCTTCAACTTGTTTTTAAAGATAAAATTGATATTAAATATAATATTAAACAATATAATAAAAGTTTTTTGTCGAGGTTACGTATTGCTCCACATTTTTATTTATATGAAGATAAAATATGCCAAGATTTTTCATTTGATTTAAATTTTCTTAGCATATGGGATTTGGATTTTTGTGTTGGGTCTGGAATTAAGGGGGCAAATTTATCATTAAATTATAAAATATTTAACGTTGGCTTGAAGTATTTGTATGTTGAAAAACATTTCACGTTTATGCTTGGCTTTTCTCTTAAAATATTCAATAAATAAAGGAAAATATTAAATGAAAGCATCTGAATGGATAATTTGTAATTTGCAGAAATATAATGGCGACAAAGCCGTTGTTTACTCAATGTATGATAATTTCTTAAAAGAAACAAAATCTGACGCAACATACTCTTCTTTTCAAAGAAAGGTTAGAAAGGTCTCTAATCTTTTCTCTGAAAAAGTTATAGATAATAATAAAACAACAACACAACCTTATGAAGAAGGCGATACATATAAACATTATGATAAAGAAGAAGTAATAAAGATTCTACAGGATACAACAAAAGAGCTTAATAAAAGATTATCTATTAATGATGTATATACAGTATGCCAACAATTTAATATGAGTTTTGACGAAATAATTAATATGTTTGGTGGTAACGTTGTTAATTTATTAAATACACTTTATAAAGATTTTTGTTTTAATAAAGATGAACACATTAAAATACATAGGCTTGAAGAGCAAATTAAAGATTTAAGGAAAGAAAATAAGCAAATTATTTCTGAGGAAAGCGAAACATTAAAAATACTTGATGTATTAAATAATATTGCCTCTACATACGAAAGGCCAAAATATAATAGAATAAAACTTGCTAATAATAAAAATAAAAAATCGCTTGTTTTGCTTTTATCTGATCTTCATTTTGATGAAATTGTGTTAATTGAAGAAATGTACGGCATTAATGAATATAATCCAGATATTGCCAAAATGAGAATTAAATCTCTTTTTGCAAAAGTTGTTGAAACCGCTATTCTTCTTAACGTTGATACACTTCATATTGAAATGCTTGGCGATATGATTAATGGAATTATTCATGAGGGTGAAATAAATGCAGATTTGTCTATTTTAGAATCAATTATTCAACTTTCTGATTTTTTATGCCAATGTATTGTTGATGTTAGTTCTTATTTTAAGACAATTAATATTAACGCTGTGACTGGTAATCATGGAAGAATTAAACAAAAGCCACATTATAAGAATAAAACAATTAAGAATTTTGAATATATTTTATATCATTTTATGAAAAAAGAATTGAAAAATATTGTTAATAAGTTTGAAATACCAAAGTCTCCGTTTATGGTTGATGATATTCTTGGTTATTCATTGTTGTTAATGCATGGAGATAGTTTTACTGGTGGCGGCGGGTGGTCTCAGGTTCCGGGAACAATAGCAAGAGATGTCCCTCGTATTAGTGCTTTGCTTTCTCAGATAGGAAAGGAAATTTATGCTACTTGCATAGGGCATTTTCACGTAGCTACGTCTATTCATGATTTTGCAGGGAAAGAAGTAATTATTAACGGGACAACTGTTGGTACAAACGAATTTTCAATTGGTAAACTTAAAAAGGGATCATTACCAGCACAAACAACATTTTTGATTGAAGAAAATATTGGGATAAGATTTCGAGATATAATCTTGCTCGAATAGGAGAAATTATGGGCGAAACCGAAAAAGATAAATTATTTGAAGCAAAATTACAGCTTGTAAAGCAAGAATTGTTAAATGAGATATATCAAAAAACAGAATCATCAACTAAGGCGATGGAACAGGAATTTGCTGAGAAGATACAACAAATAAAAAATAGTACCCCAGCTTCATTTGAAATTCCAGCATCACTTAAATGGGTTATTGGAATTTTAATGACATTGTTTTTGACATTCATTTCTCTTGTGATTGGGTTTAATGTTACATCATCAGAATCAATAGCAAAACTAAGAGTTGATATGGCATCTGTTCAAGAAAAAATTAAAATTCATGAAGAATATAAAATTCATTTGAATAGTAGATTAAAGAAACTATATCAACTCAATAGTTTGCAATATCCAAAAATTGAACATAAAACAAATCAATGATTTTTTTTGTATAATTCAATTAATTTGTAGTACAGTTCAATGTTTGGTTTAACATCACCAAGCGCATTGTGTGCGTTTTCATGTTGAATGCCAAAGAAATTTGTTAATGTTGGAAGTTTAAAGTTTTTTGGTTTATCATTTCCCCATTTAATAAAATTTCGTACAATTGATAATGTATCAATTTGGTCAAAATGAAAATATTTTTCAAATATGTTGATGTTAAATTTTCTTTTTACCCATTGATACAAAAAATTAAGATCAAATGATGTAATATTATGCCCCGCTGGATAAATTTTATTTCCTTGCTTTGAAAGAATACCTTTATGTTTTTCAAAAAATGCATTTATTTTTTCAAGAAACGTGTTGGCGTCATCATACTGCATTACTTCTGACAAAGTTCTTCCTTGAATAGAAAGAGATTGCTCTTCAATTAAATCATTAGCTTGGTCTGGTTTCATTTGAATAAGAAGTTCATCAACATATTTATCTTTGTCAAGAAGAACCATCCCAAATTCTATGATTGCCCCTTTAAGCTGGTTAAGGCTTGTTGTTTCAATATCAAACCAGCCAATAATATTTTCTTTAGCTTTTATCATTTTTATTCCCCTTGTTTTCTTTAATTCTTTTCTTTTTTAATACTTCATTATAATATTTTTCCATGTATTCTTTTTGATATTCTTTATTATTTTCTGCCCATTTTTTTCTATATTCGACAATTTTGTCTTTATTTTTTTCAGCATATTTCATTCTACTTTTTAAAATTGAATCTTTATGATCGTTATAATATTCTTTACGAACAACATATGAAAGATTTTTAATTTGATCATCAAGAGAATCTTCATTATTGATAAGTTGTGTAATAGTTTCTGGTGTAATATCATATTTTTTTATAGTAATTCCAAGTTTTTTAATTGTTTTATACAATTTTAGTTTTTCTGCGTTTGTAATGACGTTATTCATACTTTGCCTCCGTGCTATCAATAGTTGTTTCCGCGCTTGTAAAATCTAACATTTTAGATGATAATTTCCTTTTATTACGTTTTGGGCCATCTTTTTCTACTTTCTTAATTAATTCTTTACATTCAACTTGTAATTCATCAACTTTATACTTGTCTTTTGTTGTTAAAAGATTTCCTTGGTCTCTCACAATAGAGACGCGCCTTCCGACAACATCAACCGTTGCATCTACTCGTTTAAGAAATTCTAACATTTTATCCATTTGGTCTTCCCATCTATGTTTAAGCATAGCGGCATCTTCAATTAATTTTTCATATCTATTATGTAATTCTTTTTCTTTTTTTTGAAAATCTGATTTTAATAAATTTTGCATCCTTTCAACTTCCAATAATTTATCTGTTACTCTTTTTCTTTCTATATCAAGCTTTTTTTTCCAGTTTTTTTCTGATTGATTTATTTCTTGCTTAAATTCTTCTTTCATTCTTATAATTATTTTGTTTTTTTCATTTTCGATTGTTTTAATTTCTTTTTCGTGGTTATTTTTGAGATTATGTATAATAATTTGATTCTTTGTTTGTATATCTTTAAGGTTATCCTCAATATTCTTGTTTGAAATTTTACTTGTGTCTTTAATTGAATTATTAATGACACACATTTCATTTTTAAGTTTTTCAATCGACATATTGTATGTATTTTTATCAAGTTCAGCACGGTTTTTTTCTCCAATTAAAATTCCTTTACCTATTGCTTTTTCAAGCAAAAGCTTTATTTGCCTTTTTCTTCTTAAAAATGATTTTTCATTGGCAATATTATTAATTTCTTCATTAAAAATATTTTCTTCTACATCTAAGTGTTTCATTTTCTACCCTTCTTTATTCAAAGATATAATAATGTTTGCAGCGTCTTCTGTTGTCAAATCTTCAATTGCTCCAACTTTATATTTTTTAAGAGTTTCACTCAACTCTTTTTTATGTTTTTTCAAAAGATTTTTAATTGCTGTTATTTGTGACGGCAATATTGATTTTTTTTCTTGGGCGTCATTATCATCATTTTTTTCTTTAATATCTTCTTTTTTATTATCAATATTATTATTAATAACTTCTGATGGCAATTCAACATCAGTTAATGTATCCGTAATTTCCAATGCATTTAAAATTGCCCTTGCAATTGCCCTATTGCTTGCAATTTCTGCACAATAGCCACCTGATGGGGCGTTATCAAACCCAGACGAACCAACAGCAGTCCAAGTTTTATTATCTATATCTGTTACTGAACCAATAGCAATAAATCTTTGTATTGTCCCTGATCTTTTATTGTAATTATCATAATAAGAATCCTGAACAACTTGAGTAATTCTCGATTGGAATGAATGAAGATCACAATCGTAAGCCAGTTTCATATAGTCTTCTTTTTCAAGAACAAATTTATTTCGCATTGTGTATGCACAATACATATGTGCTTCAGCTCTATATTCTTTTTCTTTAATAATCCAAATTCTTTGATCATCTTTAATTTTAAAAAGAGTTTCTGGCTTTTCTTTTTCCAAAGCTTCTTTTTTTGTTGCGAATTCGTTCATATGATTCTCCATTTCTTTATAATAAAATATACTCAATTATTTACTCATTCAAACAATTTTTTTCTTGATTGAAACTTTATTTACTCTATCTGCTAAAATTGATTTTCTATCATTGTAAACGTTTATTTTGCCACGTATATAATAAATACTATTTATTTCTAATAAATCCTCAATATCGACAAACAACAACGGGAAAATTGTTATTGACCCCCTTCCAGTAAAATCTTCAACATCCAAAAAACACATATCTTTTTTATCTTTTGTTTGCACATATTTAATATTTTTAACCATGCAGCAAATATGGACATCTTTCCCCTTTTCCATGAAAAAGGTTTCATCAATAGTATTTTTAGCTTTTTGAAATTTATCAACATAGTCATCAAATGGATGCCCAGAAACATAAAGCCCTAAGAGTTCTTTTTCTTTATTGAGTAATTCTATTTTTGTAAATAAACATTCCTCTGTGTTTAAGTTAAAATCTTGGTCTGTATATTTATTTAAAAAATCAAATGAAGATTGCCCCTTTTGCTTATTTTTTTGTTCTTTTTCTAATGCTCTTCTTATTTTTTCCATATTTTGCATGAGCGAATATCTATTATTAATAATTTCTGAAAAACAATTAGATAAAATTAATGATATTACGCCACGTTTTGATACAGTAGATTTGTTATTTTTATATAGAAAATCTACAAAATCTATATATGGTTCATTTTTTCTGTTATTTTTAATTGTTTGCGCTACAGATATACCAATGTCTTTTATTGCAGCAAGGCCATATCTGATTGCACCATTTTCTATGATAAAGAGTTCTTCTGATTTATTTATATCTGGCGGTAATATTTTTATATTAAAAAATTTACATTCTCTTTCAATTTCAAAACAAACTTCTTGTGTTCTTTCTGGAGAGTTATTTGCTCTAATTAGTTCATTATTAAGAAATGACATCATGAATTCAAGGGTATAATAATTTTTTAAATATGCAGTTTGATAACTAATTATTGAATACGAAAGGGCATGAGATTTATTAAAAGCATAATCAGCAAAAGATATAAATAGTGAATAGATTTCTTTTGCTTTTTTTTCATCATGGCCCATTTTAATAGCACCATTAACAAAAATGTCTTGATAATTTTGTATTACATGGTGTATTTTTTTACCTATTGCCCTTCTAATATTATCAGATTCCTCAAGAGAAAACCCTGCGTATTGTTTACAAATTTCCATCACTTGTTCTTGATAAATGATAATACCCTTTGTTTCTTCAAGAATATTTTTTAATGAGTTATCAATATATTGAATTTGTGATGGGTTTTGTTTGTTGGCGGCATAAATATCAATAAAATCTTTTGATCCCGGCCTTGCGATTGATGTAACAACTGTTAATTCTTCAATTGAGCTTGGTTTAATATTGTGAATTGCATTTTTCATTACTTTGCTGCCAAACTGAAAAACACCAGTTGTCATTTTAGTAGTAAAAATATTATTAAAAACGTTTACATCATTTAGTGTAATTGAATTAATATCAACATCTTTTTTTTGATATTTTTTTATTGCTTGCACAGTTTCAAATAATAAATTTTGCGTTGTCAAGCCAAGTACATCTATTTTAATAAGTCCAAGACTTTCTGCTGATTTCATATCAAATTGAGAAGCTTCTTTATATTCACCATTTTTTTCTTCTACAATAGTGGTTGGAATAATATTTGTTAAATCTTCATCACTAATAATAATTCCAGCGGCATGCATTCCGGCGTGCTGTATTGCTCCACGTATTGATTTTGCTAATGTGAATATTTTTGGATATTTAGCAATAAAATTTTGAATATCTTGTGTTTGCTCTTTACTATCAAATGAAAAATCATTTGGAAGATTTTTTGTAATTTCATTAGCTGTTTCAAAATTTAAACCACAGGCTCTTGCAGCTCCCTTGATAGCAGATTTATCTTTAAGTATATTGAATGTAATTATATGACTAGTATTTTTTTCACCATATTTTGTTTGAATATATTCAATAACCTCGCTTCTTCTTGAATCTTGAATATCAATATCAATATCTGGCAATGTTCCATTTTTAAGGCGACCATCATTAATAAATCTTTCAAAAAGCAATTTGTATTTAATTGGATTTACTTTAGTAATTTTACTTAAAAATGCAATTAAGCTCCCTGCGGCAGAACCACGCCCAGCGCCAGTATAAATATTTTTTTGTCTACAAAACTCCATTATATCAGCAAGTATCATAAAA
>Ga0172381_10003002_pt1 | contig 18204 bp, 30 predicted proteins | sample Leawel6488metaG_FD_119754 | JGI IMG/M metagenome (GOLD analysis project Ga0172381, IMG submission 119754) | Leachate microbial communities from a municipal landfill in Southern Ontario, Canada - Leachate well 64-88 metaG | ecosystem: Engineered > Solid waste > Landfill > Unclassified | place... | reverse complement strand
ATTACTTGCAGGGGTTTCGACGCTCACTTCGCAGAACGTGAAGGATGCTGTGGATGCGTCGGGGACGGCAACGGCAGTTACCGCCATCAACGACCTCACCAAAGCAGGCGGCGATGGGGACTTAGCGGAAGTGGCGAGCAACACGGCCGAGGCACTGGCGACAGTCGGGACGACGGGGGTGAAGATCGCGGCGGCCGAGAAGACGAGTATTGGCACAACGATACTTGATTTGGCGAATGGCATTGAAGCGGGCGTAACACTGCGGCAGGGATTGCAGCGGATCGGGGCGGTTGTGGCGGGGAAGGTTAGTGGGGCTGGAACCGGAACTGAAGTGTTTGTGGGCATGGATGGAACCACAGAACGGGTTCGCGTTACTACGCCAGACTCTACAGGAAACCGAACAGCCGTGGAGTACGACCACGCATGAAACGATCCTTCGCTGTAAGAACCTTTTCCGCTCGAATGTTTGCTAGTCGAACGTGGCGAGGAATCATTTCGCAATACGTTCCTATAATCGTCGGGCGTACAACATCGCAGCCAGACGTTTTGGTGAGTAGGCCATCGAGAAGCGACGGACCATTGGTCAACAGGGCAACACCATCGCACTCTGAGATTGTTCGCCGACCGTAACGTCAAAACGTGTTTTCTACTATGAAACACTCCATCGTCATACCGTTCCTTGACCGCAACAAGGGGTGGACGCAGTACCTAAACGTGTGTGTTTGGGCTATCGACCGATCGGCGAAACTGTGTGGCGAAACGGACTATGAGATTCTTGTTGTCGATGGCGGGTCAACAGTTCAACGAGAGAAGCAGTCGCCACACGAACGCCTACTGCCAATGCAGTGCGACACGTTCAATAAGTGTTTTCTTCTTAATGTTGGTGTAGATTGTGCCGTTGGGGGCGTGCTGACACTACTTGATGCTGACGCCATTGTTGGACCGGAGTTTATGCGAAACATCGACACTCTCCTTTCCGACACCGAATTGACGAAACTCTGCTACCGGGTTAAGTATCTTCCACCAGGGTACAACGAGACGCTTTTCGTCGCCGATCGTGAATTGGTAGTATCCGAAGCGTTTGCGAATTACCACGCCTTCCAACGCGCGGCTGAAGCGTATGGCCGACCACACTTCTTAAAACGCGAAGGCGGGCATCCGGTGTTTGGCAATAGTCAATTTTCGATTCGGCGTGATGTGCTTGGCGACCTAAGGTGGGACGAGTCATACGCTGGTGGGCGCATGGAAGACGTCGAAATGAATCGTCGCATTGCCGACCGCTACGGCGACCGATATAGGGCTGAAATCGTGACCAACCCGTGCGGTGCTATTCTAATGACGACTCATCCACAGATACCACATTGGTGCAGCAAGACTCAGACCGACGCAAACAATCGGCGGTACATGCGGCACTACAGGGAGGAAAGGCAGCGATGATTCCAATCACAAGCAGTAGCATCTACAGTCCACTCAAGATTGTTCATCATCAAGACATGCTGGCGAGAATGCGCGATGGCATTCCATCGCCACCACTGTTTGTTCAGTTGATTCCAACCAACCGATGCCCTGCGCGGTGCAGCTTCTGTGCGTACCGAACAACGGGCTACTCGTCAAGTCAGTCTTTCGACGAAACAGACGAAATCGCGTGGCCCAAACTCAAAGAGATGGTAGGTGACTTTTCATCAATCGGAGTGAAGGCATGCGAACTGACAGGTGGAGGCGAGCCAACTGTACACCCATGTTTCTCCGATTTGTGCAACGCTCTTGTAGATGCCGGTATCGACGTGGGGATTGTTACAAATGGCATGGGATGTTCTAAACACCTCGACGCCATCCGGCGTGCGAAGTGGATTCGATTCTCCATCGACGCTGGATGTGCCGCGACCTACGCGACTACGCGGCATGTGCCATACGACACCTACGAACGAGTGCGCGATGTCATTCGTGAGTTGCGGTCTAGCCGCGACGGGCAAGACCCGGTAATTGGCGTTGGGTTCGTGGTTCACAATGGCAACTGGTCAGAAATTATGAACGCCGCCGTCAACGCCAAGAGTGACGGAGCGGATAATTTCCGAATTAGTGCCGTGTTTCAGGACCGGGGCGTAGACTACTTTCGCATGTTCTACGCCGACGCCAAAGAACTGTGCCGAGACGCCAGGCAGCTACAGGACAACACATTTCGAGTGTTTGACTTGTTTGGGGATCGCATTGACGACCTTGCAGTGGGTCGCCCGACATTCCCAGAGTGTCACTTCCAAAAACTCTGCACCTATATCGCGGCTGACCTAAACGTCTATCGGTGCTGCGTTGTGGCCAACAATCCTGTCGGTTTGCTTGGGTCAATCGAAAACCGGCCGTTTTCGTCCATGTGGTGTTCTGATTCCGTACAGGAGAAGCTCACTTCGTTTTCTCCTTCCGCTTGCCCACACTGCATGACGACAGCCAAAAACGCCACGATCGACTACTGTCTTAAGAATAACCCACCTCACGTCAATTTTATTTAGGCGGCATCGACATGGCATTCCGAACTTTATCTGACGCATGGGACGATCCGCAAAAGCCATGGCCGTCTGTTGTCTATGTTGAAACGACCAACCGCTGCAACGCAAATTGCGTCTGCTGCCTGAACGACAGATGCCAAAGAACACGCGGCACAATGAGCCTTGATACGTTCAAGGCGGTCGCGGACAAGGTGAAGGCCCGCGGCGTTCCCATCGGTGCCATGTTCTGCTTCGGCGAGCCGCTTATGGACCCGACGCTTACAGAGAAGTACGCCTACGCCGATTCGATTGGCGTCCTTGTCGGTCATGTCGGGCTGAACACGAATTGCAGTCTTTTGACGCCCGAGAAATACCCAGGCATTCTGGAGCACATCCACAACATAACGCTCTCGTTTTTCAACGTCGGCACTGAGTACGAAAGGATGACCGGCCTGAGTTGGGACAACAGCTATCGAAATGCGATGGCGTTCATTAAGTATCGGGACGAGCACAATCCAGACTACCCGATATTCATTGGCGTCAACAAGGTCGCCGGCCACAACCTTGAGGCGGTGCAAGAGGCGTTCTGCGGCCAGAACGTGACGTTCGTGCAGGATGCCGAGTTGCGGTGGGGCGGTTCGGTCATTACTGGCGTTCTCGACCGCACCATCATGTATCCGTGGTGGCAGTGCGATGGAATGAAGGGTGCTTTGCAGATCAAATACGATGGCGGCTGCGAGTTCTGCGCCTACGATATTATTGGCACACCAACTGGCGGCGAGACTCACTTCGGAAACATTCTTACCGATTCATGGGAAACCCTGGAAGCCAGCTTCCGAGAGAAATGGAAAAGCTGCTGCACTCTGTGTGCCCGGTGTGACTACTGGCATCGTGCCAAGGCCGTCCTGATGGCCGGCATACGACGCCCGGAGCCGCTGCCTGACTGGTGGTACGATTGGCAGACGCCGTATCTGAAAGAAGGAGAGGCGTTCAATGCCTAAAGTCTTCGTACTCATTGCCTGTTACGGTCGCGCCAACTATCTTGGTTTTCACCTCGATAGCCTGCGTCTCACTGACGATTGCGAGATTGTTATTCTGAACGACGACAATTCGGAAGAGACGGACGCTGTGGTTGATGGATACCGCAGCCGAGGCTTTCCGATTCGAGCCATACGAACAAGATCAACCGCCGATAATGGCGTATGGCGAGTTCCCGGTTTCGCGTTCAATATCGGCTTGCGACAATGCGATAGCGATATTATTGTGCTGACCTGCGCCGAGATGTACCACCTTGGCGATTCCCTGAGATGCGTCGTGGCAGCCGTACAGAAGGACAATATGGCCTTAGCAACTCCAAAGACGCTGTACGACGACAATGGCAGAATGCTGGCACTTCTTCAGGAAGGGAATCACTCGCCGACCGGACAGCAACATGCGCTAGAGTCAATCGCAGACGACAATAAACAGCGATACCTCGGACAGCATCCATTTTTAGCCAACCACTTCATGCCGTACTTTATGGGGATTAGCCGACGAAAACTCATTGACATAGGCGGGTACGACGAGGACTTCACTGGGGTTGGATGCGAAGACAATGACCTTGTGGACCGTTTGGTAGCGTCTGGATGCCATTATGAGTTCGTGCCAACTTCAGTGGTACATCTACATCACGACCGTCCAAAGGCCAAGTCAATGTTTACAAATCCGCGATACATGCACAATCTGAAGCTCTATAAGGACCGCAAGGGTGTTGTTGTTCGTAACATCGGAAGAGAGTGGGGTGTTTTGTGATGCAGGCCAGCGTGTGCATTTCCACGTTCAATAAACCGATGTTGCTGCGCCGTTCGCTAGAAAGCATCTGCAAGCAGTCTGTCCCGTTCAGCATGGAGATTATCGTTGTTGATGACGGAAGCGAAGGCAACGAAACCGCCGTGGTGTGTGCCGACTTTCCGACCGTGACGTTCCAACGGATCGAGCGACCGGCCATACATCGCAACCCAAGCGTCGCACGCAATGTGGCGTATCGCATGGCAACTGGCAAGGTTATCATCGCCCAGAGTGACGATGTTGTGCATACGACGCCCAACACGATCGAGCGACTTGTCGGCGACTTGCAGCCAGGAAACTTCCTGATTGCTCGCGTACTCAATTCCCTGGAGTACATCACCAAAGAAGTAATTACAATCCACAACCTACCGGACCTGTGGGAGATGACAGGACCCAACAACAAGCGGCCATTCTTTTTTCTCGGTAGTCTGTGGCGCAAAGACCTGTATGCGGTCGGAGGAAACTCAGAGGATTTCGTCGCCCCAGGATATGACGATAACTTCTTTGCCGACTGCTTAATGCGTGGCCTGAAGTTGGAGCCGTTCTACACAGACAGAATCGTTGCCATGCACCTGGACCACGAACGACCAAGCGACCTTTGCCATACAACCAAAGCCAGCATAGCCCTCTACGAAGCCAAGCAACGAGAATGCACATGGAAGGCTGTTGGTGTGCCGTGGCCTTACGAGGAGTCATCGTGAAGATACCTCAAGTAATGAACTTCTTCTGGGATGGAACGCCACTTTCGTGGATGCGATACACGACGTTGGCGAGTTTCCGCAAATTCAACCCCGCATGGGACATTCATCTGTATCGGCCTTCGGTTCCATGCCACACACCACGGTGGCGAACGCCGGAGCTTGACGACAGGGAATACGCCGGACGCGACTACATGGCGGACGTAGATTCGCTTGGTGTTGAGCGTAAGGAGTGGAAACCACCACTTAGTCAACTGGCTCCGGCGCATGCGTCCGACGTGTTTCAGTGGGACATCCTCGGCACCATTGGCGGGTGGTATTCGGACATGGATGTGCTGTTTACATCGCCAATGGACCACGCCGTTGGGATATTCGGGAACACGGACGCAGTGTTTTGCCTTGAAACTGGTGGCATCGCAATCGGTTTCTTCGGGGCAGCGCCGCAATCTCCGGTATTCCAATCCATCTACCGTGAAGCAGTGCGACACAATCAAGCTGGGTCGTACCAATGCTCTGGTGTCGAAGCGGTCTATCGTGCCGCCGGCACGTGGCCTCCCAAGCCTAATGTTTCGATTGGCGGATACCACGCGATGGATGCCTTCCGCACGAAACACCCAGGGTTGGCAATCGCGGACATACCAGAGCACGCCATCTACCACTACGATTGGCAGAGTTTCGTGCGACTGTACGATGCCGACGAAACCATCCCGACAGAGACGTGTATAGGGCTCCACTGGTTCGGAGGTTCTCCGGTCAGTCAGAAGTGGAACAACCTACTAACGGCCGACAATTACACCAATTACAAGATGACTTTCACAACCTATGCCAAGCGGGTGCTGCAATGACGACACCGATATTGTCGCTTCTTTCCCTGACGGTCCCAAGGCGAGTTGGGAGTTGTTTTTCATCGCTGATGACCGAACTGTCCCAGCAAGCCGCATCACATCCGGGGGTAGAGATTCTAGCGCTGTTTGACAACCGACGCTGGACGATTGGCGCAAAGCGGCAGACGATGTTGAACATAGCTAGGGGCCGCTACTTCGCGTTCCTTGATGATGACGACTCCGTGGCCCCCGATTTTGTGCAAGCGATTCTGGACGCCATCGCCGCACAGCCCGACGCCGATGTAATCCTTTACCAGACCATGTGCGTCAGGCCAGGGAAGCCGGACTACATCTGCCACTACGACAAGTCGATCAAAAAGCCGGTATTCGACAAGGAACCGCACAAGGTCTACTACGGACCTCCGGCACACCACCACATCTGGCGGACTGAGTTCGGACGGCAGTTCTCGTTCCCAGACCAGAACGTCGGCGAGGACTTCGCCTGGACATTGGCGGCACGAACGCACATTAGGGCGCAACACAAGATTGAGAGGCCGTTGTATTGGTACAATTGCAATCAAGATACTTCAGAATCGGCTCGGAACGATTAGCAATGAGATGCACTCCAGATATGTCACTATCACCAGCGGTATCTACGAGGGTTGCGGAAGTCCGAAAGGCATGGAAGAATGACGACAAGCGGAAGGTATGCGACCCGCTGGCGTTCGTTGTGTCGGCGCTGGTGAAAACCAACATCAAGGAGATGGGCGACTGCAAGACAAAAGCCGAGCGGCTGACGGACGCCAAACAGCGACTCGATAAGGCAATCTCTGACTACGAATCGTCGCACAACGATTTCATGGAGTCGTTCTACAACGCTCGCCGTTTGATGTCATGGCTCTACCGAGACGCGGCTCTTGAGGCCGGTTTGTCGCCACGGGACGTAGAGGAAGCGTTACACAAAGACCCTGAATCGCTGTGCAATGCGATCCACCAGTCAAGCTGCGAGGTCATTACGAGGGCTATCTTGCGGGGAAAAAACTACACTTGCGTCTTGTGCGGAGCAAAACAATGAGCAATGGCAAAGGCTCGCGCCCACGTCCGATGCAGATCAGCCGCGAAGAGTACGCACGCCGATTTGATGAGGCGTTCGGGAAGAAAGACCTAGACAAGTTCCAGCGTCGGTTGCGAGCAAGGAAGAAGATCAAGAGAACGCGAGGTACAAATGAATCATAGCCCAGAATCGACGCACTTCCCGGCGAGGGGACCGCAGAGATTGCATCCATAAGCATAACGGGCGAATTTCGTCGAGTAGAGTTGCAGTTGCTCTGGTGGTACGGGGGCCAGCGGCATGAACAGTGGGTCGAACCACACGAAATCACGATTCGCAAGGACGGATTGACCTACAAGTTGATCGTGAAGGATTAAGTGGAGTCGGTAATGAAAGTCTTTGACATGGGGAAGAACCCCGAGGGCCCGTTGGCCGCGTCACTGCGGTGTATTACCCAAGGGCCAGACGTAAAGGCGTACATCGAGGGTTCCGTGGCCCAGTTTACACGGGACCTGCTTGGCACGGGTCGTGCAGTAATGCCGGATGGTGAGGTGGTGGATTTGACACCAACGCCGCATCCGTACTATCCAGAGTGCCCGCTTTCCGCGTTGACAACGAACAGCGACAAAGGATAATTGGGAAGCCTATTATTTGGCTTACACTCCTCCACTGGGGCTAAGGAACGTGGGGGATAATATAGGATGGCAGCCAACAAGACGCCCAAGACATCCGCACTCAGTACGATCCCGGACCTACCAGACACACCAGAACAGGGTTGGTTTCGGTTCCCAAACTGCCTAATCCCAAAGTTGCGGATGATCGGCGAGTCACTCCCGACGTACACGGTTCTCTTGTACCACGCTCGACGCACCGGCAAGTGCCATCCAAAGGTCGCAACTCTAGCCCTCGAAACCGGTCGTGATGCCCGAACTGTTCGACGCGACATCCACAAACTCAAAAAAATCGGCCTAATCAAAAAGTCAAAGCAAGCAGGCCGATATAGCGTCTATTACCTCGTAGACTTCCTGGATTATCCATTATGATAGGACACCCATGTCCTACCAGATAGGACACCCATGTCCTACCGAAAGAAGAAGAACGTATGAATAAGAAAGCATATCCCATGCCAAACAACACAGACAACCCCGAGGACACGGCGCGTTGCGTCAAGCTCAGACAGAACGACTCGGCCTGCCAGTCACGCGACCGGATACGAACGTTTTTTGAGCGACTAGAGGAGCTAGTGCTTAAAAACGACTTCCAAACGATCGTGGCAAAGTGCAGGGCACGGAATATAATATGATTCAAGTCAAAAGGCGGGCCATCACATAGCTCACCCGTTACCGTCATCGAATGCAACTCCGCCTCCCACCGCCTCGCCTGACGCACGATAACGCCTCAAGGCGAGTCAAACGTCATCTAAACGCAGGAACGCCGCAGAAGCGATGTCAGACGCCTTAATCACGGTGTCAATCTAGGTAAACTTGTTTTGGCATTAAAAAAATGGCCAAATACCACTTCGCTATGGCGCTTTTTCGACAAGCAAGGCACCGGGGGGCAAGTGTGACGAAAGAAAAAACGGGGGAAGGTATAATAGTTACCAGCCGGCCGACCAAATGGGGGGCCGACCGGGGTGTCGGATAGCTGTTTCGGCCCTCTGTTGGGTGTCGCTCATCATCGTTGTGGTAGCGGTAACTCGTTGCATTGCATGGGGTTACGGCGGCTGCTACGAGAGTCTAGTAGCGCTAGGTTTTGCGACCATGCCTGTCTCGGGGGGTACGATAACACGAATTTAATACCCGTAACACCACTTTTACCTAATACTCATCCACCACACTATAAGCAACGCTAATACTATACGACTGATAACACAAGCCATTCACACAGTCGTGTCCACGAATGTCCAATACCTTTGGGTGTCTTGCCTCTCTTGCAAACCGCATCCAAACCGGCTTCCTTCCTCCCCATCCCATCGTTCCGCATGCACGCGCGTGGTTCCACTAAATGCGACCTTGCCACTTTCGGGTGGTAGCAACGCAAAGTGTTGATTGCAAACGACTTGCGTGCTGCGTAGACACAAACCAAAGTGTCCTATTGACTTTTTAAGTCGTTTGTTTTCAAGCACTTAGCGACGTGTTCGCATCCAATCGGGTGGTATGCTTCGGTATATTTGGGCATCGAACGAAAAACAGGTTGCGACCCACCACGTTGCAGCCTAACCACCACATTCTCACAAGGTCTTAGATCATGGCAATCTCATTGACGTATCGTGCTGGTCTGCTGGTACTCTCGCTCTTGGCTACTGAGCAGGTTGTGGAGTTGACCACTGCCGAGTATGCCGAACGGGTGCAACGCAATCCTCACCTCTTGGCGTTGGCTGGCGATGCGATGAAGCATCCCGGCATTCCGCAAGAGGCAGTCTTCGGCCAGGTTGATCGCACTCCCTATCCCCGTGGGCTTGCACGTCGGGAAGGCCTGTCCCTAGTGACGGAAGAGTAGTCCGTACCCTCTGCCCACCGTAACGGGTGGGCAGTGATGTACGGTTTGCTTCATTCACCACTATCGCAAGGACAATGTTCAATGGTTACTGCGTCCCCAATCGTTTCGGATCGTGAGATTCTCGCTCTCGTTGCTGCTGGCTCGATGACGCCAGAGAAGGCGGCGGAACTCTTGGCCTCCAATGATTCCAAGCCAGCCCGCGTTATGGCACGACGGACTGCTAAGGGCGCTCTCTGGATGAGCCTTGGCTACAAGGCGGCGAAAGGCTGCCAGAACAGCACCACATTGCCCCGTAAGGGCTGGGAGGCACTGGTTGCCCTTGTAAAGGACGGCACTGTAGATAAGTTCCTTGCCGAATGGGACAGCATCCCGTTGTCGGCATCGGCGGCCGGTTAGTGGCACTCCTTACCTGCTGCTGTGTGAGAGCAGCGGAGAGGGAGTATCACTTACCAACATTCCGTCAGAAGGAGACTCCCAATGAGTTCCCCGAGGTTCGATGACTTCCGGCAGATTGCCGCGAAGTTCCCAAGCGTTGGCCGATGTGGCCACCCGATCAAGGCCAGCGACGTTATCGGGTATCATCGTCGCTACGGGGCGATGTGCCCCCAGTGCTGGAAGGAGTGGGTACAGGAGAATAGGGAAGCAGCCGCCTGCGAATCGGGCTGCGGGTGCTATTAGCAATGGAGCCAGAGCAATGGTTACGATAGAGAGAGACAGGCGTACAATCCGTGGCGTACCTGTTATACTTCACCGCCGCAATTACGATCCCCTCGGCGGATGCTGGTGGAATGTGTTCTGTTTCCGTATGCCGCAAGAGAGGCGCAAGGGGTGGCTCTCGGACATGCTTTGCAACCTGATCCATCCGGCGGGAAGAGGTGGGCCGGGTGAGTTCTTTGCTGGCAGTCCGGTAGTGCTTCGCCGCATGGGCTGCGTGATTGTGTCGCAACGGTGTGGGTTCGACATTTAACAACACAGGGGAATATTATGTGCCCAATTAAGTCAATCAGCACACTCGATGAGATGCAGCGTAATCTGAATGGAATGATTTCACCGTTCATCTGCGAGCAGCAGGACATTTCCGAACAGTGGGCCTGTCTTGGGATCGCCGGAGGACAGCGTGAGGATCATGCCGCCAAACTACTTTCGCGTCTCCGTCCGCACCTTCATGGAATAGCTGAGTTCTGCCGCATTGTGGAATCTCAGATCACGGCGATGGTAGCGGACCCGTTTGCGGATGAATGAACGGCCCCGCTTCGCTCTACCGCCAGAGGGTAGGGCGTGTCGGAAACCGTTACTCACCACAAGAGGATACCATGCAACTCGTAACCGATGAGCCGTTGGCGGATGCGCCATTTCGGCGGCTACACAACCTCGACAACCTACCCGAGGACTGGTTTATTGCGGAGGAAGGCGAGTTCGCCCTTGCGAACGATCCCCCGAGGGCTCCTAAGTGGCTTGGCGAACCCTCGCCACCGCAAACGCAACGTGTACTGATTACCGGGCTATCGTGTATGCCTGGACAACTAGACCTTTTCGAGGAGAGCGAGCAATGAGCCATACCCCTGGACCGTGGCAAACGGAGGGCTACAAGGAACTGATCGTCAATGGAAGCGATGGCGTCACGCTGGCAATGTGTCCCGGAGACACCATGCGCAATGGCATCGAGAATGTGCAGGCCAATGCCAAACTGATCGCTTCCGCTCCTGAGTTGCTTGATATTGCCAAGGCGTGTCTACACCAGCTATCGACCGACTCTGACCTTGACGACATAACGGGTGCTGAGAAGTACCGAGAACTCGTCGATGGACTGAAGCAAGCAATCTACAAAGCGGACCCTTCGTTTCCCCCAGTGCGAGATATGGCCTTTGCGTGACGCCTAACCACGAACCCGCCAGAACCAATAATGGCGGGCTGTTGTTCGACGTTACTCACCACAGGAGAGGAATCATGCGTTTATCGAGTGCGTACCAGCCTACCACGCTGGATGGCATCGTGGGGCAACCCGCGATCGTCCGCCGGCTGAAGAAGCTTGTTGCGAATCCGTCGCCCTGTTGCATCCTTCTCGAAGGGCGTGGCGGCGTGGGCAAATCAGCAACGGCCAAGGCCCTGATAGCAGACCTTGACGTGTGCCCGTTCTCTGGCGTTGTCGAAACGTGCGGATCGAATCTCAGCATCGAAGAGGTTCGCCGCTTGTTTGGCACATCGTTCCGATTGCGGCCCATGTTCGGCAGCCCGTGGCATGTGCTCTTGATCGAGGAGTTGGAACTGCTACCGTCCCGCAATGTGTCGGCGGCGCTGAAGAATGAGCTATCGGAGCAGAACCTACCGCCCAAGCTGATCGTGGTTGCTACCAGCAACGACGCCAGCGGGCTCGATGAGGCTCTCTTGCAGCGGTTCGATATTTTCCCATTCGGCTCGGGCAACGTGTTTGCGGAGGCGTGTCTTGACCGGCTGCATGGCATCTGGGCGGAAGTGGTCGGCCCCGAAGTGCCGATGCCGTCAGTGGTCGCCAATGGCGGCTGGCATGGGGATCATTTCTCCATGCGGCGAGCCCTCAACACGCTGTCGGCCATTGCCGAGAGCCAGCGAAAAGAGGTGGCGGCGTAGCCCGTTGACAGTTCCGCCAGAATGAGTACAATGGCGTGTATTCCTTGCAACTATACGCCACCAGGACACCACACTGGATTGGATTCTCGAATGTTAAGCGCGCAACCCGGTACGGCCTAGCTTGTGGTGAGTGAACGGGTAGCTGGTTCTAAGACCCCAGTTACCAGCGGCCGTACCGGGTTATTTTGACGGTCCCCGTTGCCCCGCCCTCTAACGAGGGTAGGGCGACGGCAACCGCTTTACCTTTACCACACGAGGTGAATTATGCACGTAATACCGAAAGACGCGGCCGACGCTGCTATGCTCGCCGCGCACCTGGAATGGGAACGCCTCGCTAACGAACAGGCGGAGGCCGAGCCTGGCGAGCCCCATGAACTTGGGTTATGTCCGTTTGCTGCGGGATGGGAAGCGGGGCGCGAATACGAAAATCAAAACCACTAACCAATGGGGTGAATTATGAGCGAAGCAAAACATACGCCGGGACCGTGGAATTACGGCCACTCCGATCCAGAAGCTAGCTATCCGTTTTTTTACGTATCGTGTGGCGAGGAGTACGAAAACGAACTCCCGGACATTTCGATTGCCGTAATCAATTACGGGGGGAATAACTACGATCCAGCGACACTCGTGTCAGATCGCGCAATGGCAGAAGCCAACGCCCGCCTGATTTCCGCCGCACCCGACCTCCTGGACGTGTGCCGCCAGATGCTAGCGTACATCGAGAGCGTTTCTGGCATCGAGCAGCACGAGATACCCAGCGTAGGGCCGTCGGGAATGTGTCTTGCGGCCCGCGCTGCCATCACCCGCGCCACCCACTAAGCCGCGAACTTCGCCAGCCTACGGGCTGGCCTAGCCCGCGACTTACGGGAACCGTGCGGCCGGACTGCCGCTCTACCACATGATTGGGGTGTTGTGATGATTGCAACGAAAACCAAAACGTCCGAGTTGGTTGAACAACTGGCCGACCTCTTTCGGCGTGCCGAACAAGCGGCACTTGCAGCCGATCCCGGCGATGGCCTGCACAACGATGGAGGCACGAGTAATTTTGATACTCCGGCCTTTCGTATCGAACGGGTCCGCCAGGCGACAATCGAGACTGCCGCCAAGTTGGCTGGCGTTGGCGTGTGCCAATTCGATTGGTTCAGCGGAAAGACGTGGTACTGGCTCCACGTGACTCTTCGCGGCCAAGGCAGCCGGCGATCCAAGATGGCGGAAGCCGCAGCGAGGGTGTTGCGGCAATCAGCGGAAGCCAACGAGATACCCGGTTTCCGTGCGTGCCTCTACTGCCAAGCCGATTGAAAGGAGCATAAACCATGAGCACACAACCACAAGTAAAGCAGGTCGTACAGCGCCTACAACCGCACGTTGACGCCTTACTGATGGCGATGGCAAACGCGCAAGTATGGCGAGAACGCATCGACACGATGGAACGCGACATCCTCAAACGAGAGGACGGGTCGCCGATGTTTCGCACGGCCGAGGAGCATCTAAAACATGGCCACAAGGAGGAGTGGATTACCGATCCTAAGTGGGCATGGCTGATGAGCAAAGACGACTTTGATGAATACTACGCCGAATGCCAATTCCGCATCAAGAACAACGGCTGGCAGATTGCAGGCGAATGCGAGGGCCATTGCCCGGCACTTGTTGCCGAGCACCTCCAGACGCAAGCCGAATGGGCCTTGATTCTTGCGGCCGAGGAGTTTTTTCCCGGCGTCACCAACGATAAGCTACTATGCGGCACACAAGACACGCTTGGACTAGAATGCCGCCAGAAGTATCTCGACCTGTTGGTCAAGCTGGTCGTGAACGCCCCCGGATACCGAAACCCATTAACCAAGCAGGCTGTAGCCTGAAAGGAACCGATACCATGAAATGCAAGATCGAATTTTCGATGGACAATGCGGCGTTTGAGGATGATCCCGGAGGCGAAGCCAAACAGATCATCTTGGCTGTTGCCGAGTGCATTATAGAGGGCGACAAGCTCGGCAAGTGCTGCGACTCCAATGGTAACACGGTGGGCACTTGGAAGATTACTGGGAAGTAAACGCTCCACTTCATCGGCCCGTGGTGTGAGCCGGGCCGCCAGAGTTTGGCGTTTAACCAACCAACACGAAAGGCGAGAACATGAATCCCATTAGCACAACAATCAAAGCTGGCCACTACACAGCGAACCAAACTAAGATCGCCCGCACGATTGGCAAGTATTGGCCCAACGCGACAATACGCGAACACGATGCAGGATGTTACGAGGCCATCGTGGATTCCGAGCTTTCGGCGGTTTCCTCGATCATGGGCAAAGCCAAAGGCGTGTGCTACGGGCCGAGCCGCCTGAGCGATGGCAACAAGTGCTACATCCAATTCTAAAACAATGAACACGAAAGGGAAAGCGATGAAGTATAACATTCACCTAATCGATGAGTCCGACCGATTCGGTGGCCACGACATTGCTATTGTCGAGGCCGAGACCGCTCTCAAGGCGGTAGAGCATGGCCGCGTGGCTGATCTGATGCGCAATGGCCATACCGGTGTGATCGACACTCGCGAATGGAAGGCAACGGCTCACGGTGGCCAATCACCAGATTGGAAAGAGGATTGCGCAACTCTTGCACCTTCTGAAGCACAGGATCAGTGGGGTGGAACACTGGTTATCGCGGCCGACCCAATTGAAGAATAACCAATTTCTTGCCCCGAGGACCGGGGCCTCCGCCGCGCGACTGAGAGGCGGCGGAGTAGCGGCCAACACCGGCCAAACGGCACCCGCAGCCGGAATGCGGGAGGTTAGGAGCATATCGTGAGCGAACACACACCATTGCCGTGGGACTTGCACGTCCGCCGAGTGCAGGCGGGTGCTTGTAAGCCGGGAATCTGGATTGACGGCCCGAACCACAAGACCGTCGTTGATACCGGTGCGATTGATTCGTGGCCGCTCTCGGAGGAAGATGCCGAGTTCATCGCCCGCGCCTGTAATTGCCACGATGAGTTGCTCGCGGCGTTGCGTGCAATGGTCGCCATGTTCGACCACTACGATCCAACGGCGGGACAAGCCGAAGCGTTCGATGCCGCAACGGCTGCCATCGCCAAAGCCGAATCCAAATAACCTATCCCCTGCCGCCAGTGTGGTAACTGGTCAAGCCGGTGGCGCATTCTTCACCCCGCGCCGCCGGCATGGCGGGGGGTTTTTAACCAACGAGCCAGAGACTACAGTGAAATACAACGACCAACACCCAGACGTGCGAAACCTGACGCAGATGTTCTGCTGTTTCGTTGGATTCATTGTCTTTCTGAATCTCATGGGGTGGATATTACGATGAGTAATTTTGGCTACTGCCGACAATCCACAGACAAACAGCAATCCCTCGATATGCAGGTCGATCTTGTCAACGACCTAGCGAGACGACACGGCAAGCAGCTCGATATGGTACGCTGCGAAACAGAGTCGGCGTGTCTGTTCGCGTACAACAAACGCCCCGAGTTTGCCAAACTGATGAACGAGTTTCAATCTGGCGACTGGCTTTTCGTCTGGCGCATCGACCGGATCGAACGCAATCCATTTCGGTTGCCACAGGCGATGGAATGGCTGATGAATCGCGGCGTCGTCATCTGTTCGCATATGGAAGGTGTCATCGACCTATCGACGCTGCATGGCCGCATGATGATCTACGGCCAGGTCATGGTCTGTGATATGTTCAAGACCTACCTGTCGGAGGCCACAATGTCCGGGTTGAGTTGGCGTCGAAGCAAGGGATTCGCAACGGGCATGTATAAGATCGGCCGAAAACGAATCCCAATCAAGAACGCCATGCGCGGAACGAAATGCCTTAAGATGGACGTGTGGGATACCAAGGAACTCGCAGACGTTCGAGAGATATACGAGCGGGTGACGGCCGGCGAAACGCTTGCTGATATCTCCGAATCGTTTTACTACACGAAGCGTCTGACGTGTATGGGGCGAATGTGGGCACCCAAAAGAAAGTCCACGCATACAAACAGTCGATACGCTCTCTGCAATGAAGATCGTGTCCGGTTGGCCTACAATTGGTATCGCAAGGTTGTGGACGCTGGATTGCAGCCGGAGCAACTCGATCCCAACTCCGACGAAATCGAGGCCATCGCCCCAACCATCGACGCGGCACGGCTGATAGCCAAAGAGCGGATCAGAGATAGTGTTGCAACCCTCATGGACGGACCAGTCAACGAGCCGATATACCAGTCCGCTAACTCTTGAGTTTCTCGGCCTCGCGGCGCTTAGTCGCCTTCTGGAGCGTCTGGGATGCTTTCTGCAATTTCGACAGCACCCGCATCTGCTTCCTGATGTCGTCGGTGCCGGGCTGCCCTTTAGTTTGCGGCTTCTGGTAATAGTACGATCCCTCGCCAACCATTGGATTGTTGGCCAGAGCCTCTTGTTGTGCGTTGCGTAAAGCGCGAATCTTCATAATGTCGGCGTCGTATGTCCCGACCTTCATGCCAGTGACCGCGTTCAATAGCTTCTGCCAAGGTTCCTTACGGTCGTCGGCCATGCTCATGGCCTCACCGACTAGAGCGGACGCCGGTGAGTAGTGAATGAGTGAATCCACAGTCGGGATGCCCGTGTAGCCCTGTATGTCTTTCAGATTGCGACCTGAGAACAACTGTTTGCCGGCAACTTGCTCAATTGGGGCAAGTAAGAGCGGCGACACTTGTGAAGCGAGCTTTTCGGTCGTCCGCATTGCGTTGGGAACGCCATCCTTGAAAACGAACTTGTTTAAGTCCTCAAATGGAAGGCCAGCTTGCTTGAGGAACGACGTGGCGTTAGCCGGCCCGCCGAGATTGATACCAAGCCCTTCGCGAAGGAAGTCAGGCGTAAACTCGCTGTCACCACTCGATAGGTCTTTTGTGGTTTTCAGCGCAACACCCGTGACGCCACCCAAAGGTCGTTCGATGATGCGTGTGAGTTGCAGCGGGAGGTTATTTCGTACCCATCCATAAAAGGGCAGGATTCTCGAAAGTATCCGGCGCTCGAATGGTGATTTTTTGGAGTAGTTGAACTGGGCTCGCTCGACATAATGCAATGCCTCGGATGGCTTGAAGCCCGATTCGCGTAGTGCATCGTAGTACGAGGCGCGGTTGACGTACTCTACCAGAGAGTACATCTTGTTGCCCGCTGCCAGGAAAATGTTCTGCTTAGCCCCCTCCTTACCGCCGATGGCAAGCGGATTGTAGCCGCCCGACTTCCACGTCTCGACCGGATGCGTGATGCCTTTCAAAAGCGTATCGGCAGCCCCTCCAAACAAGCCGCGCGGCTGATCCGTAGCGACCTCTCGGAATGCGTCGATGTCCTTCATTATGCCGTCAGACAAGCCCCCAAGAGACTTAAACTCGCCAAAGAACGTCAGGTGCTCCTTGCCGGTCATCGCTTGTGCGTGTGCCGCCGCGTACTTTTTGGCGATCAAGAGCGGCGAAGCCATGCCGTCGGCGACGTTCTGGTAGAAGCCGGAAATCTCATTGCGAGCGTGGAATGAGAACCGCGGCACCGTTAGGTATGACTTGATGTATCGGTGAACTTCGTCCCACGCCTTGCCGAGTGGGCCAATGGTTTCTGGCCTCTGCAAATCACGCATCGTGTCGATTAGCCGAACACCATCGTTCGTCACCTGGTAGCCGTTGGCGGCCTTGGCAATGGCCTTGGCTGTCGCTGCCGCGTCTACGGTACCCGCATCATCCATGACATCAGGCACCTTCAATAGGTTCTGGATTCCCTTCTCGGTCATCCCGGTTCGCTTCCATGCCTGCAAGAGTGGGATGCCGTCCCTGGTCGCCTCGCCCGCCTTTTGCAGCACGCCGGGCTGTTGCATAAAGTTGTGAACCGTGCGTGCATTGTAGATTTTCTCGACCACGGAGTTGACGTGCGTAAACCACTCCTTGACGACATCCTTGTCCCACACGCCGGTATTCAGCGTCTCTTTTGGCAGGCGGTTCAGTCCCCGCACAATCTTGTCGATTCCGGTGCGCGACAGCTTGCCGCTGGTAGCACGCCCAAGGGTAGCAAGAGTCTCGGCATCTTGCGGAATGGCACCGAGGTTGTTGGCGGCTTCGCTGGGTAGTGGAGGTCGTGCGACCGTGCTTACCGCCGGGCCGGTCGTTTCGACAGCCTTAACGCCCGTCAGCTTAGCCAATTCGGCATCCGCTTCTGCCTGACTCATCAGCCCACGGTCTACCGCGTCTTTCAATGCAGGCTT
>Ga0172381_10003001_pt1 | contig 18205 bp, 18 predicted proteins | sample Leawel6488metaG_FD_119754 | JGI IMG/M metagenome (GOLD analysis project Ga0172381, IMG submission 119754) | Leachate microbial communities from a municipal landfill in Southern Ontario, Canada - Leachate well 64-88 metaG | ecosystem: Engineered > Solid waste > Landfill > Unclassified | place... | reverse complement strand
TAGCTACAGATGTTGCAACCTTTTTTGTCACAGAATGGGCAGCTGAGGGCAAATTCAAAACTTGGTTCGGTGAATGGAAAGTAAAACGGATTAACCCGCACATCAAGCTCTTTGCCATAATATTCCTGCAGAAATTCTTGGAGCGTAGCTATGAGCATGCCGGCGTGTACGCCCTTGGCGACATAAATACCCTCCACCTGATAGAAGGTGTGCTCGTGGCGAGCATCTAGGTCTTCGTTACGAAACACGCGGTCAGGCACAATAACGGCAATAGCTTCACCTCTGTTCAAGTTTTCACGGTATTTCACGAGCGTACGATTCTGCATAGTACTGGTGTGTGCCGGTGCGATGAGCGGGTCGCCATCTTTATCCGTCTCGACCGTCATGAATGTGTCGTAATCATCGCGAGCGGGATGGCCTTTGGGGAAGTTCAGTGTCTCAAACATATGGTATTGGTCGTCTATCTCACGCGATTCTTCTGCTGCAAAGCCCATACGACCAAAAATATCTATAATGGTGGCAATTTCTTGAGTGAGTGGATGTGTAGTGCCCTGACTGGCGGGCAACAGTACGGGGGTTTCTGCATTCACATCCATTGGCGCCGTAATATCGAGTGGCGGCAGAGCCTCTGACTCTGCACCAGCGGATTCAACCCAAGCTTGGAGTTCTGCACGTAGCGCATTTACTTCTTGACCAAAGCCAGAACGCCCTTCTGCCGGCATAGTGCGAATCTGGTCATACAGTTCCTTCAACTCAGAGGCCTTGAGGATGTCGACTTTTATCCCTAACTCTGCGAAGCGCGCCTCAAGTATGGCCGCAGCCTCAGCAATTTGTGGGTTTTGATAACTCATCTTGAGCTCCAGTATAACATCTGCACGCCCTCAAACACGAGAGGACGTGCGGATTATTTTGCGCAATCCTACGCCTAGTAAAGCGCTTGGATGTCACTATCGAGTGTTGACGTATTCAGGCTAGAGTCAATCTGGGTTGCAACGTCACTGAGCGTACTATCGACCGCTTTAAGTTGCGGGGTGTCATCTATTGTAGCCTGATTTTTAGCGCTCGTCTGTGTTGCGGCCGTGGTATCGTTATTGTCATTTTGTGATTGCATGACTTTGTAGCCAGCAAAACCAACAATTGCGAATACAAGCACTAGAACCGCGAGAACAACTACGTGGCCAAAGCCTGCTTCTGTGTGTCGTCTCATTATTCAGTACCTCCTTCTGTAGTGTCGGCTACCTGAGTTGCTCCTGCAAGTGCAACCAGTATGTTATGCAGGGCTGTACGGTAGTCCTTTAATGCTGTTCGTGCAGCTACGACAGACTGCTTTATGGTGCCGAGTTGTACTGCAACATTCTCGCTCGTGCAATCTACACTTACACCGGCCGAGCCTAGCGCCGCAACCTCGTTAGTTGCATTTTGCTGCTGAGTGTTAGCAGCATTCACTAAATCGGCAAAGTTAGCAACCGTAACATTATTTGTGCTCTGGTATGCCTTAAGTTTCATAAATGCGCTATCTAAGTTGCCCAGCTGCGACTTCGCGGCGGAATTTAGCGCAGTAATCTTTGTATTCATAGATTGCTCACGGTTTTGGCAAAGCAGCTGACGCTGTGTTTGGGTACGTTTTGTGTTTTCGGAGCGTTCGCGAATTTGTTCAACGGTCTTCTCTGCTTCAATCTCCGCCGTACGAAGCCGTTCTTGTACACGAGACTGGTCCGGAGTATCCGTCTCGGTTGTAGTTTCGGTTGTTGTATCTGTATTTTCTGCGCTCGCCTGCGGTAGTACCGCTAGCGGCAACACCAAAAGACTTAAAGCCCCGACAAGCAATACGCCTGACCGAAGAATTTTATGTAGTCGTATCATCTACGATTATACCTCTCATTATGGTTAATGATGACCGGATTATATCAATAGTGCTTATGTTTTGCCACATAACCGTGTGGGCCACTACCACTAAATTGCCCGAAAATCTATGCGCTATAATAAAAATATGGGAAATTTTTCTTTTGATATTGTAAGTGAATACGACAAGGCAGAGATGAACAATGTCTTCGACCAGGCACAGCGTGAAATCGCCAGCCGCTACGACTTCAAGGGCACCCCTGCAGAGCTTGACTGGCTCGATGATAAAAAAGGACTTAAAGTAACCAGCAACGGCGAGTGGCAGATTGACGCCATCCTTGATATTGTTCGCAAGAAACTGGCTGCCCGCGGCATAAGCCAAAAGGTACTCGATACTTCCCACGATATAAATGAGTCAAATATGAAGACGACCAAAGAAGTTCCCTTTAAGGCCGGGCTTGATCAAGATAAGGCCAAGATGCTCACCAAACTCATCCGTGATGACTACCCAAGGGTGAAATCGCAAATCCAAGGCGATACCGTGCGCGTCACGAGTAGCACCAAAGATGACCTACAGTCCGTCATACAGCTCATCCGTGGCCGTGAAGACCTAGACTTCCCCGTAAGCTTCACGAACTACCGCTAGGTATGCGGTTATTGACACAATCAACTGGATTAGCAAGCGTAGGCCGTATATTATAGAAAGCATGAGCGACACGGCAAATACAGAAAAAACAGAGCAAGTCGCCAATCTTCCTGAGGAGCCTACTATCGAGGCTGTTGCGGAGACACAGGTTCAGCCAAGTCTTTCACTTGAGGAGCAACTCATTGCCGTACTAAAAAAGAATGACCGAGGTGACTACACCGTGCCAGCCGAAGGGTTATATCCGCACCAGTGGTTATGGGATAGTTGCTTTATAGCTATAGGGCTTCGGCATATCGATATCGACCGAGCGCAAAGTGAGCTTATAAGCCTCATGCGCGGACAATGGACTAATGGCATGCTACCGAACATCATATTCTCAAATGAGCCAGAATACCGACGTGACCGCAACTTTTGGCGCAGTTGGATTAACCCAAATTCACCAGATGGGGTTGCTACGAGCGGTATTACACAACCACCTATGCTAGCAGAAGCCGTCTGGCAGGTCGGCCAAAAGCTTAATCTGGCCGAACGTCATAGCTGGTACAAGCTTATGCTGCCGCACATCATACGCTACCACGAGTGGCTATACGCCGACCGTGACCCACACGGCGAAGGTTTAGTGCTTTTACTCCATCCGTGGGAAACTGGACTCGACAACACACCACCCTGGACAAACGAGCTGCACGAACATCTAATGCCGGGTTGGATTCGTGCAATTCGTTGGGCGCACTTCGATAGTGTTATCGGATTTTTCCGTCGCGACCGCCACTACATACCACCCGGGCAACGACTCTCTACGCTCGAAACAATTAGTTACTTTGCAGCCCAGAGACGCCTGCGACGCAAGGCGTATGACGGCTTAAAGATGTTGGATCACGGCCTATTTAGCATAGAGGACCTAACCTATAACTGTATATTTGTCCGGGCAAACACACGTTTGCGTGACATGGCTAAGACTGCTCGAATTGATTTGCCCGCCGACTTGTTAGCAAATATGGCGAAGGGCGAAAAATCACTGGAAGGTTTGTTTGACCCATATGCACGCACTTACTGGTCGCGCGACTTTGTTACCTATCGCCTGCTAAAACAGCCTAGCATAGCATCCCTCATGCCCTTATACGCTGGCACCATCAGCAAAGAACGAGCCGAGCATTTGGTGCGACAGCTTGAAAACGAGCATATCTTTGGACCGGCCTTCCCTGTACCAAGCGTTCCGCTCGACAGCCCACAGTTTGACCCAGAGCGTTACTGGCAAGGTCCTTCGTGGGTAAACACCAACTGGCTCATCATCGAAGGGCTTCGGCAATATGGCTACAATGAACACGCCGATGCGCTTACCGAGACAACTATCGAAATGGTACACAATAATGGCATTGCCGAATATTTTGATCCAAATACTGGCGAACCCCTGGGGGCGCATAATTTCTCCTGGACGGCTGCCCTAACGCTTGACCTACTCAACCGTTCGTAACTTTTGGATGCTATACTAGAGGTCATGTTACATCTATTGCAAGCATTGATTCTCGGCATCGTTGAGGGTATTACAGAATTCCTTCCCATCTCGAGCACCGGGCATCTCATAGTGGCCGAAAAAGGGATTGGTTTTCACGATAACCACGATATATTCACTGTTGTCATACAGCTTGGCGCTATTACCGCCGTAGTGTGGTACTACCGCCGAGATCTTATTAACAAGACTATAGGATTGTTTAGACAAGATAAAACGGCGCTAAACTTTTGGAAGATTCTTGTTGTTGGTACGATTCCCGCTGGGCTATTTGGTCTCGCCCTAGATAGCAGCATGAACCGCATCACGACTCCTACCGTAGTCGCAAGCACGCTTATACTTGGTGGCATCGTATTGTGGATAGTTGACCGCAAGCCTGTCAGCAAAACAGAGGCTGTGGTAGAGCTAGAGAACATCTCTACCAAACAAGCCGTACTGATTGGTCTCGGACAGTCCGTGGCTATCATTCCGGGCATTTCCCGCAGTGGTGCAACCATCGTTAGTGGGCTTGCAACAAAACTCAATCGACCAACTGCCACGGCTTTTGCTTTTTACCTAAGTATTCCCGTTATGGTCGTTGCAAGTGGTTATAAAATTGTAAAATACAATGCCGAAATCTCTGCGCTACCAGGCGGATTCCTCTCGCTTGCTGTTGGCATAATTGCCGCCTTTATTACTGCGTTGTTTGCTGTGACTTGGCTGCTCCACTACGTCGCGCATCACAACTTTAAAAGCTTCGCCTACTATCGAATTGCTGCTGGTATTGTCGTTTTCATACTTATCGCTACGAATTACCTATAGTCACCGTTACTAGCACAGTAGCGTGCTATAATTGGCCTGAATGAGCACTAGGGAATGTAAATGTTGCGCATAACGGTCGTCGGCGCTGGGTACGTTGGGCTTGCAAATGCTGTCCTGCTAGCACAGAGAAACGCCGTAACTTTGCTTGATATAGACGAGCATAGAATTGCGCTCGTTAATGATAAAAAATCACCGATTGCCGACACGGAAATAGAACCATACCTCCTCGAAAAAAAGCTCCATCTCACTGCGACCACCGACGTCGCTAACGCCTATGAAAAAGCTACTTTTATTATCATTGCCGCCCCGACAAATTACGACCCTAACAAAAATTATTTCGACACAACAATAGTAGAGACGCTGATTAGCGAGGCACTGCAGCAAAATCCTACTGCAACTATCGTCGTAAAATCAACGGTGCCCGTCGGCTTTACTGTACGAGTACGTAGCACTCACCCTAGGGCTTCTATTATATTTTCACCTGAGTTTCTTCGTGAAGGCAGAGCGCTCTATGATAACTTATATCCGTCTCGCATTGTGATTGGTGACAAGTCAAAGCGTGCACGTGAGTTTGCGGCATTACTGCAGACGGCTGCCATAAAAAAAGACATGCCCGTCATTTTCACTGGCCCAACCGAGGCTGAAGCAATTAAATTATTCGCGAATACCTACCTAGCCATGCGAGTTGCCTACTTTAACGAGCTCGACACCTATGCAGAACTCAAGCAGTTGAGTTCGCGCGAAATAATCAAAGGAATCTCGACAGATCCGCGCATAGGAGACTACTACAACAATCCGTCATTTGGATATGGTGGTTACTGTTTACCGAAGGATAGCAAGCAGCTGCATGCCAACTTTGATGGAGTGCCGAGTACGCTGATTCGTTCTATCATCACTTCAAATGACACGCGCATAAAGCACATTGCAGACAGTATCTTAAGCCGAAAGCCCAAAGTCGTCGGCGTACACAGACTGGCAATGAAGGCAGAATCCGATAACTTCAGGGAGTCCGCCATAAAGCATGTCATAGATCACCTACATGAAGCTGGCGTGAAAGTCATTTTGTTTGAGCCAACACTCAAGGACACAAAATACGAAATGGTGGATGTCGTAGAAGATTTTGAAGATTTCATTGAGCAATCAGACATTATCATTGCCAACAGGTTAGCCAAAGAGCTTGAGCCCGTGAGTGATAAAGTCTATACCAGAGATATCTTTGCGCGCGATTAGAGCTAATTGGACGATACTTGATTCGTTAAATCATCAGTCTATAGCATAGGCTTTGAGCTGCTGGCGTACCGACCAGGCAAGCCCAGCCAAGCGTGGCGGAAGATGGCGGCCTTTTAGCGCAACCACATTCAAGCGTCGCTCTACGCGGTATGGCTTGCCGGCAACTTTTAGGTGGCTTAACTCACCGCTCGCAATCTGGCTGGCAACAAGATTTTCCGGCAAGAGTGTTACACCGCGGCCTCTACGCACCATCTGCAGCATCACATCTGGGCTTGTCGAGTACAGAATAGGGTCTACCGCTATATGGTCACGTTCCAGCGCCGCAGCTATGATTCGCTGTGTTGCTGATGTTTGCACGTAGCTAATGAACGGGAGTTGCTGTTTGCTACTAAGCATTTCCTGAAAGCGCTCGGTGGCAGCAGCCTGACACACAAGTGCTAGTTGATCAACTCCTACAGCCGCTGTTTGTAAACGCGCATCTTCGGCATCGTTTGCGACCACCACCGCTAAATCAAGCGTATCGCTTTGCACCGCTGCACGCAGGTTGGCTGAATTCGCAATGTACAGGGTCAGTTCGGTTTGCTCTTCTAGGGTTCGGAGTGGCTCCTCTTGCGAGCACAAGAGCGCAGCCACGCTATCTATTAGTCCGATACGTAGTACGATCTTATCATCACTCAGACTGGCCATATGTAGCTGCATGTTATGTTCGATTGCGCGATGTTCCAATGCAGAGCTATACACGGCCTTGCCCGCTTCCGTCAACTCAATACCGTGGCGGCCAGAAGAGCTGAGCAGCGTAGTTTTAAGAGATCGCTCAAGTTTTGAGATCGCCACGCTCAATGCAGGTTGCGAAAGATGCAGTGCAGCAGCTGCTTTCGTAAAACTTCCCGCTTCTACTAGAGCCGCAAACTTCTGTAATCGATCATCCATATATATCTATTATACCAAATGTAACTAGTATGTATTGGACTTATGCATCAAATGCCTCGACAATAGCTGTTAAGGAGAATATATATGAGCAAACCACGTACTATTAAAGTTGCCGTCATCGGTGTAGGCAACTGTTTTTCGTCACTATACCAAGGTTTTGAGTACTACCGAGAGCGCCAGAGCGATAACATACCCGGCATTATGTTCGCAGATATTGGTGGTTACCGTACAACTGATATCGAGGTCGTAGCCGCTTTTGACGTTGACCCACGCAAAGTCGGTAAACCAGTGGGCGAAGCTATCTTTGCCAAACCGAACTGCGCGAGAGTGTTCCAAGAAAAGGTTCCAGCCGGGCCAACCGTACAAATGGGATACCCGCTTGACGGGGTTTCGGAATACATGCTCGGCCAACCGGAGGATATTGGTTTTCGCATCTCAAAAGCAAAGCCTGTTGACATTGCAAAAATACTGAAAGATTCAAAAGCAGATATCCTCATAAACTACCTGCCGGTTGGATCGCAAAAGGCGACAGAATTCTATGCACAGGCAGCAATAGATGCCGGTGTAGCCTTTTTGAACTGCATCCCGGTCTTTATTGCCTCGGATCCAAAGTGGGAAAAGAAATTCATTGATGCAGGACTTCCAATTGTCGGTGATGACATGCGCAGTCAAGTTGGTGCGAGCGTAGTTAGCCAAGTATTGCAGGAGCTTGCCTTTGACCGTGGTATGGACGTCGAATTCCACCAACAAATTAACATCGGTGGTAATACTGACTTCAATAACATGATGGTACAGTCACGGCTCAACAGTAAAAAGAAGAGCAAAGAAAATGTGATTCGTGCCCAAAATGACATTCGTGGCATCGCCGTGCCAGAGCACAGCTTATTCGCAGGACCAAGCACCTTCATCCCATACCTTAAAGACAACAAAGTAGCTTACTTCAACATACGCCTAAAGGGGTTCGGCGGAGCGCCCGTAACTTTGGATATTAAATTATCTGTGCAAGATAGCGAGAACAGTGCCGGTGTCGTGATTGATGCCATACGATACCTCAAAGTCGCTCGCGAGCTTGGTGTTGTAGGGGCGCTCCGTGGCCCGTCTGCCTGGACGCAAAAAACACCACCAGAACAGATGATGTACGCTGATGCAAAGGCGGAATGTGCCGCTCTTTCTCGCCGCGAACTCACAGCGTCAGTCAAAAAACAAATCAAGAAATAACAGTCCCTCTAACAGTTCCGCTCTACCACAAATGTATGATGTTTGGTGTCAAAATATTGTTGCCACTTGCCGTTCTGTATATCGTGAGCTCACGTTACACTCACCATACCAGTAAGACAAAGGATGTATACACATGAGCATTGAGGCTTTTCATATATGCGATGGGGCAGAAACGACACCTTCCACGATTATCGGTGGGGACGATGAAATAACGAGCACGCTTACGTCTGGGAGTTTTTTGCTGCGTCTCGAAGGCGCAGGCTTACGTGCAGAAGTAGTAGCCGACTGCACTGTATCACGACCACAGTATTCGTATGATGCTCGTGACGACGCTCGACAGGTTCCATTTCCTGAAACTGCAACCGAGTTCGATGCTTTTGGACGAAGGCGATTTGGACGTTTCGCTCTCAATATAGCACCACCCCTTGATAAGGCAGGCCTAGCGCGGTTCAGACTAGAATTAAACGAAGCTCGTGGTCCGATAGCAAGAGACCACCGTGCGGGGCATGAGGGAAGCATTGAGCGAATCACGACCGAAGAACTAGACCGAATCATGGAAACTCAGCTCGCACAGCAAGGCGCGCGCTAATAATATGTGTCTTTAAAGCAGTTCGCCTGATAGCAATTAACCATGTAACGCAAGCAGCTATTGGTCATTACAAAACATCGTTCTATTAGTCGTCGATGTGTGGCCTGTCGAGTATCACAGGCTCAACACTAGGTGCTATGTCAGTTATCTTCACAATATCACGATCAATTTTACCAAGTTCTTTGTATGTCGTATTAAAATGCCCTACCGTAGTCCCAAGGCTACTACCAAGTTTTTGCATGTAGGTGTTATGTGCCAAGAGGTGCTTGCTGAGTGCTTCGATGTTCTTGCGGATTTTTTCGGTGTCCTTGTGGATTTCGATAGAACGTAAACCTTGCACTATGGTCTGTAACATAGCGCTCAGTGTACTGGGGCCGACGATAGTGACTTTCTTTTCGCTGGCATACTGAATCAAGTTTCGCCCGCTAACATTGCCCAAGCCCACTTTGTTGGCAAGGAGGTCGTAGTAAATCGCCTCGCTCGGTATAAACATCAGAGCCTGATCGAGTGTCCCCTTGCCTGGATTAATGTACTTTGCGGTTTCGTCTATGCGACGCTTTAGGTCTTCCTTGAAGAGCTTTGCTAAAGATTCACGCTCTTCGGGTATCTCGGTATCGAGCAGCCGATTGTAGTTTTCGAGGCTAAATTTGCTATCCACCGGCAGCACTTTATCATCGAGTATAATAGCCGCATCAACAATTAACCCTTCTCCGATTTTATATTGCAGCTGATAAGCACCGGGCGGCAAAGTATTTTTGAGGATTTGGTCGAGATAATATTCGCCAATGACTCCCCGCTGTTTTGGGTTTTGGAGTACATTCTGCAGCATCTTTAGCTCGCTCGCTATGTCGCCGACGTTCTTATTCGTTTTATCGAGTTCTGTTAGTTTCTCGGTAACGTCTTTGATAATTTTAGCGCTGGCCTGAAATTGAGCCGCCATCTGTTTGTTGCTGGTACCGAGCTGGTCACTCAGCTGCTGCTGCACACCCTCTTTTAGCTTGGTGATATCCTGCGAAAGATTACGCATATCCTCTTTGAGCAGTAACGCGGCATCACCATTTGAGCTTGCACCACGATGCGTCATTAAATAGACCACTACAATACCTAGGGCCACAACAAGAACACCAAAGATTGCCACCACTATTTCCATACTTTTATTCTAGCAGATAACCATCTAGGACGTTGCGTTACTCTTCACCATGATTATGCTGAGCAGTACTTTCCGTATGCTCATGGTCATGGCCTGCATCGATGTACTTGTGTGCGACCTGCACTGCAAACACGACCGTAATGATGCCTGCGATGAGCAGGAGCGGTTGCCAGTGCAAAAAGTTCTTGCCCTTGTCATGCTTGTGCAGCTCCGGGATGATATCACTCATGGCAACGTATAGTAGAAAGCCAGCGCTAATACCAATTAATATGCCCATCGGCAATTTCTCTGTATTACCAATCGCAAACGTTAGTACGGCCATGACCGTAGTTGCCAGCGCACTCATAGCATTAACGAGCAGCACCTTGCCCCGCGATAGACCCTTGTGCAACATCAGACCGAAGTCACCTACCTCTTGAGGAATCTCGTGGGCGGCGACTGCGATAGTTGTGACAATGCCTGTGGGTACACTGATAAGAAATGATGCCGCTATGGCTACGCCATCAAGTGCATTGTGTATTGTGTCTCCCGCAATTATAAGTGGCAGAGAACTATCATGGTGCTTCGATACAAATGTGGCTTCGTCATCTTGGTGATGGTGATGAAACCAGTGAATGAACCGTTCCATGAGATAAAACAGTACAATGCCTAAGATTGTGGAAAGCATGAGCGTCTCGGCATCCGCCTCTTCGATTCCGTCAAGCAAAAGGTCCATGAACACCGCCGCAATCAATGCACCTGCTGCAAACGGAGTTGCATAGCGCGCTAAACTCTTGGCTACTCGTTCACGGCTCAGCAGCAATGCACCACCAATTAGCGAGAATATCCCTCCTATTAATGAATAAAATACGATGTGCCAATATGTCGCCATGTTATCTCCTGTAGTCTTTGGCTTATTGTATGTTTAGTATCTGTCTCTTGACGAGTTGATTGCAATTATCGTATCTTTTGTCTCTTTTTGCAACATGGCTTACCCGAGCTGCAGTCTTTACATGTTTTACTGTCGTGCTTAGGCTCCGAATCGCGTCCGTGTACGTGGGGCGTTTCTCCAATATCGTGGTTGTGGGCATCGGCAAGCTTTCCTGTTTCGGTAGCGAGAGCTTGTAAATGTTCGTGATTGCAGGCCATGGCGCCGAGCGTCATTGCCATTTGGTATGCCATGTCTACCCGTCCTGTCTCGACAGCAAGACGGACAGTAAGTCTCAAGCCTTCAAGCGCTAGTTTATTATCTGGCTGCGTTGCGGCAATTGTGCTTAGCTCCTCGAAGCTGGCACCGAGCACTTCATCCGATATTTCCGGCAATGTGCTTAAATCGAAATCTATTATGTTTTGTTCCGCCTCAACAACGCCTACCATTAAACTCTCATTTCCTCCAGGTTAGCACGTACCATTCCTTCCATAGCCGATGAATTGACGTGCTCACGGCTCATTGTTGCCGCAACAACAGTGGCAAGATTCATCTGCCCCCCAATCAAACCGACTCCAAGTAAGTCTGCGCTCTCGGGTTGATAGGCCTCAGCCACAGTAAGAGCGACAACTGCTAATGGCAGTACCGCAGAACGGACCCTGAGCGTATCATGACCTACCCTAATATCCCGAGCACCGCTTGCGTCAAACTCAGCACCAAAGTTAGTTCTCGCAAACGCATGCACCGTATCGTGTGCGCCACTACTACCCCCTGCATACGAGGCTGCGACAAGCGCATGCCCACCAAGCACTTGTGGGCCTGTACCCTTATGGGCAACGACGTCAGGACGCTGAGTATGATATATGTTATCGAGCAGAATGTGAGTAAGAGTGCTAATAGTACAATCCTTTTGGCCTAAAAGAGCTCCAACGCTTACCTCATCCTCGAGAATAACACCCGGAACCGTACGCACGACATTACCGCTCTTAAAATGCACGAGACCCCTTAGTCCGGGAAACCTTCCAAGAACACCACTGAACGACGGACCGATACGTTGCTCACCACCTGGGCGTAAAGCGTATCCAGCTTGAAGTAATGCGTTCTCAAATACCCGAAATGATTGCCTTGGAACCGTTCTATCTGCACCTTGGCTACGCATGTCAACAGCTTCAAGCGCAGCATGAAAAACGCCGTCTGCTTCTTGTAGTTGACCATTCGATAAAGCTGTTTTCATGGCGTCCATTTAATCAAACTCTCATAAATATTGCAATAATGTCGCAATTAGTAGTAATATTGCAGCATGAATACACAAGCCATCTTCGAACAATCACTCAGAACAGCCGGACAGAGCATCACCATGCCACGACAAGCAGTATTTAATGCGCTGCAACATCACCGCAGCCTTACCATGCGCGAGCTGGTGAATGCTTGTCCTACCATCAATCGAGCAAGTGTATATCGCACCGTAGAGTTGTTTGAGAAGTTCGAAATCATATCACGCATACCGAGCGGCTGGAAATACCGGCTGGAGCTTGGCGAGAAGTTCCTGGAACATCATCATCACGCAACGTGTAGCAATTGCGGCGCAAGTATTGCCCTTCCCGAGGACAAGAGCCTCGAAGTACACCTAAATGGCTTGGCAGCAAAACGCCATTTTGTTCTACATTCTCATCAGATTGAGCTTATTGGCCTATGCGAAGCCTGCTCCTAAAATAAGGTATTCACATCTAGCGACAATAACAATGCGACAGCATTGTCTTTAGGGCAGGAGGAGAGCTGAATTTGAAATACTTCAAATTCCGCTAGGAGGGCAAGGCCCTTCTCGATAAATAGTTTAAATTCCTATGGAATTTAAAAGAGCCGGTACTTTCGGCTCTTTGGTGGAAAATCAATTTCCACGTATATGGTACTCCGGAAGTACCATTTTGTAAGTAATCAAAATTACTGCTGCATAACCACTACAAGCGTATAATCACCCAGGGTTTGATTGTCTCTGTTGCCGCAATACGGAAGCTAGTTGCATAGAACCTCGATAAACCGCTATGCTACATAATATGGCATTCGACTATCTCGTACACGGCATACTCGGCAGATCCTACCGACTACATGTTAATCATACTGGCAACAGAAACGGCCAAGTTGTTGTGCTACTGCACGGTATCGCCGCCAGTAGTGCTGATTGGCACAACGTTTTGCCCTTCCTTGAGAACGAATACCACTGTATCACCGTTGATTTACTCGGATTCGGCAACTCACCAAAGCCACGTTGGTCAGCATATTCTATGGATGACCATATGCGTGCTATTTACCGCACTCTAAACAAACTTCATCTGGGACAAAATTATATACTTATCGGTCATTCGCTTGGTAGTTTTTTGGCAGCCCGCTATGCGATTGAACATGAGGCAAACATACAGAGGCTGCTTTTGCTAAGCCCACCGGTATACCCACCGCTCGATAGCATCAGTAGTCGGGGCGTCCGCAAACTTACGGGTGTACTGCTTAACATCTATAAGCTATTACGTACGAACCCTCGCATTACACCAGAAACATTTAAGAGTCTTCCGTATATTGCCCCCATACCTCGTAGCCTTATCAATGACCCTGGGGTTTGGGTATCGTTTATGCGAACGCTCAAAGAGTGTATCGAGCAACAGACAATCCTACAGGATGTTGCGAAACTAAGTTTACCTATCGATGTTTTTTACGGCACACTCGATCAGGTTGTGATTGGGGCAAATGTGAAGTTGCTAAAACAAGAGAAAGACAACCTAACGTTGCATGAATTTCTTGGTACCCACGACCTCACGAAACGCTACGGCAAGCTCATCGCCTCCAAGCTAATATGACCCTGCTTGCGTAGAGATAGCGCATCTTTCGTCTGTATCAGATTGCCAAAGGGTAAGCATCATGCGAGAATACTAGTTAATGGAATCGACTATTTTTCTTCAGCTTGCTGCTGTTCTTGCCGTTGCTGCCGGTGTTTCGATTGTCATGCGCCTCCTTCGTCAACCCCTTATAGTCGGTTACATCCTTTCGGGAATTATATGTGGACCGGCCGTTCTAGACCTCATACACGATCATGCAGCGTTTGAGTCTTTCAGCCAAATCGGTATTACGCTACTACTATTTATTGTTGGCCTCGGCCTAAACGTAAGTGTTATACGTAGCACCGGCAAACCGGTCTTATTGGTATTCCTGCTCAATGTTATTCTTGTCGGTGGTGCCGTGCTTGGTATTGGCAGATTACTCGGTTTTGACCAAACAGAATCAATACTACTCGCTATAGGCATGCTATTTAGTAGCACGATTGTTGTCGTCAAGAGTCTTGTTGACGAACGCGAACAACACCGACTTTATGGCCAGATTGCGGTCGGTATACTTCTTCTGGAAGATATCGCAGCTACTATTACGCTCGTCTTCCTGGCAACCGCACGCAACGGTGGGGGTACGGAAGCACTTTATGCGCTGGCTGGTAAGGGCTTGTTGCTTGCCGCCGCCATGACCTTTATGGGCTGGTTTGTTATGTCACGGCTTGTTCGGTTTTTTGCAACGAACCAAGAATTCTTATTTACTTTTGCGCTCGCTTGGGCTTTTAGTGTTGCGGCTGCGTTTGATATCGCAGGTTTCTCGATTGAAGTCGGCGCTTTGTTTGCGGGCGTTGCTCTTGCTTCGTTGCCCTACGCCCAAGAGATCAGCACCCGCTTAAAGCCTCTGCGCGACTTCTTTCTGTTGCTCTTTTTTATCGCGCTAGGCGGCACGATGACAGTGAGCGGCATGCGCGATGCGTTCGTGCCCGCACTTATACTTACGAGTGTTGCCGTATTTGTGAAGCCCCTCAGCGTCTCGGCAGGGCTAGGGTTACTACGCTTCACCAAGCAGACTGGCTTCAAGGTCGCAAGCCACTTATCCCAAATTAGTGAGTTCTCAATCATCATGATAGCGCTCGCCGTTAGCGAGGGCTTTGTCGATGCCCGGCTCATGAACATCATCACGCTCACGGCGTTTATGACTATTGCCCTGTCATCGTATCTTATGAAGTACGACGATGAGCTTTTCCGTGTGTTCGCGCGCTGGCTTAATATTTTTGAGCGCTCACAGGTTAGGCCAGACGGCGGTAAGGCGCCCGATTACCAACTTATCCTTTTTGGTTACCACCGGGGCGGGCATGAATTTGTTACTACCTTCCGCGACATGCGTAAATCATATGCGGTGATTGATTATGACCCGGAAGTCATAGAAACACTTGAGCGCCAGCATATTCACCATATCTACGGCGACGCGACTGACTACGAGCTGCTAGAAGAGATTGGCATCGGCAAAGCAGAGATGGTCGTGAGTATACTACCTGGGCATACCACCAACAGAGAACTGCTTAAATATTATATGTCCAAGAACCCTGACGGCATCTTTATCTGCCACGCAACCGACTACGATAATGCGGCAGATTTATACGAGAACGGCGCATCGTATGTCATGCTGCCACACTTTATCGGCTCAGAAAAAATGAGCGCTTTTATCCGCAAAAATGGCAGTGATAAAAAAGCGTTTGATACTTACCGCAAACACCATATCATTACGCTCGGCAAGATGTCCCTTGTCTAACAGATGCGCTATACTGTGTAACGATGTCGTTACAACTTACAGATTTTCATTATGATGTGCCCGAAGAGCTCATCGCTACCCAGCCACCTGTGGTTCGGGGTGAGGCACGCTTGCTGGTACTACATCGCGCGGACGGCTCAATCGAAGATCGCCACTATTCGGATATCGCTGAGCTAATGCAACCCGGCGATACTCTCGTAATCAACGACACGAAAGTCATTAAGGCGAGGTTCATTACTCACAAAGTCAATGGCGGTGGCGCACGCGAACTTGTTCTTGTAGAGAAACACGGCTCACGCGATGATTGGCATCGACACTCTGTTATATATAGGCGCAGGCTAAAGCCGGGCGACGAACTCCGCATCGGAGAAGCCACACTGATTGTTGAAGAACTCTCGGGAAACGGCATCGCTGTCGTAAAGAGCGACCGAGATTTGTTAGAAATCGCAGAAGCATATGGATCAGTTCCACTACCCCCGTACATGAATCGTAGCGCGACTGCGGCAGACGTTGAGCGCTACCAGACAGTATTTGCAAAAGAACAGGGATCGGTGGCCGCTCCGACTGCAAGTTTGAACATGACCACACGAACGCTCGACGCATTACAAACAAAAGGCATCAATATTGCTTACGCAACGCTTCACGTAGGTCTCGGCACATTTCTACCCATTCGTGTTGCTGACGTCACAACACACAAAATGCATAAAGAGTATTTTTCAATCCCCCAGGAAACGGTAGACGTACTACAACAAACGCGAAAAGCAGGCAAGCGCATCGTCGCCCTTGGTACCACAATCACCCGAACACTTGAATACGCACACGACAACATTTTTAGCCAAGCACCGCATATCATACAGGGCGAAGCAGATATATTTATGTACCCTGGCTATCGCTTTAAGACTATTGATGCATTAATCACTAATTATCACATGCCCGAGAGCACCGTACTTATGCTCACAGCTGCTTTTGCTGGCTGGGACAAATTAAAACCCGCTTACGAGCATGCTATTGCGGAGCGGTATCACTTTTTCAGTTACGGTGATTCAATGCTGATACTGTAAACTGTATACGATGCAACGAGCGATTACTTTTGATGTCACCCACAAACTGCCCAATACTTTAGCCCGGACGGGAGTAATACACACACCCCACGGTGACATTCAGACCCCAGCTTTTATCGTCGGAGGCACCAAGGCAACAGTAAAGGCTCTCACGACAGAACAAGTTGAGGCGTGTGGAGGACAATCAATTCTAGCAAACACATACCACCTAATGCTTCGTCCTGGAGCTGACATTGTACAGGCAGCTGGTGGGCTTGGGGCGTTTATGCACTACACCGGCCCAACCTTTACTGATAGTGGTGGATTCCAGGTTTTTAGTCTTGGGGTTGCCTACAAAAAAGGCATTGACGCCGTTGCTCATACCGAAAAAGGCGAAGCCAAGAACGCAACCGCCAGAGCCGACCAGTTGGTCAAAGTAACAGAAAAAGGCGCACACTTCCGTTCCCACCTTGACGGCGAAAAGTTACTGATGACGCCAGAGAGCAGCATGGAGTTGCAACATCAAATTGGGGCCGACATCCACATGGCTTTTGACGAGTGCCCTGCCCCGCTTGCAGACTATAGCTATATCGTCGAGAGTCTTGATCGTACCCATCGTTGGGCGGAGCGTTGTTTAGTACGACACGAGGAGCTTAACGCAGAACATGTTGCTCGTGGCGAAAACCTTCAAGCACTCTTTGGTATCGTGCAGGGAGCACGACACGAGGAACTTCGCAAAAAATCAGCAGACTTTTTGGGCGAACGCGACTTTGACGGCTTTGGCATTGGTGGTGTATTTGAACCAGGTGAAATTCCAACCGTCCTCAAATGGATAAACGAAACACTGCCAGACAATAAACCCAGGCACCTCCTTGGCATGGGCGCCCAACCAATGGATCTTTTCCTGGGCATAGAGTATGGCGTTGATACATTTGACTGTGTGGCGCCAACCCGACAGGCACGCAACGGAAATTTGTACACCTACGGGGGGCGTATCAACATCCGCAACCAAGCCTTTCGTCGCGACTTTACTCCAATTGATACCGAGTGCGAATGCTACACATGCCAAAACTACACCCGAGCATACATTCATCACCTTTTTCGGGCTGACGAAATATTGAGCGCAACACTTGCAAGTATTCACAATGAATATTTTGTGGTTCATACTGTTGACCGCATTCGGGCGGCGCTACAAGACGGCAGTTATTTTGAGCTCAAAGATAGCTTTTTGCGTCGCTACTACGCAACAAACCCGGCTATGCTTGATCTGCTTTTAGCAGCGTGAGCTGCCGAATGAACCTTGTCGTAAATGGCGCAAGCACAATGTCAAAACCCAGTTTTATGAGATAAACTGTCACTATAAGCTTCCCCAGGTCGTCAGATGCCATTGTGCCCCAAAAAGCGATAACAGAGAATGTAACAGTATCGAGCAACTCACCCGCTCCAGAGGAGCTGACGAGTCGTACTAACAAGCGTCCTGTGCCGAGCCGTTTGCGCAACCGGGTCATTAAATGAATGTTGAGCATTTCGCCTACAAAATAAGCGACCAGGCTCGCCAGTGCGATGCGTGGCACGAATCCCAATACATTTTCATACGATGCCTGTCCCTCATAACCAGGACCTATCGGCATGACCTGCACCAGCAGAAGCACGGCCGACATCAGTAATATGCTGCCCAAGCCAAGCAAAACCGTCCAACGCGCCACCGAAGAACCATAGACTTCGGTAATTATGCCTGTA
>Ga0172381_10002999_pt1 | contig 18213 bp, 43 predicted proteins | sample Leawel6488metaG_FD_119754 | JGI IMG/M metagenome (GOLD analysis project Ga0172381, IMG submission 119754) | Leachate microbial communities from a municipal landfill in Southern Ontario, Canada - Leachate well 64-88 metaG | ecosystem: Engineered > Solid waste > Landfill > Unclassified | place... | reverse complement strand
TCATCATATCTTTCTATGTAATTACTTACTATTTTTAGCATAATAATGGTTTAATAATTCGTTACATAATGTTAATGTAGCTGGATTACGTTCCCAACTCATCATTTCTGGATGAAACTGGAAGCATAACGATTTAGTGTTTTTGTAGAATACGATTTCTGGCTCTATATACCCATATTTATCTTTTGGCATATCAATTATAGCATCTTCTCCATTATAGAAAGATGTAGATATAGCCAATCCTTTGTGATCACATGCACGTCCAATTAAATCAAATGTATTAGGATCTAAGTTAAATGGATACATCATTTGATGATGTAAACTATTTACTAATACTTGATTTTCTGGATCGTTGTTAATCATAATCCTATGGCTTCCATTATGGGAAGTAAAATGTTGTACTAATTTACCTCCAGAAATAGCCGTTAGTAACTGGGCTCCCCTACATAGTCCAACTTTGATTTTGTCTTTATATGCTGGATTTATGGCGTATTCTAATTGGATCTCATCCAATGCTTGATGCGCGTATGTACGAGAACCTACTTTCTCTCCATATAAACTGGGATGTATATCAGATCCTCCAGGGAATGTTATAACATCTGCGTCTATAGGATTACTCACTATTTCATGATTTAAAATCCATCCCCCATCCCATCCTGATCCTACATTATATACTTTATATCTCATAAATTGTTTTTACTTTTTTTAACATTGCATGGATATGTTGTAACAAAACATCCAGAAATGGAGTCTTCTAAATACAACGTGCCATACATAATTGAATTTACATTAGTAATCATGTCTTTAACATGATATTTTCTATTTTTAACTAAATTGTGACAACAGTTATCCACTATTGATACAACTTCAGATCCAATACTAAAATCTTCTGTATTATCATGATTATTATTTAGCATTGGTATATATTCTATATCTGACGCATCAAAATATAGAACTTTCCTACCATGGACTAGGCCATATGCTAAAGATTTATCAGATCTTTCCATGCAAGATAGTTGTAGTATGGAGTTTTGTATAACTTCATAATTTCCACTACCATATACTTTAGAAGATACTTCTGTTGACTTAACATGATAATAAAGCTTAAGGTCAGATAATGGTATTTTAGACATATAATTTGCTGCTACATCTAATTTTACCAAATCTATCTTTATTCGTATTGGAGACGTGTTTTCATCGTTGAAGGAAATACACTGTGCAACATCTCCAAAAATCTTCTCAATAAAAACTATAACATTTTTATTGTCTCTCATTATGGCAGGAGATTCCTCTTTCATAATTTATTTGCCTCTATAATTATTGTTCTCCATAATTCCCTTGCTTCAAAATCATATTTAATGCGCTCTCTTTTTGTTGGAGCTCTCTTTTTACCATTTTCATAGATAACATTTCTTTTTTCAAATAGAAGTTCTACGTATGGACGCATCTTCCATCTATATAGACACGCATTAGGAGAAAATGATGTGATTGTTTGTTCTTGTAGCATATTATTCTGTTATTAAACACAAATTAGTACCCTTACTTGTTTTACATTGTGATTGTGCAAATTCCAACCTTGCTAATGCAGTTGGCAATGAATCTTCGGGTAAAATAATCGTTCCAGATACTTTACATACTAGATCCTCAAATTCTGGATAGTCTGTTTTAAGGATATGGTTAAGATCTGAAATTATTTCATCTGAAACATCGTCATTACAAAGCATTATCATAGATTGAGAAGCCATCAAGCCAGATATAGTGTCATAATTAACACCAAAATCTGTTTCTAAAGTAGAAATAATATCTCTATATAATAAATCAAGTTGTAATATTCCAACCGACTTAAACATACTTTCTGTTATGTTTATCGTTACTTGAAATATCCAGTTCTTTTTATTATTAGACTCTATGAAATCCTTTAGATAGTCCAAGAAACTCTCCTTTTTCATACATCCAGTGTATGAATCATAGTTTACTTGTTGACTTAAAGAGAACAGGTCAGTCTTTGTTTGGCTAACCTGTTCTGCTAATGTATTGTTATCGGACATTATTCTTTTGTGGTAGTTAATGGTTTTTTGCGTAATGCACCAATACTATCATAGGCTTCAAAGATTTCTGTCCTATCAGACTTTGTCATCATGCCCTGATCCATAGCTTTTGTTAAAGCTATCTTTCTACCAACTTTACGAATGTCCTGATCTCTATGAGATCTTTTCACTGTTGCTTCCCCAACCACTGCGCCATCTAAAGAATCTTTAATCACGCAATGCGTAGATAAGATAGATGTCGTTTTGTTCCCACTTTGATCTACACCTGTTTCTTTGTCAGGATATGAAAATCCTACAATAAATCTTCCAAAATTATGCATAATATTTAAATTTAAAATAGTTGTTATTCCTTTACTAAATGTAATTCTTTTGTTGATTCTAATGTATGAACAATATTATCTTCTGTATCTACAACAGAATACCTTAATGTTTTAGGCATTAAATTTTCTCCAAATGTAATTTCCTGTACGGAAATAATATCTCGTTTATTATCTGTAAATGGTGCAGAATATCCCATCATATTAGAAATTCTGTTTCCAAGTTTATACAATACTTGTCCGGTACGTAATGTTAATAATGCATTTTCTGGAATATCATCAATGGTAAATGGCTTTGGAGTATTTGATTGTATTAATACGCTTTTAATCCAGCGACCAGCACTTCCAAGTTTAGCAATGTTACAGGAAAATCCTTTATTGTCACAATGGCAATCACGTCCATTTGTCTGGCTAAAAACGCATTCCGAGCATCTCATATTGCTAGATCTTTCAAACTCATAACCTTGTCCATTCAAATTAATTGTTGCTTTACCATCAATTATTTGAGGTGTGCTTATTGTTTTTGGTGTTTCCATAATAGGTTTTTCTTTACGTAATTTATAATAACCAAACTTAAAACCATAATTGGTTAACATATATGAAGACTTGCAATACATAGGTAGTTTTATACACTCACCATTTTTATCAAGGTCACATAAGTTACACTTCCAATCATCTGTTTGAATAACATCATACACCTTATCTTTAACCACATAGACTGGCAATTTAGCGTCTTGTTTTAGGTGTTCTTTTTTAAATGTATCTATTTTTGGGTTTTCTTTTATAAGTTTAAAATAACTTCTTACGTCTATTTTATGCTCTACACATACATTAGAACATTCATTTGTTAATTTGTCGTGATCAAATGGACAACCCAGATATAAATCGCATTGTTTACACGATTCTATACCACCAATACCTAAATAGCTAGAATACGATCTGCCAGTAATAATTACTTTCTTATGACCAAATTTCTTCTCTGAAGCTTGATAATACCAAGTACGAAATTCACTATGGAAATTAACACTGGTCCAAAGACGATCTTCTTGTTTAATGTATTTTATATAAATTAATAGTCTAGCATAACATGCACCAGATGTTCTTGTGGGAATATATGTTGTATTAAGCTTACTATTAATCCTTTCAATAAGTTGCGCACTATCCATAACCATGCTAGCTAAACGTACACCCCATATTTTATCGTATAATCGTCTATCTTCTTGTATAGACCATTGTTTATTAGTATTCATTATAGAGTTTGTTTATAAATTAATAAATCCCGTTGTTTTTTATCTCCAGGGTTAATCGTATAAATTAATCTGATTTCTATTTTATCTATTTTACCAAATATAGTATAAGTATATTTCCAATAGTTTCCAACAGATACTTCTATTTTTGAGTTTATGTTACAAATATGTTCCCTTGTAACTACGGTATTATTTTCTTTAATTATACTATATATTAAGTATATTATAAATAGGGAGACAAATACACTAATTGCTATTGTAATAATCATTTTATTTTAGAATTTCAGTTTTAGTAACTTGTATAGGCTTTAATCCATCAAATTTAATATGATAGACATAAATAGCTTCTGGTGGGATAGTATCATCTGGATGATAACATTCTTTCCAAATAGGAGAATTTACTAAATCTTTAGTAATGTTTTCGTCATTAATTGTACTATATACTTTAATTGTTTTCACTTTGTTTTAGTTTTTATTCTATATTTGTTAATCCTAAAAATGGAATGGTTTTAGAAAAAGAGTTTCCAATAGTTTTAGTTTTCACTATTTCAATCTTATCACCTGAAGACAAGTTTAATTGCTTCATAACAGATCGTATGCTATATTCATGTTCGTTTCTACAATATAAAGTCGTTATAGAGCCATTTTTAGACGATATAAGACATTCAACTATCTCGCCTGGTTCTATATCATTGCTTAATGTAAAATAGCATAATTTGTCATCAGAAACTCTTTTATCAACCTTTTGTCTTAGTATTGGTCTTTTAGAAACCATGCTAATCAATCATATCTTCTGGACTAAATTCATCCAGTCCATAAATGTCTTCTGTGTTCATATATTATATGTGTTGAATGATTTTAAGCTTTTCAGATGATTCGACAGTAGTTAATACATTGTCATGTTCATCTATAATGTCATATTTAGTCTTAGAAAGAAAGACCTCTTTTCCTGGTAATAGTTCAACTACTTTAATGATATCAAGTCGTTCTTCACTATTGTGTTTTAATGTAATAGTATCATAATTGCTTAGAAATGGTGCAATTAAATTTCTAATCATGTATCCATTAATTGTACTTTCTGCTTTAATAAGCTTATTATGATCTCTTCTAGTAATTTCAGCATATTTTGGCCATACAAATTCAGGCTTTTTTTCTTTATTTGCGTTTACTACACTTTTAATGTCTGTTTTATTAGAATCTACATCATGTATATAATAGTCTCTTCTAAAACTTTTAACTGCTTTATTAATACACTCGTCCGTTGTGCCAATATATTTTAGAGCATATTCTATGTATAATTTAATCCTATTTTTAACAGCCAGTATTGATCTATTATCCAAATAATTGCAATAATGATTTAAGTTTGTGGATTCATTTAGGTGTATTGTATTTCTACATTTTGCCTTAAAATTGTTAACACTTTCCCAATGAATTATCGCATTAATTAACTTATAATCTTCTTCAAATGTCCAAATATTACTCATGATAGTTTTTATTTAAAGGTTATAATATCTTCTGGAGTAATTTCTCTACTAAGTAATTCAATTTCTAATTCATCGTCGTCTACTTCTTGTCCAGCCATTGTCCCAGAAATATAAGTCCACGCAGCAGTATCAAGATAGATTATAAGGTTATCTTCATAAACCCTAACGTCTCCATATTTTGGTCTTAATCTATATTTTTTTGTAGTTGTCTTGTTGACTTTTAATTGTAATTGTGTCATTTTAGTTTATTTTTAAATTAATTTATTTACCATTTCTCTTATCACATTCAGCTTTTACGTCTGATTCATTATCAAACAAATCATTCACATGCCTCCCACAAGTATCATTATTTACAATATAGTCATAGAATATACCATTACTATCAAATGTAATCATCCCAGTTGTAATAACCCCTTTAAAATATACCCATTGTCCAATTCTTGTATCTAAGTATATTGCATATACTTCATCAAGATACTTGTATTTAGATGTAATATTCATTGTTATTTATTGCATTTTTGTTTAATCTTGGGTTTTGGTATCCATGTTTCTCCACGGAAACCTTTCCACTTATAATTATATACCTCTAACATTCTATTTCTGAATGATGGTATATTACAGTTTTTAATCAGCCATTTATCGGTTGATTCTGGAGTATTCCAAATAGCGAATTCAGATCTGTTCTTAAATTCTATCAAGTCTTCATTGTGTTGTAATAGAAAATCAGGAGTTACTTCATCTGGTTCGTTAGGATAAAAGGCATCAAAAGTATATAACCATATAGCTTCTCCCAACTCTCTTTTCATCTTATAATAATTGTCTATCCACCAAGTTCTATATTGTGGATATTCTTTACCAGAGATATATGTTTTTTCTATACTAGCCATGATTATATTATTAAGATTTTTAAACTTATTTAGTGGTTAAATGTAATTTCTTTACTGAAGATATTTCTTGTACAACCTAACTTAATCTCTAATGATTGGAAGATAATTTGTAGTTCTGGATTATCTTGAGATATTTTTAATGTCAGAAATCGTTCCATATTCTATATTTGTATTATTAATAGTTTCGATATCCCGGAATATAGATAATATTGTAGATCCATTAATATCAAAATAATTACCTCTTAACTTATCATCTCCCTTGATATATACATAAGAGCCCTCGTTTGAAGACTGAATCTCTGGATAACTCCTGGACTCTATACTACAGAGTGGTGTGTAAATAACCGGCCCAGATCCTCTATATATTTTATTGGATTGAAACGTAACTTTTCCGCGTCTATTTTTTAATATTTTAAATACTAATAATTTATCCATATTGGTTGATATAAATAATAGGTAGAGACTAAATAAATAATCTCTACCTATTAGTGTTATTTAATTGGTTCTAATAATTCTATATTATCAGGAACACAATTAATCCAAAGTGTATTTGTGTATTTAGCTCTTGCAAGCCATTTGTTTTGTTGAATAATTTCATTCTGTATTGACACTCTTTCTAATTCAGATAGCTCATACGATCTTGAATTTTCTATAGTCTGTTTACATGCGAGAAACTCTGCCATTTCGCTTTTATAACTTAAAGTTACACCTAGGCAGAGTAGGCCAAAAAAAGAACTTACGATAGAGCTTATCCATGTTAAAGACTTAAATCTGTCGTATTTATTAGTAACTATATTCAGTTGTTTATAATCTGTAACATGCTTTGACTTATATAATAAAAATACTGTTATAATTAATAATAATAGTGTAATGATGCTAAAAATATATAATATTATCATGATTTCCAGTGTTCTATAGTTTTAGTAATTCTAGGAACAATACAATTTATATGGCCACTCTCATTTGTATTGTCTTTAACAACAATAGTTTGTACAGTATTGCCATTCTGCCCTTTTCTGAATTTCGATCCAGTTAGCGGATCAACATTCATTCTCTTTTTACGTCTTAAATAACTCATAATGTCTTTTTAGATTAGTTCATAATCAAACTCAAGCTGCCCAGCAACCTCTCGCAGATTGGCTCTTAGTCTTTGGTTTTTAGACAATTGAGCCCATTTGTATTTACTGAATCCTTCAACAATCCCTTCGTTTGATACTGAATGTTGAACAAAAGACTCAGACAAGGTCGTTTTGTGTGTTACTACACTTGGTACAGTAATAGTTTTTGCAAACTTATTACTTTTAATTTCGATACCATTTACTACTTTTACGATAGCAAAAATACCAGTAGCTTGTACTGGTGCTCCCTCTTGTTGCCAAGTCAGGAGACATTTAGAGTTTAGATCCATAATTAATCGAATAACCATCAATTTTACTTAATGAATTAAATAAAAAAGGAATATTTTGTAATGCAATATAAGATTTTCTATTGTCATCAAGCGTTTCAATTCCTTGAATCATTATATCTATATTTGTGACACGAAAATAAATCTCTGGAAATAAATTAGAATTAATTGATATGAAATCGTTCTTTTCTATTAATCTACCAGACCCTCTTCTAATTATAGCAGATTGATATATAATATTAAATTCTTCTTGATTTGAAGAATGATGTTGTATTTTAAATGTAAGTATTTTTTCCATTGTATTAAATTAAAATAAAGACAACTATTTGTCTACCATAGCCATCTAAACTATTCCCATAATCAAACAAAATCTCCTTAGCTTTATCGGTAATATTTCTCTACTTAATTGCAGACCAAAAGACCTTCCTTGTTCGATACTTCTACGGATTACATCTACGTAGCAATTTTGTTTATGAGATTTGGTTACAACCTATATGTATAGACTCAAATATGGTACTATTATACTGGTTGAACATATCTTGTAATTCTAGAACATTCTATATGTTCTATAGTTATTATGTCTTTATCGTGAGGTTCTATAGGTGTAATTATATAGTAATCTCCTGATCCCATTACTTTAGTTCGACATCTATAATCATCAGTATAAGTAATATTATAAATTATACCTAAATATTTGCTTATAACAATTCCACTTTGCTCTTTCTCTTCATCATCATTCCAATAAACTATATACCCAATCATAATGTTATTGTTTAATTTAGTAAAAATAAGGGAAGACAGAGTAAAACTACTACATAAAACTCCACCTTCCCTTATAAATAAACTTTAGCTTACATGCTAAAATTCAAAGATCCTGTAAACTTCTTTTCAGCAGCACAATCCACCAGATCTCTCTGAGTGATATTGTTCCATCCCTCAAATGGTACCATCTTATAGATAGTTCCGTTCTGAGTTGGAAACTCATTTACGATCAGATTACCATCTTCACTTGTTGCAACGAAAATTTCGTTATCAAATGACGAAGGTAATGATTTAACACGTGTTGTAGACCTATGTTGAACACCGTCAACATCGAATACAGCGACCAAATTACCCGAATTACGAGCATTGGTAAAGCGCAAATTATTTGCACTCTTAGAAATTAATTTTGACATTTTTTTGTCGATTTTTAATTAAACAATAATAAACTATATTGAAAAAGGATAGCCTAAGCTACCTTTTAAACAATCGAACTCAACGGATTAATACCCGTATAAATTGATTCATTTTCTTCGTCATATAATGACGGTAAACATTCGGTCAGAAATATTATCTGCCCTTCAAAAACCTTGAAATCATTCATGTTCTTTTCTGTTTTTATCTAATGAATCACTAATTACCCATACGATAATGGGCAATATCCAAAAACATCCAAATAGAGCTGTTTTAAAGCCATTTTGAACGTCTATTTTTTTAATGTTACCAAACCTCAGTTGATATAGTATAAATAGGAAATATCCTATTGTATACCATACCATAGCGCTAATTACTATAACTAACATAATGTATAACATATTGATTTTTTTTATTGATTTGTAGCGGGGGTAGGAATTGAACCTACGACCTTGAGATTATGGGTCTCACGAGCTACCTCTGCTCTACCCCGCATTGTTTGTTTTGTTAGTTAATGTTAAAATAAAGAATAGTGAATAAACTAATTATTACTCACTATCCTTTTCGTATTATTTCTTATGTTATTTGTATGTATCTATTAACTACTATTATTCATTAATATGAGATACATCATACGGAGCAGCTCTAATAACGGGCAATTTAATTTGGCACGAGCCTATTGTTGTTATTGGGCGTCCAATTAATAGTGGATGATATTTAATCATCCGTATTATTGGTTTGTTCCATGTATTATATAACCCTATAAGTTTTTTCATGCCTTAAGGATAAAGATAAACAACATTATCGTCACTACTTATTTGCGAACAGAGAAAAATAACATTGTTTATTGTTAAACAACATTTTTTCTTTAAGGTATAAATACGAAAAGGAATTTTACCAATTCGTATAGCCATTTTAGATTCTACTATTGTTGTCATGATATGTACATTATTTGTATGTTATTAGCAAATCTTGAAATTACAACATTCTTATTGCACCTTAATGGATCATAAATTCTTGTTTTATTTGAATGTTTATCACTAAGTAATAAATATCCTTTATAACAAGTAACAATATATGACCCTAAATATCCTTTAGCACCATATAAATATAGTACATTATCAGTAAAAAATAATGTATGATTTAAAATTATACTCTTTAATTCTTTCATAGTAGTTTAGATTAAAACAAAGACAAACAACATAATGTTTTTATTAGGATTTACAATCAATTATTAACCCAATTATTACATTAGAGGTTGTTTGCCTGATTGTTATTTTAAGTATTGTTAAGATAACGTTACGTTGTTGTCATCTTCCATTATTAAATAGATTATTGCAGCTATAAATAATGCTACTAATATTGCATTTAACATAGTCTTTTAGGGTATTGATTACAAACCCACATTTGCTTTACTAAAAATATAATTACTACAACTATTGAAATTAATAGTAACCATTGGTTTTTTGTGTTGTAACTATATACTACTCCTACTATAGAAATAGTAAAAATAGCATATTTAGCTATTAATAGAAATGTTTTCATAAAATGATTTAGTTTAGGTTAGTAGAACACTCTGTATTTATAGAGGCTTGTGACTCTCAACAATTGTTGGCTACATTATTCTGTTTCAATGCTATGTTAATATAACATCGTGAACAAACCACATGGGTTTGCTATCACATGACCTTTCAAATCATTACCTGTTTATACAATAGGATTCCATTGTTTTATCAGGATTTTGCTTATTTATAATTTCAAAATATATATACTATTCTATTCCAGTCTTGGTAACTAGTAATAACATATATATTTCGTGAACAGTTGTTTCATTTAACTGCTATCACATAACCATGACGGTGGTTATTGCCTGTTTATGGGAGCCGTCACTTAACCATTTATCAGGACTTCTATCTTTCATAAAAGTAAGTCGAGCCGATATCAGAATTGCATTTCCGGTAGGCTAGTTAATAATCATAATCAAATACTTAAATGAAAAATTTTGTTACTATTGCTGTTTTTCTTTCTCTTAAATAATAGAAAATAGGAGTTGCTAACTTATATGAAACAACTTATGATAGATAAATAAAGAACGCGTGTTAACAACCCCTATTTGTATTATATTTTAATGGTTAAAATACTATCTTTAGGTAGTAATTTAACGTTTAAGGTACAATTAAAAGACCAAATATTCTCCGGATTTGTTAAAGATACAAATCCATTAAATGTATGTAATAAAATCTCTGAATCATGTATTGATTCCTGATCTTTAACCATCATAAGATCTCCTATATGAGTTTTTTTAGCTAAAACTGTAGTTGGGGTATTGTTTTTTAATGTTATTTTATACATCTGAATGTGATTTTACAATTTTAATGTTAGATACACCAAACTTATTAGCAACTTCCTCAATAGTTACTTCTTTGATTAGTTGTTCAACAGGTATATCCCATGCATAAGCCCATGCAGTACAATCCAAGATGGTCTTTGCTTCTTCTAATGTTTCCGCACGAGTCCACGCAAGGAACGCTCCGTCCTTCTCCATAAAAACAACTCTTTTTACGGCTCTTTTTATTTGTGGCAAATCTCCTACCAACATAACTTTTGGGTATTCAGATGGTTTTGTCTCTAATGTATAAGGAATAAACATAGACATATCCCATCCATCTAATTTAGATCCAAGAACATATGGGTTAACATTGTTTAATAAAACTCCATTACCTTTTTCATGGAATAATACTATAACTTCCGAAGATGCGCTTTGCATAATACAAGGATATTTAATTTCTTCTTTCATAATGTTTTAGTTTAGTTGTTTGATAAAACTTATTTTATGATTAATCTTATTGATTGCTGGTAAATATACACCTACAAAATAATAATCATCATAATAATGCTCACAAATAAAGTCTGAAATAACTATACGCTTTCTCTCTTGTAAAATAGATAATATATTATTTCTATACTTTTGAGATTTAAGCTTTTTGCGAAGTTTTGATATGCGCATTATATGGATTATTTTGTTTTTTTATACTTAATATAACAAAAGATAAACCATATAATCCATAATATACCTAATACAAACGATATTGCGTGTATTTTGTGGTATGACACATAATAAAGTATCCACAACGGATTTATCAATAGAGTAGCTATTAAAGCTGGTACCATTAAAAGCTTCCAAATATTTTTCATATTGTAGTTATTTAGTATGACTATTAAACCATTTATGTTGTTTTGTGCTATATCTACTCTTTAAAACTCTAATGATACAATTTATTTGGTCATCTAAAAACAAATGATCCTAAATATCCAATTTCATGAGCATAACGTATGATATCATATACTGTTGCTATTTCAAACCCATGAAAACAACAAATAAACTTATCTTCTAGGTCTATAGAAATATAAATGTTGCCACTATAGTTATATGGCAATTGTTTTGCTAAAGTATTACAATCATAATCTATACCCATAGAATTGAAGCGAGCATGTAATATATCATCTATATAAATCCAAATTGGATTCTCTATTTTTATTGATTCCATATGACGTTTTGTTATGTATTAGTCGATAATAGTAATTAATTTATAATTGTTATATTAGCTATGTAGTATTGAAAATGGATAAATATAGGATAAAGGGAAGGAAATGAGGTAGTTAACTACTCCAAATCCTCCCCTTACATTCCCTTTACAATCATCAATCTATAACCTTAAACCCAATATTATCAAGCATTTACTGATAGTATAGCAATAAACCAACCTAATGATGCAGTGATGATTACTATGGATATTATTAACATAACAATATATATAATAAGATCATTCCACGTAGGTATATGATGCTTCATATAGATATAAATTTATTGGTTACAAAAATAAGGGAGTATCGACATTAACTAACCTATGACTATGCCGATTGAAGAATAACACACCTAAAAACCTGTCAATACTCCCTTGTAGAATCTTTATACGTCCAAATGACCAGCAAACGTTTCGTCGTTGGATAGCTGTATTACACCATTAAATGGTTTAAAGTGTTCCATTCCCCATGATGTAGAAATTGCTCCAACTTCCCAATACCGATTTGGTATTACTACCATACCACATTCTGGTTTGCTAAACAGCACAACCAATCCATCTTTAGCATACATTAAGCATGGGAATGATGGTTGCCGTACCGTAACTTGTGGTTTTACAATTACTGATTTCATGATATATAGTATTAATTGGTTACTTACAATAAACCACGTAGTATCAATACATCTCTATACTGATACTACGTAGCATGTGTAGTAGGTTTTACCCTACATAGTGAACTGATGAAACGTTGTACTCTTCGTAACATACACCGCTTTGGCATATACGAAGTTCTTACCGTTGATCTCTTTGATCTGTGCTTCATCGTACTCATATTCCCTGAATAGTGGAGTGCCGAATGGAGTGTTCGTTGTGATGATCAAATCTTCACTTACAAACTGGCTCAACCCCTTCCTCGAAGGAGTACATACCATACCGTCAATAACCTGAAATTTCTTCATTATAGTAGTTTTTAATTAGAAACTCTTACTTAATGCCACGGGTATATCCCCCGCCTGATTTTAGGTAGGGTCGTATATGGAACTACCCAAGACAGTGTATATTTTATAAAAAAAAATGAAAAAAAATTTGGAAAACCAGAAAAAATGTATTATATTTGTAAAAAGTATTTTAACATGAATATATATATTTATACATTATCAAACTCGCAAAGTGGAGAGATTAGGTATGTTGGACAAACTAGTGATCCTAAAAACAGATTAAAGTCACACGTTCAAGAAAACAACAATTCCAAAAAATGCAACTGGATAAAATCATTAAGGTCTAGAAATATACAAATTGTTATGGACATTATAGATGTATGTGATGAGTTATTATGGGAAGAATTAGAAATATATTACATTGCCTTATTTAAGTGTTGTGGATTTAATTTAACAAACTATAGTTCAGGTGGTGTTGGTAATGTCTTTTATGCAAGCAAACATAATGGAAGTATATCTGTTCGTAGTAGAAAAATGTGGGAAAATAGTCATGGGATTATAGATACTCTATATCAAGAATTACTCTATCAAGAGTTTTTAAATAAAAAATTACATAAACGTAAAATGGAAGATCTGCATAGACGAGTGCTTGTTTATGATAAAAACAACATTTTTACAACCTTAGAGTTTCCGTCAATAACATCAACAGCTAAATATTTAAACATTAGACCACAACATATATCCGATATACTAAATCATAATGGACTAAAAAGAAAGTCGAAAAATGGTATAAGATATGTCTACAGAAAAACAATACATGGATATAGTTTTAGATGGGCATAACTAGTCTTGTATTCACCAATAATAGACTTTGTTATTGGTGTTGTATAAGTATTGATTTTATTAGGTGTCAAAAAAATAACAACAGTTGTTATTACTTTTATGCCAAAAAATTTGGAAATTGGTAAATAATGTTGTATCTTTGTAAAAGATTTTAAGATCAACACTGGAAGTTAGTATACCCCATAAGTGGTTTTAAAATTAGGGTAGACCCTATAACTGAAGTAAAGTGGAATAGACTAATTATACAACTCAGGGTAAAGAGGATTAGTCTTTAACAGTGTAAAACGTAGCAATACGAAATCGGACGGACCACTAGATAAGTTACTATCGAAGGCAAGATTTATTATAAGAAGCTATTACCATCAATTTTGAGGGGAATACTTATTATATCTAATAGTTAAATAAATATATTATGGAATTAAGTACAAACGTTAAGAAGTGTACTAAATGTAGGGAATATAAATCTGAAGATTTATTCCCTCCAAAGTTAGATCCAAAGACTGGGTTGGTTGTTGCAGAGATTGGAAATTGGTGTTCTGATTGTATTATAACTTATAGGAAGCAGTATGGTAAAAGCGGTACTGGTTCTGTAGGGAAATATGGGATTAGAAAGTGGGGCGAGCAATCAAAGGATTTTGAACGTAGAGCAGGGGAAAAGGAAGCTTTAGAATTAAGAAAGAACCCAACGGAGTTTGATCTTCGTGTTAGGTCTATTATGATTCCCACTACGTTTAAAACAATATTTAAGTATGTTGTGTCAAATGCATGGGACAGGGTAATATTAGACGTTTATGTTCCACTTAGTCATTCTAAATATAGAGGTATTGGAATCATAAGATCAGAAAAAAACAACAGGATAGATAGTATTTGTGAGTGTGATAGGGTCAAGGTAATGTATATGAATGACGAGAACGATTTGTATCAATATATCGATAAATTATCAAAGTGTAGTTTTGTAGGTAAAAGAACGGTATTAGCATGAGGAAGATAATAGTATTATTAGTGTTATGTATTGGATTGTTTTCGTGTAGTGTAAATACTATAGATCCTTATAACAACATTAAAAGAGAAAGAAGGTATGAGCCTTATGCATATGACTCTATAAGTAGACCAATGAAGAGACATGTTTATAGGATTGAGTATATAGATAAAAAAATAACTAATGTAATTAACTATGAGTAACGGACAGAATATTGTTGTAAGGAGTACTGGAATACCAATTGCTCCAATTATTAAAACGATTAGTCATTTCCTTTCTAGGAACTCTCTATGGTTATTGCCGTTAGTTAAAACAGCGTTTAAGAAACTTAGTTTATTAATTAATAAAAACAAGAAAATGGAAAAAGGTATTTTGAGTAAAGAGTTGGAATCGACTCTAGCCGGTCTTGCTGATTCGGCTGTTAAGCTTCCTGGTGTATGGGAATTGTTGGATGGTACTGGATTTAAGATTGCTATTGCCGTTATTGATGACAATGTAGCAGAAAAGATTCCTGAACCTTACAAAGCCCAGATCACCGCTATTCTGGAAAAGATTTTGAAGGAAAAAGATTATGATGCTGCTGCTATTTTGGTAGCTGATGCAGTTGATCTTTTGGTAGATGTCCCTGGCATTGACGATGCAACCGAGAAATTTATGTTTGTTGGTTTCTTCACCGCCCTTGCAGGACTGCTTATTAAGTCATAATTTAACCATGATGAAGAAGGGTAGGTATTTGGTTATCTACCCTTTTTTTATCCTTTAAAAACAAAGATATGGCAGTAATAGATATATACAACAACAAGATAACAATATATGGCACTATAGATGCTAGTTTTGTTACAGAATTAGAGACTGAATATAGTGGATTTACTTTAGAGTATAGAACAACTGATTATGATGGAGAATTATAAATTATGAAAATAACGATAGACGAGAAGAGAAAAACCATTTGTATTTGCGAAGATGTAAATACTGTTGAGTTTGCAGCATGGGTATTTAATCATCCAGAATATCATGCATATAAAATTGTTGGTCATATAGAAACGGTTTATGTGCCATGGTATCCTTCTGATAGTCCAAATGTTCCACAAGTATCTTACGGAAGTACATTAACGTTTTGGTGCAACGAATAGGTTTCTTATATGATAAAGAAAAAGATTAAGTTAGATTTTTTACCAGTTAGAATCACTTTCGTTGTTTTAGAAAACAAGGATGAGGATTTTAATAGATTAGCAAAAGAAATGAGGGACGACTATTCTAATGGCAAAACATTTATAGACAATGGGAACAATATACTAATCCTTATAGATATGGGTAAGTGGGATTTCGTTATAGACATGATACCACACGAAGTAGAACACGCCGTAGATATGGCTGAGAAATACATTGGACAAGACTATCAAATATTAGATGAATATCGTGCTTATTTAATAGGATATATTAATCAACAGATAACCAGTACAATGCTTGACTCTGGATATTCCATGGTTAAATACAAGGGAAGATACATCTGGACTAAAATTAATTCTGCTGATAATCAAACAGATAGCGAATTGGACATAAAATAGTTGTTAAAAAATTTGGAAATCTGAATAATATGTCGTACCTTTGTATCGTAATTCTTAGTAAAGCCTCTTAATAATGATTTTTAACGTAACTAAGAATAAAAAATTAACCAAGATTAAAATACATGTTTAGAGAAGAAGAAGACTTAAACATTATTAGTAGGTTAAACAAACACGCAGAAATGATTAACAAGAGAGAAGAAAAGAATTTGATGATTCCTATTACAATAGTCTCAGTACAAGGAGAGGCTAAAAAGTTGGGTATAAATAATACTCCAATTTTCTGTAAGATAGAGGGATTAAGTGTTGATGAAAATGAAGGGTCTTTGATTTCTAATGGAGACTACACTTTATTTGTAGACGAGATTAGTGAAACAAGATTCGTTAAACTATACCTATTTGGTGCAGAATATAGCGAATCAATTGGTCGAGACGAATTTAAAAAAGACTGGTTCATATTATGTTAAATCAAGTAGTAGATTTTTTAAAAGAAAAGCCTGGGTATGTTAAGGAAGGTGGAGTTAGGTTGTCAAACATTCTAAACTCACGTAACATTAAAACAAATCCAGATGAATGTAAAGAAGCAATAAGAGTATTTTTATTTAAACAGAAAGAGAGTGCTAGAAGGGTTGCTAAAACCTTGGCCCCAAAGATTTTGTTGCTAGACATAGAAACTGCTCCAATAAATGCATATGTATGGAAGATGTGGAAAACTGATGTCTATACAGATCAAGTAGAAAGAGATTGGTTTTGTCTTACGTGGTCGGCGAAATGGTTGTTTGATAATAAAATGTATTCTTCTAAATTAACTCCAGTAGAGGCCGTTGATGGAAACGATAGGCGAATACTCGGAGATGTTTGGGGGTTGTTAAATGAGGCCGATATTGTTGTGGCGCATAATGGATGCGTAACTCCCGGCCATAAAGTTTTAAAATCAGACTTAACATGGGTGAATGTTGAAGAATTAGTTAGTGGAGATAAACTGTTGGCTTTTAATGAAAAACAACCATGTGGTAAAATCCCTAGAAAATATGAAATATCAACCGTAATTTCTAGTGTGCCAATTAAAAAAGAATGTTCTATTATTGAATTGTCTGATGGTACAAAAATTACTGCAAGTAATGATCATCCATGGCTAACTAGATATAGTAAACGATATAGACATTGGAAATATACTAATACTGAAGACTTATCAAGTATTAAAGAAACTAATGGATATTTAACCAAGGTGTTTAATACATGGGATTCAGATTATTCGTATCACTCTGGATATCTTGCTGCGTTTTTTGATGCAGACGGATCGTTAGGACAATATCAAAGAGTTGGTAGGATTAATGGATTTAGTTTTACTACTACATTCGCACAAAAAGACCCGTTAATTATTTCAAAATTAGAAGAGTCTTTAAAATATTTTAAATTCAAGTATTCTATTGTATCTTATGACAGAAATAATCGTGATATTAAATGTATTTCTATTTTAGGTGGCATGCCTGAAAAATTACGATTTTTAGGAATAACTAATCCACAGAAAAAATATCGTCTTAATTTAGACATGTTAAATCAACGGAAAATGGTTGGATTAGAAGATTTAAAAATTATATCTATTACTCCAATTGGAGTACAAACTGTTATTGGATTAGAAACTTCTTCACATACATATATTGTAGAAGGATTTCCGTGTCACAATACAGATTTTGACATACCAAAATTAAACATGAGATTTTTACGTCATGACATGAAGCC
>Ga0172381_10002998_pt1 | contig 18213 bp, 36 predicted proteins | sample Leawel6488metaG_FD_119754 | JGI IMG/M metagenome (GOLD analysis project Ga0172381, IMG submission 119754) | Leachate microbial communities from a municipal landfill in Southern Ontario, Canada - Leachate well 64-88 metaG | ecosystem: Engineered > Solid waste > Landfill > Unclassified | place... | reverse complement strand
ACCAGGACAACAACTTCTTGTTGGATTATTATTAAATGGAATTTTATCTACATTTAAACCATCTTTATATTGAAATCCATTGTGGCTATCATCTTCTCTAAATATCTTTAAATACATTTTATACTTCCTTTTAATAGTTCTGACTGTAATATAGAAATTAGTTGTGATCTGTCAACCAGATAAATAAAACTTATCGGTGTATTAGCAATTGAATGTTATTCAAATCATCTTCAATGTCTTTGAACATTAGTTCGATACCTTCATCTACAGTATCGCCAAGTGAAGTATCGTAGGTCTGATATTGTAGTCTAGGATCTATGGAAACTTCAAGCTGCCAATATGATGCACCAAGAAATGTCAAGTCGCCTATCTTTAATCCACGACCATTACAGAAGTTTACAATCTTTGCTCTGTTAGTCATTGTACAAATCCTTATCAAACATTCCACATGATGAACCTACATCTCGCCCGGAGGGTCATAGAATTCAACGATGTTTTTTGGGAATGTAATTGTAATTTCTTCTTCGGTAAGCTTAGTAGCTTTACATCCATTTGTTTCACTTAGAGTCAGGAACTTAACAGTAGCACCATCATGTTCAATGAGTGAGTTGAATGCTTTGAGTTCGTCTACACTATCATTCACACCATCAACAAGAGTATAATGATATTCGATAGGCTGGTCAGTGAGTTTATGATAGGTTTGTAAATGTTTGATTGCCATCTCTATAGAAACTGGAGTTTTTACAATTGAGTCTCGATTAAATATTCCATGCACCGAAAGATGAACTTTAACTCGATAGTCTGGGTTAGCAAGTAACCAATCAGTCAATTTGTTAATCGCTCGGATGTTAGGCGTCATAGTAGAGACACCAAATCTTATATCAGGATATTTATCGTGTAGGATTTCAACTACACCCATTAAGTTTGATACATTAAGTAGCGGCTCACCTACGCCCATGAAACTAATCAACAAATCAACTGGATATAAATGAATTTGTTCAGCTTCAACCAGACAATCAACAACCGAGTCTATCCATTCAGCAGTTAAATTTTTTGCTTTACGAGTGGTGCCAGTGAGGTGACAAAACGTACGTCCCATCTTACAGTTGGTTTGTGTTGGTACACAGAAAATAATCTTATCTGATTTACGAATTATTGAGACTTCATTCTTACCAAATGTATCATCTTCAATTACATATTTCGTTACATCATCTATAGTTGAATCAACTCTCGTTAATATGTTCAGGTTAATCATTTGGGAGTCCTTTTAAAGCTGTTGAATGAAAGATAGCAAAGAAGGTGTCTCTTTGGGTGTAAAAAATAAAAAAGCCCTCAGATCGTCTCTAAGAGCTTATAAAATTGTACTGTGAATTATAATCGCATTACCATGTTTCTACCGATGACACCGCCGCAGTCAGGCTGTGGACAAATGAATTCATGTCCAGCCCATCCGCTCATGCATCTGATATCATACACACCGATGATTTCTTTATTCTGATCCAGAGTGCCTTCCCATCCACACTTCTCACATTTACAGGATTTCCCAGTGTACTCATTTGTAGATGGGGGAGTTTTTATCAATCCCGCCACAAATGAATCTCTCATTGGTCGCCCTGAGCGATTTTCTAATTTCATGTTACTCTTTAAGCTTGAGTTGCAGTTTCTTAGTGAACACTACTTTTTCACTTTGCTTAACCGTGATATCACCATCGTTGATGAAGTACTGGTTAATAAGTGCATGTAGTACTCTCACACCTAGAGTATTATTCTCATAGTTGTCAGCTACCACAGACATGATTTGCTTTTTGATTTCTTTTTGTTTTGTAGCATTGCAGTTGAACAAGTTCGCATACAATTTAAACAAGTCAGAGTTATCAAGGATATATCTAAGTGAGTCCAGTGATAGTTTCTCTAAGTTAAATACCAAAGGTACTCGACCAAGAAATTCAGTTTTCACACCAAAGTCTCTCAGTGTATCTACATCGATATCAGGAACACCATTAAATGCACCAGCGAATACAAATAACACGTTATCAACTTTTACTTCAACATATTTACCATAATCATGGAACACACTTGTCTTCTCAGCTTCCAAACATCTAAGGAATTCATTTTGAACACCAGTAGTTACTTCATGTGCCGTTTCATTGTTGTTACCAGAGATAAATAGTTTATCAAACTCATCAACGAAACAAATTGTTGGGCGACCTTGAGAGTTAAGCAGTGGAGTTAAAGCTTTACTCAAGCTATTACCCGACATACCTTCCTTTGTCAGTTGAGCTGCATTGATCTCGAAATAACCTACTTGATTCTCTTCAGAGACTTGCTTCAACATGTGAGATTTACCACTTCCACTTGGACCAGTCAAAATAAAATGAGGTCTGATTTCAGTTTCGGAATTTAAAAACACCTCAACTATCCTATCAATTTTTTGTTTTACTATATCTTGTTCAGTATTCATTTTTTTATATTCTCCTTAGTTAATTATTTTCTTAAATTCCACGACGCTGCTGCATATTGTTTACCAGGGTCCTCACCAGTATAACCCATACATTCACTAGCATCATAATCACAACAATCCCCTGTTCTACAATCACAATCAAAACATCGAACATAGTGAAATACAGTATCATCTAGCTCACTATTTGTGTTTTCTATAATAGTTTTTTGGAAATGGATTTCAATTCCACCACAAAATGGACATGGTTTAAATTTCATTTATTTACGGTACTCAATAAATGGTTTATTACATATTGGACATTTAGTTGCAAACTTTGATACATGAGCACCACATTTAGTCAACACATGATCATCATATACCGTATACTTGCATATATCCAATTTAAGCAGCACTATAAACTTGTTTACTATATAAACGATACATTTATGTATATATTTATTTAATAGACATAGAACAGATACTACAAGAGATGGAGGAAATATAATACCAACAACAATAAGAGATATTCGCTTTGCTTTTTTAGTCATTCCTTTAAAGATATTAAAGTCTAGGTATCCGCTTGGGCTGTCATCATTTATAAATGCATTAACAGCAGCACCTAATAATAATAGTACTATGATTATTATCCATAATGGTATTTCAATTGTCATTTAATCATCTTCCTTTTGTCGTTGTTGAATTTTATTAATATACTTCTCTAAGCATTCTTCTGAACACACTGGTGGTTCAGTTGGCATTCCCCTACATCCACACATATAGCCACTACAGCACATATGTATTTCAATTTCTTTGCCACAAATATCACAATTACCTTTCATTAATTAAACCTGGTTTTGGTATGTAAGCCCAATCTAATTTTCTAATACTACGAGTAGTTATCTTACCATTTGTACGCAGATCATTAACAATTAAATAATTAACGTATTCATCTTGCCACGATGGGTCTGTAATATAAGCCGAAAATTTAGCACCATTATGAATATAATTTAGGGTGTACGTACCATTTTTATTTAATTGTTTATTAAAATCAATTTTATCTTTAAACCCAAGTGTTACCCAATCACGTTTTTTTATTCTTGGTATTTGTTTATCTTGAAGTTGTAATACACGTAATTTAATACCAAAATCATCAGCTAATTTACGTGTTGGGAAAATACCACCCATTAATCTATTATTACCAACCTTTCTTAATGTAAGATTATAATAATTACCTTGTTTTTGTATATGACCATATGTATCACGTGATTTGACTTTATTAATTTTACGTTCAATATAAGCATCAGGCCATAATTTTTTCCAATCATCAATTCTAATTTCTTCAGTTTTTGGTATACCATACGTTACAATTTCATCAGTTACTTTTTTTGAATACTTGTTAGCAATCTCTTCAGTTGGGAATACAGATTTCCAAAACCGATGTTCACCATTTACAATATATGTACGATTAGTTACCCAAGCGTCTATATCAGTTCGAAACGATACTCCTGAATGTGTTGTACCATTTAATGTAATATGATGACTTGCACTATGTTTGCGTACACCAGATACAGATTCAATAAACGTACATACTTTGATATTACCTCTATTATAACCAACGTCTTTAAGTATACGCCCAATTGCAGGGGCTAAAAATCTATCACGATCATTTTTGATATAATTATCAAAATTATTACAAAATAAATCCCATTGATTAATTTCTTTTAAATATGATATTAGATCATCAGGTCCTATAAATTCTAAGCTTAATTTACGTTCAGGAGAGTTATTAGTAATTTCTTTAATTACCTTTTTCATATTTGGGTATACAACACCTTTAATCATATTCTCAGGACTAGCATATATCCGTGATGTATTACTTTGCGATATAATTTTACTGTTACATGATTTACATCGTGTTGAATGTTGCCTACTTCGTGTATTAAATACATATGAACTAATTGGATATCGTTTTGAACATACAGTACACTTAACTCCACCAGGAAAATCCAATAATGAAACCTCATCATAAAAATCTCTAGTAACTTCAGTAGATGTTACATTTATATTTTTACCAGCATCAACTAAATAATACAGTATGTCATTATGTTGTATGTCAGTTGTCTGAGTATGAATATTTAAATCAGTATATTCAGGCACTAATTCTAGTATACGATCCGCAATGGTTTTAGATAATAGATTAGTTACCTCCCTACATCCAATACAATTATATTGAATTTTTTCCAATATATTAGTTGTATTACCTTGATCACCAAGTTCAATTTTATACCACGATTTACCTGTATGTTTATATATACGAGTTGACACTTTAATATTAATCGATGTCATTATTCTCCAATCTACATATAATGTAGTGACTTAAATTAATGCTACTTACTTAATATAGAAATTTATTTTTATTTGTCAATTTGTATATTCATACATTCTAATTTTAGAAGTCTTCGATGACAGTAATCACTAGTAGGTTCAATACATAAAAAGTACTATCATCATATTGAGTTAATATATGTTTAATCATTTTTGTTGATATATTCAAATTCAATATGTTGCACTCGTGAATTACCGTTGTAATGCTTGTCTATATTATCAAGTGCTTCCTTTCTCGTATCATATTTACATATAAATGAGACATTTTCACCTAGATAATTTATATGTGTCCACATAAACCATTGTTTAACTTGTGGGATATATACTTTGCGTCCATTACAATAGGTAACAATTTTAATTCGATATTTCATAATTCACCATTCCTTTTTATCATACTCGTGTTTAGAGATTAACGAAACACTCTCGAACCCATCCAGAGATTTCACATTATTACTTGGATTTTCACCAGTACCATTTTTATGTTGTACATTGACTTCATAATACAATATAGAACCATCTTTATGTAAATCAAAATTACAATCAACAACGATACCAACACCATCACCAGTTCGTACATAGTCGCCTTTTTCAAACACTCTAACTTTAAGTTTTTTTATAATCATTTTTAATCCTTATGTGAATATGTTACGATTGTATATGAACTTACGTGTAATAGTCATAAATGTCGTAAATATAATCAATGAAGCAATGAATGGTATTACATCTTCCCACCCATTGTTAAACCAGTCTACATGAAATCCACTACCGAGTATATTGGCTGCCATTAAACTAAAATATTTATTACATCCCAGTCTTCGTGCTCTTACATACATTGGTTTACCAAAGTATTTGATATACAACCAACATGGAAATAAACCAGCTCCATATAAGCTACCTTGAGTATATGCTGGGTTAAACATCAGAGTTTTAAATTTTTTGATTAGTGAACTCATCAAATTCCCTTTATAATATATTTAAAAGATTGACATATACAATTAAATATCTATATTATGGAAAGGTAAAGTTAAGTAACTCCTCTGCGACGCATGAAACATACAACCTGAAAAGACTTCTGTAACGGGAGTCTTTTTTTATCCCCATCTAGCTTTATTGCCTAACCCAGATTCACCTAATTTTTTACCTTGCTGTTTGCGTTCATCAATCGAACTAATGGACGCAAAATGTTTTTGAAGCATCTGCCGGGTCTGAGCAGAAACCATATCTTTAGTTCTACCTTTAGAACCAACTTTATAGCGTGATTTACTTCCACCTTCAATAAGGTTTTTTTTAATCACATTATCATAGTTGGCAAGAGCTGCGGCTCTACTTCGTTCTTTACTAGCCTTACTACAAATACCTTTTAACACATCTAATCCAAACTTCTTTTTATAATCACGTGCTGTTATATTATGTACTTGTCTAACATGTGCGGCAACTCTATTAAAAGATTTACCACATAGTTCACAAATAGGCTTACCATCAGTGTCATATCTAATTACACCACGTTCCATTAAGCTTCCTTTGTAATATATTTAATCACACTCTCAAGGTTTGTGAGTAATTCCATATGACGCTTGAACGTATAATCAATTGCGGTCACGGGTACAGTTTCATTTCTAAAGAAAATTTCAGGATGAAGATCAAGAGTTGTAATATCAACAAAATTTTGATTACGATCAGGTACATGAAATATAATACCGCCAATAGTTAACTCTATAAGTGTATCAGTTCTAGATTGACCAAGTGGTGATTTTGAAATACGTTTAATTACATTACTTGCAACACCATATGTATACATTAACTCAAGAAATTTATGCTTAATATCTCTAAATGGTTTACGATCATTAAACGTAATATGACGACAGTGTAATGACATTTGATCCACCATAGGTGCAACTACCTTAGCTAGTTTGTCAACCGAATCAATATAGTTATGTTCACAAAACTGAATAATTCGAGCATGGAGGCTATCAGGTTCAGACTTTACATTCGGTACATATTGTATCCCGCAAGGTACATATTGTACCCCGTAGTCATCTACTGTAATGCATTCATTGAATATCTTTTCAGCATCCGCCCATATAAGACCAGTACCTTGACGAAAACAGCTTACAATAGCCACACTGAAATCCATGTAATCTTTTGATGTTTGATGTGAATTTTTAAATGCTTCAGTTGCCGATTTTAATATTTCTAATTTATACATAATTATAATCCTTGGTTAAATATTCAAACCTAATATAGAAATTAATTACATTCTGTCAATTAGAAAAACAAATTTCTTTAGTTTTTAATTTTTTAAACCCGTTGCGTTGTAAATAGGTAATAAAATCATCAGTTCTGTTATTTACTTACAATATTATATTTTTTAAAATTCATATTAATTATCCTCACTATTATCAGTTTCTATACCAGCGTACTACATATTAATTATAGCTCTAATATAGAAATTATTTAACATTTGTCAATCTATATATATTTAAATACAAAAAACCCCATGTATATTATGGAGTTTTTTATAGTTTTTAATTATTATACTTATCTTCATCCACGATTACTTGAAACAAACACTGGACGTGCGGTTTCAGGTGGATTATAAATCTTAGACATCTGCTTAATCATACTGTCAACTTTTTTAGTTTCATTGTCTTCACGATTAACAGCATTGTATAAGCATTGTTCAGGATTATTAGCAAAATATATACGCTGAAATGTTAATACGTCAGGTGCATATTTTTTAGATATCATATCTTCAGCACTTGCTAATATATCGGCATTACATAAATTAGGATCAGTTATAATAAGATCACACGAATCATCAGGGAGTCGTAATGTTTCAGTAGTAGGATCATCAATTAGGTATTCATCGGTTCTGATATCATACGCCAATCGAGTTTTCCCACTAGCTGGAAGTCCTATAATAAATATTACATTCAAAGCAATTCCATCTCATTTAAAACGTTATACAACTCAGTAACAGCAATGTAAAGAATTGTATTGTAAGTGCAGTTGCCATAATACTCATCGTCAGTATATTCCGTAGATTTAACCACACGATTAATCTTTTTGAATTGACGGTACGTGAGTTGTGGTACAATTGCGGTTAACACGTCTTCTAACTTAGTGAAATCATCCTCTATTTTTTCAACACTATATTCACTTGGACCATCGTCACTCCAACAACTACCACCAGACATGCCACCAGTTTCATACATATGAACAAGATAGTCACCTTTTTGTTCATAGCCACAGCTACTTGGTCGTTCACTTATTGAAGTTGCCTGTTTAACTTTTTCTAGAAATGTATTGTATTCCATAATAATCTCCTTTATTGAATATGAATATAGAAATATATTAAGGTTTGTCAAACAAAAAACCGACAATAATAGTCGGTTTTTATATTAATCTTCTTTAACTAACATACGATTCAATTCGGGAACCCATTTACGTGGCACTCTTCTAAATCCTATAAGATCAGATACCTTCCGATCTTTATCATCACATATATATGAACCGTTAGAATAAATACCAAACCATGTTTTACGTGGATTTAAATTTAGCAGACTAACCATTTTATGATCAAGTCGATCAACTGATTTATAACCACTAGGCGTATGAATCTCGATCCGCATTTCTTTAGTTGGAATATTTGAATATCCTATATATCGTTCAATACCACGATAAACTGTGCAAAATGTTATTCTAGGTCTATCATCATTTTTAGTCATGCCATATTTAATACATGAATTAGCCATAATAATTCGTGTCGTGCCATCTTTATAATATAAATGATTCACTGTAAATGGTCCAGTTGCACGTTTAAAATCTTTACGTATTAACGAATTGTACATATGTTCTCCTTAAAAATAAAAAACTTGGTGGAGGGTTAAAGTTTTCATCTAATTTCCCTCACAACCAAGCTTTAATATTGAAATGGTGGATTAAATTATTATTATGGGTTTCCACACAATCTCAATATATAATTAATATAGAAATTTAAAATTAGTTGTCAACCAAATCATCAACAATTGTATTCATATCGCTATATGAGTAACCTGGATAGTACCTAAATGCTTGTTCAATTAATGCTCGATTGTCATTACCAAATAATTCACATGCATCATCTATAGAAGTAGACGAACATGGTATATTATCATATTCATTTGCAATTCGTTTAGCCATTTTAGCAATTTGATTCAATGTATATTCTACTTTTTCTTTAAGCAGCTCGTCTGGATTTAAACATTTCAAATCATCTACAATAAATAATCCATCTTCACGAATAATTTCACCATCAAATGAGATTGTAGATCGTGTAGTATCTGGAGTATAATGTTCTTTAGTTTGAATCAATACCATATCCCAATGGATTGTGGATGTATTTCCATTCGACGCATCATCATAGCATTTTCCAGGTGTTAGATGGATAGAGCCAGCAATCTTTTCATCGAACAATATATCACACATTGCTTTAGTTATATAAGGGTTAAATCCAATTGCAAACTCACCAAAAAATCTAGCCCCCTCATCACTATCAAGAATTATGTTAAGTGCATCATTATCAGATGAAGTAGCTTCAATTATTTTACCATCTTTAATTACCAATCGAACATCTTCAAACTTAATACCATTATAAATCGTTGGTGTATTATAATGGATAACGCCATTCATACTATCTTTAACTGGAGCAGTAAATACTTCACCATCAGGGACATTAAATTCACCAACACACGGAATTACAGGAATGTCTTTAATTGAAAATGTAACATTGGTATCATTTGGTCCTTCGATCTGTACAATATCAGTTTGTTCCATACGCTTTACAAGGGCGGTAGCAGCTTTTTTCATCTTACTATAGTCAAACGTACATACTTTAAAATAAAAGTCTTCAAAAGCTTCTGTACTCATTCCAGCAGAGTCTGCCATTGAAGGAGTAGGCCAACGTAATATACACCATTTAGTATTGTTTACTCGTTCATTTATAACAGGTCGTCTAATTGATTTAATCATGCCCATTTGTTTAGGCGGAATATCAGAATCTTCACTTGAATTATAATTACCACTAATAGCAATAAAAGCATCCATTTTTTTCATTAATTCCAAATCATGTTCAGATGATATTTCAAGTTGTTCTTTAGTCATATTCATACGATGGGTACGAAGAACTCTACTACTAGATGTCTTAACATAAACGTGTCCTCCTAAATCACTAATTGCTTTAATTAATTCATTAGTCATTTCATCGGGGGTATCTACTACATCAATATAAACGTGATCACCTTTCTGTACATTTACAGAATATGATGTTAACACTTTAGCGAGTTCGGTGGTTCTAGGGTCTTTCATAAATAATTCCTTTTTTTGTTAATATTAAATATAGCAAATTTTATTTAAAATATGTAAAATTAAGCTGAAAATATTTCAGGATCTTCACCAATAAAAATTGTTAAATGTTTTGCAACATCAGTTCGGGTTGCACTTTGATGAAGAAATCCTGTTTTCTTACATTTCTTTTTATTACCATCACCCCATATGAAAAGAAGCTCTTCATCATCTGATGTAATGTCAAAAAAATCTCTAATTGATTCCCAAAATCTTAGTTCTGGTTTATCTTTATATTTAAGACCATTCAATCCTTTAGTCTCCCAGTGCTCTGGAAATACTGTAGGAAGTTCACCTAATTCACTTGCTGACATATCACCAATTCGACTACATGAAAAATCCCAATAACGATGTTTCATTTTATGAAGATATTGACCCTCAACTGGCTTATGGGTTTTATCATTTAATATAAGAGTGCCAAGAAACTCAGCTAATTTTCTAAATCGTTCTTTATTCATCTAAGCCCTCTATTGTTACTCTCAATTTATCAATTAATTTAACTTGATCCGCAATTAAATTTTCATATTTAATTTTAAACTCCGCCGGCGTTGATATACAATGACCGGCTTCACATAGAGCCATTTCACGCTCAAGATTTATGCTACGAAGCTGTATAACTGCAACATCATGAGTTTGTTGTAAGCCAAGGGAATCTATAAATATGTTATCCCACCAAGTACGATTATCAATCAACTTAGATGTCCAGAATTCAGTTTTTTCATCTAGTGACATATTAGAAAATTCGTTATATGTAGAATTACCACAACCAATTAATAGAAACAATAGTATAATGTATAAACCTATAAAATATTTATACATTATTTACCTATTTGATTATCAGAGATAGTACGCAAACGATAAGCTAAAAAATCCATCAATGAAGCATCACCAATACGGTTAACTTGACTAGGCCAATCACTAGTATCATCTCCGTTATATACACGAACCATATCACATATTGCTTTTTCATTATAAAGACCGTTACTAACATATTCATCTAAATCATTACATCCATGATTCCTAAATGTATCTGACGCAAGTTCTAACATACGAGCCGCTAATACAATAATTTGATTATCAATATAATCACGACCATCAACTACACCCATAATTTTATTAGTATTAGATGTGTCTTCAATAAACATAGCACCCATATTACCTTTTTTAATAGTAGCTGTACCGTTAGAAAGAGATTCCATGATCTCTTCCATTGTATATTCTGGATTTCCAATTTCATCAGTTCGTAAACGAATTGGAAGATAAGCGATTTGTTTCATAATTACTCTCCTATAATATCCGCTAATGTGATACCATTTAAATGATCAACTTCATGTTGAATACAACGAGCCAATAATCCAGTTGCACTCATATTAACTTTTTTACCTTTACTATCCATATATTCAACTTCAATTGACACAGAACGTTCTACACCAACGACAAGACCAGGATATGATAAACAACCTTCTCTATCATAATCAACTTTAGTGCTTTGTTTAATAACCCATTCAAGTGATTTGATTTGATTAGTATATTTAACCGTTTGTCTTGCATGAATCTGCATCATGTTACCAACACAAGTATTCGTTTTCACCGCATACTCTAATAGCTCATCAGCAGCTTTCAATTTCTTTTTAACTTCAATAATTCGAGCATTAATATCATGAACACTTTTCATATGAACTTTATCATCATTAACCTTATCAACATGAATTTTTTCATAGACTTTATCATCTCTAACAACCATTCCATTAATATAATGTTGTGATTTCAGTATTGCACTACGTACTGTACTGTGCAATACATTTGGTACATCATCTAATAACTCTCTATCCATTTCCATTATACGTTTTTCTCCATTGTCACTTTAGTACCATTAGTATATTTCAATAATTTAAATGCTAATTCAAGTTGAAGTTTAAAAAACCTAGCTTCCTCTTCACTTAAAAATATTTCTACCTCATCTTTAGTATCACATGAAAAATCACCATGTCTACTACGCCATCTAACTAACCATGATTCACGTGATGATTTATATTCAATTTGAGTTCCATCAATTATATCAAATGAATCACTAGATTTGTTACGTAACAACTTTTTAAATATTTTAAACATTATGTTAATTCATTTTGAATAAAAATAGCAAAAAAATTTAAAAATAGGTATAAAAAAAGCGATGGGACTTTCCTCATCGCTCCGGCTATTCCAGATCTGCTTTAGTTATTCTAAATTAACTCTAATAAAATAAAGTGTCATCTCTGTCACAGAATTATAGCGTGTCCCATTTGGTAAGACTATATCCCCCTATAATTCGGCCTGTCATTCTAAGCATCCATTTCAATGACTATTTATTTAGATGCTACAGTATCTACAATATACATGTTTTTATCATGATATATCTCCAAATAAATCATTAATATCTTGATTAGTTACATCTTCACCATCAACGGTGAAGTTTAAATTAACACCATCAAGAACATCGGCTATGGTAGACGGAACCACCATATTGTCAGTAAGCTCAATAGTGCGAGATTTATTTATATCGACTGGTTTAGATTTAACTATCGAGGGTTCCACCACAGGATTACTAATAGATTTAACATCGGATCGATTATTAATATGAGAGTTAACCCAATCAGCTAATCGCATGCGATCAGACGCCGGTACTTTAGTATCTCCATACTCATTATTCCATAACTTAAATATGCTTAATGCATGAGACGCATTACGCACACACTCTAACTGTTGGATCACACCACCCTGAGTCTCACCCATATAGTGTCCAAATGGAGTTGAACATGAACATCCAGAGTCACTAGCGGTAAAAATTAATCCAGACTTAGTTGCCCAAAATGCGATAATATCAAAATCAGGTCCAGGTTGACATTCAAATGATATCATTTCCAAATCTAATTTGGCCGGATCATAATACGGGTTAATATTCATTTTTGTTTTCTCCATTTAGATTTAACGACTTTACCTTCACAGGCAAATTTATAACTTTTTTTCAACCATTCAATAATTGGTACTAAGACCAATAAAATTATAGCATAAGTAATTATTGATAATATTATACTTATAATACATCCAATCACTAATAAATATACATTATATGACGATGATATAATAACTGCTCCAGTATAATATACAACCGATAATAATATAATACCTAATATTGGGTTATCTTTATTATCATACAATAAGTTTCCACTCTCAATTAATTTATTTTTAAAAAATAATATCCACTTATCATACCACATAATTAATTCTCCTCAATAATTTCTTGGAAAAATGCTGCAAGTCCACCATAATCATCAAATAGATTAGTTCCAATACCACCATCAGTTTCACCATGAGATTCACGTTGTAAAAACTCAGGCCATGATTCAACAAAACGATCACCAGCCGAAAACATTCCATTTAAATCTCTAGTAGCAATAAAATGTCTAGGCTTAAATTCTACTAACTCTCTTAAATCTTCTTCTAACTCATCTTGTAATATGATAGTATCAATAATTTTATTTTGAATTTCTTCAATTAATTTTTCTATATGTTGTGACATAATATCTTCCTTTAAATATCCATTTTAAGTTGTGCATTTTCAGCTTCACATAATTTCATATACTCTTCGTCGATAAATAATTCAGATTTACGACCTATTTCACATAACTCATCCGCACGTTCATTCCATTTAATTCCACTATGAGCTTTAACTTTAATAAATGTAGGTGAACATTTGTTAACAAGTTCAATCAATATTTTCCAAAGATCAATATTTTTAAGTGTACCATTTTTAAAATTACTTTTTTGCCAACCACCAACCCAATTATTATTAAATGCGTTTACAACATATGCTGAATCAGAATAAATTTTAATTAAACCAGTCTTTTCAAGGTTTAATGCTTGTAATGATCGAATTACAGCCATAAGTTCCATTCGATTATTAGTACTGTGTTCATAGCCACCACTAAGTTCTTTTTTGTAACTAATCGATTTGCATAAAAGGACCGGTTACCTTTAAGCATTTCACATATTGGGCACTTAATATCAGGCATGCTAGCTTTATGAGCTTCATATAAACGATCCTGATAATCTTTAAGCATAGCTTGACCAGTTTCAGTTAAGGACCAATAGAAATCTTCACTCACTGCACCTATACCATTAAGTGTTATTAAACATTTACCAGTATCAGGAAATGCACAAGCCATTACAATATCAGGACCATATTTTTCTTCTAGATCTAATCGAGCTTGACCATTTACTCTAAAATTATCTTTTATAGCTTGAAGAAAATCAATACGATGATCTTTAGGTACAGTAGCTTTACATTCAACTACATATTGATTCTTAACAAAGTATGTAGGATATGGATAAAACGCATTTCCCAATACTTTAAATTTTATTTTAGCATTCAAATCTTTAGGCTGCCATACGTTATTTTTTTCATTCATAAATAGTTCCTTTTTAGTAATACTAATATAGAAATTAATTTTGATTTGTCAACTGACAAAAAAGACTCTTTTCGGAGCCTTTAACTATTAATGTTGAGTCATAAAATCTTCAATTTCAAGTACTCTGTTAGTAAATGCAACTTGTCGTTTCATGTCTCTTGTTCTTTTTAGCGGTAACGGTGATTCGAATTTTTTACAAATAACTTGTTGTTCACTTGCAAATATAAAACTACACAATATCATAAATATAAATATGTATTTTATAGAATCCTCTTAATTGACTACTAATATATTTAGTTTGTTTCAGTTACGGCTCCTAATGTATCGACCTTTACTTGATTAGGATTCATTTTATCGTATTTTGCCTTAAGTTCATCGAGTGTATTTAATTTTTTCTGGATATTAATTTCATACACAAGCATACGATTATGTATTTTAAGTAATGCCTCATCATATATAGCTTGGCGGTTCATATCCAACATTTTGTAAAACATATGAAGACTATCTAATTTATTATGATAAAATGCTTTAATACTATCAGCTTCTACATTGCGGGCTTCAATGTATTTATATTGCTCATAAAGTGCGGTCTTAAATACAGAATCCAGTTTGATTGCTTCTAATTTATCCTGATGTTCTTTAATTACAGCTCGAACTTTTGGTGTAGAATCAACAGCGTTCGATTTATTCGATATAATATCAGTTACCTCTTGAGTCTTTGTTTTTGGAAAAAACCAATCATCATCCAATTCACAACCACTAAATAGTAATACAAGCATAATTAATAAATATTTCATAGACACTCCTTTAAGTTATCTTTAAGTTAATACTAATATAGAAATAACTTAAAGTTTGTCAATCAGTATTTTTTAATATTACCAGAACATCGAGGTTTCTCTAAATACATTAGACCGTACATCAGTAAGATATTTAACGTCAGTTCTAGTATATTTAAATGGTGTGGTAAATGTATGTTCACCCTTTGTATAAGGATCTGTAAATTTAATGGTATGACCATCAAAATTAATTCCATCTTTCGAAGCCAAATATGTATCAAAATGACCACGAGGTGTTGATATCGACACTTGAGCACTTACATTATTATTGAAAAATGTATTACCATCACTTATAAAATTTAATATATCACGTGCATGTATGATATATTTGCTATACATATCAACATAATATGACTCAATATCATTAACAGTTAAATCAATTTTAACAACAAGGTATAATTTTTTAAATCCAACATTAATATGTTTACCTTTATTTACATAGTAATCAATATGAGTAGGATAATTCAATATATCATATCTAATTAATACACCATCAACAGTAACAGTAACACATACAGGTTTTATAGTTACACCAATTGGACCCTCAATTGTAAATGAATCAATATTATACTGCATTTTTATATTTAATTTTTTAGCAATTGACGCTAATTTAATTGTTTTAAACATATTAATTTTCCTCCGCATATTTAATAAATGCATTTAACCGAGTTATATCAGGCACAATATAATCAATCTCATAATGAGATGAGTTAGCCCACCGATCAAACCCTTCAATGAATTCCAATTATATGTATAACGAATAAGCAGATGATCATTATGCTGAATAATCATACCATCATCATCCAGTTGAGTTATCCACCCAAGACTTTCCATATAATCACGAATGTCATTAATATTCACTATAATTCTCCAATAAAATCAATATGTATTTTCATAATAATATTCACCACATTCACATACATCATCATGAAAATCACATGCAACGTTAAGTAATTGTGTAAATGCATCTAATTGAATTTTATTCATACCTTTGGTAATCGAATCTTTATCTTTTACCATTTGTCTTAAACTATCACAATCCATTACTTATTTCTCCTCCACCAATAACAAATTCGATCCATAATTGTAAGTGTACCATCATCACGTTTTTCTTCCACTAATAATTCATCAAGAATTTCATTAATAGGTTCAAACTCACTATCAACTATCTCTTGTATTTCTTTATATTCTTTACTATCAACAACCGCTACATAATCAAATTTATAACTTGACGCACATGACTGTTTGTCAAATGTCATGGTAGCTTCATCTTCACCATATGATAAAATGATTTCCCATTCTTTATATACTCTACGTACAGTATGACCTACAGCTTTCCATTTGTAACTACCTACACGAGTTCTATTAACTAGTTTCTCAAGTACGAGTTTAGTTCTTTCAGTAAATTCCATAATTATCTCCATCTCTAATATAGAAAAAAATTGATATTTGTCAACTCATTTAAATAGTGTTATACAATCATCATGAAACCATATTAAGATTCCATTGTTCCCATGAATTTTACCCATTGATAGTACAATATCAGTTATTATTTTTAAATCAGACTCAACGTTATAATCCAACGATTCTATTGATATAGTTTCAACATACATTGGTTTAATTTTATCTATATCAATATATGTTGAATATTCCCCGAAAATTTTACGGATCACCGGTAATGCATACCGCTGTAACGCATACTGTTGAACAGTTGTATTACTAGGCACATTACTTTTATTAAATCTCACCTGTAACTCTAATGTTCGGGCCAGTGCAATTAAAGCCATTCTAGGCACAATATGCCCAATATCACTCTCAATTACAGGACTCCATTTAGTAATTATATCATATTCAGATATAGCGTTAACTTCATCAACATTTTGTTGAATAAATCTCACCGCATTAAATAATTTATATGGATAATATACATCATATGTTATATATGGAGCTTCTGGTATTCCTCGCTTTAGATAATTAAAAAATAACATTAACTATATACCTTAATACTAGTATCACTACAATGAATAAATATTCCATGTGCAACAGTTACATCATTTAATTTATCATATACAATGTTCATAATATTATCCATAATCACCTCATCTATATTACAAGCAAATGTTAATTGGGATTTAGGCATTTCATCATATAATTTATTCACAATTAACTTTGGGTTGTAATCTGCAAATGTAATTTTACTAGATAACTCACCATATAATCTACGAATTGCGGGTAACGCATATTGATGAAGAGTCACATGCTTCTTAATATCTGGTGTTAATTTATTAAACCTAACTTGCATTTCCATAGAGGTCACTAAAGATTCAACATCAGTTACAATACCACCAATGGAATTCGCATCAATTACAAGTTGCCACTTTTTAATTAATTTAGGTAAATCCAAAAAAGTTGGATCATATTTAAAACCAAACGTTTCAATTCTAATAAGATCTTGCTCTTCTTCTGGAAAATATAACATAGTTTACATCATTGGTAATTCATAAAAAACAGCAATCATTAATGTTGTATCATCAATTTGAAATACCATTAGATCAAGATCTTTACTAATAGCAAATAGTTCTTCAGTAAGTGCATTTAGTTGTTCTTTTGTACTCATTGGTCCTTCAAACATGAGACCATTATCTTCTTCAATTGACAATTTAAAGTCATACTTATCCATTACTTTTATAATGTTATCTTTCATTATTTTCCTGCTTTTGTT
>Ga0172381_10002997_pt1 | contig 18215 bp, 16 predicted proteins | sample Leawel6488metaG_FD_119754 | JGI IMG/M metagenome (GOLD analysis project Ga0172381, IMG submission 119754) | Leachate microbial communities from a municipal landfill in Southern Ontario, Canada - Leachate well 64-88 metaG | ecosystem: Engineered > Solid waste > Landfill > Unclassified | place... | reverse complement strand
TATATGTCCATCATCCCCAGGGATCCCAGCTACACTGCCGGAGGGGACTATGACTACAAATACATCTCCACCACTTCCGATACCTACACCCTCTGCGCCAAGTCCGAATACAAGGAAGGCTACTTCTGCGCCGACCAGGACAGCGGCGGCATCAGCCGGACCTCCACTGTCGCCATGTTCGGGGACTGGGGAGCGGGCGTTACCTACACCGTCACTTTCAACAAAAACGGAGGAGACACTGAAGCTGATCCCGCGACCAAGACCGCCAGTGACGGAGGCAATGTCGGGACACTGCCAACCGCGCCCGCCAAAGCCGGGTATGCGCTCGACAGCTGGAATACCGCTGCCGATGGCAGCGGCACTGCCTTTGGCGCCACCACCGCCGTCACCGCCGACCTGACGGTCTATGCTCAGTGGGCGGTAAATCTGGCCGTTGGCGACAGCTACCAAGGAGGCATTGTTGCTTACATCTTCCAGGTTGGAGATCCGGGATATATAGAAGGAGAAACACACGGACTGATAGCGGCGGCGAGCGACCAAAGCACTGGGGTAACTTGGTATAATGGAAGCTATACAAATACAGGCGCAATAGCAACAGCACTAGGCACAGGAAATGCGAATACAAATACCGCTGTTGCCAATCAAGGAGTAGGAAGTTATGCGACTGAAATATGTTATGACCTGGATTTGAATGGTTACAGCGACTGGTATCTGCCGTCGAAAGATGAGCTGAACATATTGTATATAAATCGCGTAGCGATTGGCGCCAGTGGTTGCCTTTGGAGTTCGTCGGAGGCTAATACAAATAACGCGTGGGGGCAGCAATTTGGTAATGGCTCTCAAGGGAGTTTTGGCAAAAATGCCTGGTGCAGCGTGCGCGCCGTCCGGTCTTTTTAACAAATTACAAAAATACGAAAAATTCTAACTGCCGCAAGCCAAGCCTGCGGCAGTTTTTATGCTGTTGATGGCTGTGCAGAATTTCGGGGGTTTCGTCGCATTTTTATTTAGGCTATAATAGAGAATAAACGATTTAATAAATCACTGTTGCCAGATTATTTTTCAGTATCAGCTCCATAAAATATATGAAAGAAAAAATTTATTTGCCATTTAAAGAATTCAAAAAAACAGCTTGGGTAAAAAATCAATCGTTCTATAAAGAAGCGGCCAAGAGCCCTATAAAATTTTGGGAAAAACAAGCCAAAGAGCTTTTTTGGTTCAAAAAATGGTCAAAGGCATTTGTCCATAACCCTCCTTATTTCCAGTGGTTCAAAGGAGGCAAGATAAATATCACTTCCAATATTTTTGAAAATAATCCTTTGGGATTTGAAAATATAAAAAATAAAATCGCTTTGATCTGGGAGCCGGAGCCAGTTGAGGAAGAATCGAAATATATCACCTATAATGATCTTCTGCGGAAAGTTAGCCGGTTAGCTAATGTTTTGAAAAGTTTGGGAGTAAAAAAGGGAGACACAGTTGGAATATATTTGCCGATGATCCCGGAAGTCATTGTTTCCATGCTGGCTTGCGCCCGGATCGGGGCGATCCATAACGTTGTTTTTTCCGCTTTTTCCTCACAGGCTTTAAAGGTCAGACTTGATACCGTCGGAGCAAAAATTTTGATCACCGCCGACGGTTATTACCGCCGCGGGCACGAAGTCCTTTTAAAAGATAAGGCTGATGAAGGGATCAAAGGAACGCAAGTGGAAAAAGTTTTAGTTGTGAAGCGGCTGGGCAATCAAATAAATTGGAATGCTGAAAAGGATCTTTGGTATGATGATTTGGTTAAAAAAGAAACAGACCATTGTCCTGCCGAACAAACAGGCGCTGAAGATATTTTATTTGTCTTGCCGGAGAGCGGCACAGCCGGCCAATTTTTGCCGATCTATCATACAATGGGCGGTTATACCGTCCAGGCTTACAGCACCGGTAAATGGGTTTTTAACTATCGGCCGGGAGATGTTTTTTGGAGCACGGCTGATATGGGCTGGGTCAGCGCCCATACTTACAGCTGTTATTCTCCGCTGTTGAACGGCGCCACTTTTTTAATATTTGAAGGAGCCATCGACTGGCCGGAACCTGACCGCTGGGCGCAGATCATCCAGGAATACGGCGTGACCGCTTTATATACGGCGCCGACCGCTATACGCATGTTTATGAAATACGGAACGGAAATTTTAAAGCCTTATAATCTTGACACTTTAAAATTATTGGGATCGGTTGGAGAAGCTTTGAACGAAGAAGCTTGGCAGTGGTATTATAAAGAAATAGGCAAAGAGAAATGTTCCATTATCGATACTTGGTGGCAAACGGAAACCGGCAGCGTTGCGGTAAGCTCTTTGCCTGGAGTCGGTCCTTTTAAACCTGGGTTTGTTGGTTTGCCTTTGCCGGGAATTAAAACAGCAATTTTAGACGACCAAGGAAAGCCTTGTTTGGCCGGCCAAAAAGGCAATCTGGTTTTATTGCCTCCTTTCCCTCCGTCGCTTTTGACCGGTATTTATAAAGACAATAATAAATATCGCGAAACTTATTGGGCCAAATACGGCGATAAGATATCCTTTCCGGGAGACACTGCCATCAAAGACAAAAAAGGAATGATCAAGATTACCGGCCGCGCCGATGATATGATCAAAATTGCCGGGCATCGCTTGACTACCAGTGAAATGGAAAGAGCTGTTTTAAAGCTGGACGATTTTGCGGAAGCGGCGGCGATCGGAGTTTTTGATCCGATCAAAGGGGAAATTCCCGTGATCTTCGCCGTGCCGCGTTCGCAAAAAAAAGAGAATGAGCTGGAAAGCGAGATCGCTGAGCAAATCAAGCAGGAAATAGGCTCGATCGCTTTGCCGAAGAAGATCGTGATAGTCCCGGATCTGCCAAAAACCCGTTCCGGCAAAGTGATGCGCCTTCTTTTGAAGAATATTTTTTTGGGAGAAGAGATGGGGGATTTGTCCAATGTCGCCAACCCTGATAGCATTAAGATGATCAAAGAAAAATTAGTTTTATAGCCGTTAACCATCCGATGACAACGATCAAAAAAATATTCCAGAAAAAAGAATCCGGCAGCGCTTTTTTGGATTTTATTTTTACAATTTTCTTTTTGTTTTTAGCTTTGGCGATGATCTTTAAATATGATTATTTGATAAATATTTTTAAGGAGCTTTTTTCACAAGGCTCTTAATTTAAAAAGAATTAAAATATCTAAAAAAGATAAAATCATGGAAACAGCAGGCAAAGAAAAAAAACAGATCTTGTGGTTTGAGGAAATAATAAAAAAAGACGTTCCTTTGGTTGGAGGCAAAAATGCTTCCTTGGGAGAAATGTTTTCCAAGCTAACCTCTCTCGGCATCAATATCCCTAACGGTTTTGCGTTGACCTCAACCGCTTTTTGGAGCTATTTGCGATACAACAAGATCGATCAGGACCTGGCCGATCTTTTCAAAAAGCTTGATTATAAAAATTTAAGATCGCTTAAAGAAACAAGCAGAAAAGCCAGAGACCTTGTTTTAAAAGGAGAATTTTCCAAAGAAATGGAGCAGGAGATAGCCTCTAATTACCAAAAATTGAGTGATTATTACAAACAAAAAAACCTTGTTGTTGCTGTTCGTTCTTCAGCCACTGCTGAAGACTTGGCCGATGCTTCTTTCGCCGGCCAGCACGAAACTTATTTGAACATCTCCGGCAAAGAAGCTTTGCTGTCTGCGATCAAGAAGTGTCTTTCTTCTCTTTATTTGGAAAGAGCGTTTGTCTATCGGGCAGAAAAAGGTTTCGATCATTTAAAGGTTGCTTTGTCGGTTGGCGTGCAGAAAATGATCAGATCTGACATAGCTTCGGCTGGAATAATGTTCACCCTAGACACTGAAAGCGGTTTTCGCGATGTCGTTTCCATCAGCTCTATTTATGGAGTCGGAGAGCTTATTGTCAAAGGCCGTATTACTTCCGATCAATTTTATGTTTTTAAGCCGACTCAAAAACTCGGAAAAAGATCGATCATCGTTAAAACTTTAGGCCGCAAAGAAAAAAAATATGTTTACGCCAAGACAAACGGCTTAAAAGAAGCATCTGTCCTTTTAAAGGACCAAGCTAAATTTTCTTTGACCGACGATGAGGTTCTGCAGCTTTCAAAGTGGGCTTGCCAGATAGAAGAACATTATCAAAATCCGCAAGATATAGAATGGGCCAAGGATGGAAAAACGAAAGAGCTGTTCATCGTCCAATCCCGTCCGGAAACGATCCACTCTTTGCAAAATAATAAACAGGAATACCAAGAATACGAGATCAAGCCTCAAGCGGAGCCGATCGTTAATGGGATCGCTGTGGGAAACAAGATCGGGCAAGGCAAGATCAGGGTCATTCCTAACGTCGCCCAGATCAGCCAATTCAGATCAGGGGAAGTTTTGGTTACTAATATGACCGATCCGGATTGGATGCCTATAATGAGAATGGCCTCAGCTATTGTTACTAACGAAGGTTCAAAAACATGCCATGCAGCTATTGTTTCGAGAGAGCTCGGCGTTCCTTGTATTGTTGGGACCAAAAATGCGACAAAATCTTTAAAGACCGGGCAAGAAGTGACGGTTGACTGCAGTCAAGGATCAGGCAGGGTCTACGCCGGAAAAGTTCCGTTTGTGATCAAAAAATACGACCTAGGGAAATTGCCCCAGCTTAATACCAAAATAATGCTTAATGTGGGCGCTCCTGATCTGGCTTTTAAAGCTTCCTTTTTACCCAATAGCGGAGTTGGCTTAGCCAGAATAGAATTTATTTTTGCCGATAAGATCAAAGTTCATCCGCTGGCTTTGTATAATTTTGAGAAGATCAAAGATGAAAAATTGAAGAAAAAGATCAATGAGCTGACCTTCGGATACAAAGACAAAAAAGATTTTTTTGTCAGCAAACTAGCTGAAGGAATAGCCCAGATCGGAGCGGCTTTTTATCCAAAGCCGGTGATCGTGCGTTTTTCAGATTTTAAGACCAATGAGTATAAGGCATTGGTGGGCGGCGCGGCTTATGAACCGGAAGAATCCAATCCGATGATCGGGTGGAGAGGCGCTTCCCGTTATTATGATGAAAATTTTCGTCCGGCTTTTGAAATGGAATGCCAGGCGATCAAAAAAGTCCGCGAAGAATTTGGATTAACCAATGTTTGGACCATGATCCCTTTTTGCCGCACTGTTGAAGAAGGGAAAAAAGTGGTGGAGATCATGGCCGAAAACGGATTGGAAAAAGGCAAAGACGGTTTGCAGATAATGGTTATGTGTGAAATTCCTGCCAATGTTATTTTAGCCGAGCAATTTTTAGAGGTTTTTGACGGAATGAGCATCGGTTCCAACGATCTGACCCAGCTGACCTTAGGATTGGACCGCGATTCCGGTTTTATTGCCAAGATCGGCAATGAGCAAAACGAAGCGGTAAAAGAACTGATCAGGAAAGCCATCAAAATTTGCAAAGAAAAAGGGAAGTATTGCGGTATTTGCGGCCAGGGGCCTTCCGATTATGTCGATTTCGCTGAATTTTTAATGGGGGAAGGGATAGAAAGCATGTCTCTTAATCCAGATTCAGTGATGAGAACGATCTTCAGTTTGTCTAATCTAAAGAAATAAGCAAAAGTATGGCAGATGCTCTCTCTGATGAGGGCGGGCATACCTGCTTTATGTCATATTAAAAATATCATTCTAAAAAATTATGTTTGATGTCGTTACTTTCGGTTCTGCCACTTTGGATATTGAGGTATTGATGCCGAAAAACATCATTAGGAAAGACAATAGATCCATTTCCGGGAAAGCTTATTGTTTTAATCTTGGGTCGAAATTGGATGTTAATGATATGTATTTTGGTTTTGGAGGAGGAGGAGTGAATACAGCCGTTACTTTTAAAAAACAAGGCTTTAGAACAGCTTATTGCGGAATGGTAGGGCAAGATATATTAGGGCAAGAGATAATCGAATATTTGAACGAACGGGGTATTGATTCGAGTTTGGTCAAAAAAACCGGAGAAAAGCTGACCAACAATTCAGTGATAATGGATAGCGTTGCGGAAGACAGGACTGTTTTGGCTTATCGCGGAGCTTCAGAATTATTAAAAAAAGAAGATATCCCGGAAGACTTAAGGGCTAGTTGGTTTTATTTGGCGCCATTGTCCGGTAAATTGAGCGGCGAGACCGGAGACATTCTGGCCTTTGCCCGGAAAAATGGAATAAAGACGGCGGCTAACCTTGGCAATTCGCAGATAAAAATGCCGAAAACAGAAGTAAGAGAGATCTTAGGGAAAATAGATGTGTTGATCTTAAACAAGGAAGAAGCATCCAATCTTACGAATATTGATTATGGAGAAGAAAGGGAGATAATTTTAAAATTAGCCAAAATACATTCAGGAATTAGCGTGATGACAAAAGGAAAAGATGGCGTTGTGGTGATAAGCGGAAAAAAGACATACGAAGCGAAATTGAAAAAATTTAAAATAATCGACGAGACGGGAGCTGGGGATTCTTTTGGCTCTGGGTTTATTTCTGGCTTGATAAGGACCGGAGATATCGAATATTCCATAAGATTAGGGCTAACCAACTCTAAATATGCCCTTCTTATCAGGGGTGCGACAACTGGCTTGCTGGGAGAAAAAGACAATCATTTGGTCGAGGAAGAAGGAATTAACGTGAAGACCGGATCGATATCTATCTAACGGTAATGGTGGATAAGTTCGTCTTTTTTATCTTTTGTTTTTTTTGGTATAATGACTTTAATAGAATAAAATTTTTAAATTTGTTGATGGCGATATTGTTATATCGCTCGCCATTGGCTGTTCAAAGTTATTTCAAATGAAGACAACACTAAGCGTGATCAAAGCGGATATCGGCAGTATTGGGGGGCATATAAAGCCTTCAAGCAGCTTGTTGGCTGCAGTCCAAGACCACATCAGATCGAAAAGCAAAGGAATTTTCATTGACTATAAAATTTCTTATACCGGTGACGATATCGCCATTCTTTCCACCCATACCGGCGGACCGTTGAACGAGAAGGTCCACAGAGTTTGCTGGGATGCTTTTTTGGCTGGAGGCAAGGTTGCCATATCTCAAGGGCTCTATGGAGCTAAGCAAGATCTTTTGAAACAAGATTTCAAAGGCAGCGTGAAAGGCATGGGCCCGGCCGTAGCTGAGCTGGAATTTGAGGAGAGGCCGGCAGAACCATTTTTATTATTGGCTGCCGACAAAACAGACCCTGGAGCATTTAATATGCCCAATTATTTATCTTTTTGCGACCCGATGCATAATGCCGGACTGCTTTTATCTTCCAAATTGAGAAAAGGGTTTACTTTTAGGATATTAGATGCCAGCTACACCGAAGCTGATAGGGTCATCGAGCTTAATACCCCTGAAGATATTTATGATATAGCGGTCTTATTAAGGGATACCGAAAGATTTTTTGTTGAAGGAGTATACTCTCGTGCCAGCGGAGAACAAATAGCATCCGTTAGCACGACCCGTTTAAGGAATATTGCCGGAAAATATACAGGTAAAGATGATCCAGTGATGCTGGTCAGGACCCAGAAAGATTTTCCGGGGACGGGTGAAATTTTATCTCCTTATAATATCGGGGCTTTCGTTGCTGGATTTATGAGGGGATCCCATAACGGTCCGTTGATGCCGGTCAGACAAAATTCGGACATTTCTTTCTTCGATGGGCCTCCGGTCGTCAGCGCAGCCGCTTATTGCGTGCATGATGGAAAACTAACAGAAGCGGCCGATGCCTTTGATCATCCATATTGGGACTATGTCAGGACCCAAGTTTCCCGAAAGGCTGAAGAAATAAGGAGACAGGGGTTTTTCGGTTCGGCGATGTTGCCCTATTCCGAGTTGGAATATGGCGGAATCGTTGAAGTATTGCAAGAATTAGATAAAAGGTTTATAATCAAAAAATAATTTGCGAGTCTTTATTCTTGGCTTAACAGCTAGGGTAAGACCACGATAAATTATATGGATCAACCAAATAATTCTTTTTTAGGCAAAAAGGAGCTAATATTTTTGGTTGCCGGGCTATTAATAGTTTCAATAGGTTTGGCGGGATGGTTTTATGGGTGGAAAAAACAATTATCAATTGCCACTCAAAAAACAGAATACGCAAAAGATGAAAGTTTGTTAAGGCTTAATATTAAAAGCTATACGCCGACAAAAATTTGCTTTTCTTCCTGTTATCCTTACTATATCCAGAAAAAAGACGGGTCTTGGAAAGACTATCCATTAGCTAAATGCGAAGAACAAAATGTAGCCGCCGATTGCGTTGATTTTTTTGGAACAATAGGCCGAGGCATTGAGCTTAGCCAGTGGAAAGACTTTTTAGAGTCAGATTTTCATCGTTTAGCTTTACCTGCCTGCATTGGCTGCAACGCAGGGGATCCATTTAAAGCAGATAAAACTTTTTATTCCAACGAATTCAAGATTGATTAATCCTGTTTCGTTTAAGAATCAGATTATAATTCAGTATAAACTTTATGATTTCACTTGAAGCAAAAATAAGAAAAATACAGGGCAAGAAAACTAAAATCTTGAAAAAAACCGGAATTATTCCAGCTATTTTGTATGGTCCGGAAATTAAGAATGCCTTATTGGAGATTGACCTGAAGGCATTTAAAAAGGTTCTTAAAGAAGCAGGAGAGAACACGATGATCACCTTGAAAGCCGAAGGAGCTGAAAAAAAAGAATACGCTGTTTTAATTAAAGATGTTGGTTATGGCCCGATCTCTTCCGATCCTATCCATATTGATTTTTACCAGCCGAATTTAAGCAAAGAACTTGAGGCTTCCATACCTTTGGAATTCGTTGGCAGCGCGCCAGCCCTGCAATTGGGAGGGACCCTGCTTAAAAATATGCAAGAGTTAAAAATTAAATCTCTTCCCCAAAATTTACCTCACAGTATCAAAGTTGATATCAGCAGCTTGAATACCTTCGAAGATTCCATTTTAGTCAAAGATCTTATTTTGCCGGAAAACATTAAAGTAATGGATAGTATGGAAGAAACCGTTGTTAAGGTGATGGAACCGGAAAAAGTAGAAGAAGAATTGGCTAAACCGGTAGCTGAAGAAGGATTGGACGCAATTGAGAAAGTAGAGAAGAAAAAGAAAGAAGAGGGCGATTTGGAGGAAGGCAGTTCCAAATAAAATGTTTTTTATAAACGCCAATAAAACAAATTTGAGGCTTTTAGCCTTAGCAACAATGACTGGTTTTTTATTACCGGTCATTTTTGTTTTTGCACAGCAGACAAGCTTGAATTTGGACAATGTTTGCAACGACGATAGCCAGATAGAAGCTGAATGCGATAAAGTTGAAAAAACAGAGTGCAAGAAAATTCTTGAAGACTGCCAAAGCTATTTCGAAGAAAAAAAAGCTCAAGTTGAAAAAGAAGTGGCCCAGACCGCCCAAGAGAAAAAGACTTTGAAAAATCAAGTTAGCAGCTTGGATAAGAAAGTTAAAGACTTGGGCTATCAGATAAACCAATCCAATCTGGCTATCAAAAATTTAAATTTTCAAATAGGCGATACCAACGAATCCATTGATAAGACCTCTAAAGATATTGAAGACCAAAAAGGAAAGATCGTTTTAGTTTTACGGGCGGCTTACGAAGAAGATCAGAAATCAGACTTGGAAATAATCATGGCCAACGATACTCTTTCCAATTTTTACGACAATTTAGTTTATCTGGAGAATTTAAGCAGCAAAAATCATGACCTTTTAATCCAGATAGAGGACATGAAAGAATATCTTAAAACGCAGAAATCCTCCCTGGAAGATCAAACCGAAGAATTAAAGAATACAGTAGCGATCAGAGAAATACAAAAACAGCAGAATACCCAAACTAAAAAAGATAAAGAATACTATTTAGGATTGACCGAAGCCCAGTATAATCAACAGCTAAAAGAGCAGCAAAATTTAGCTAAAAGAGCAGCAGAAATCAGGTCTAGGATTTTCGATTTGGCCGGCATCCCTAATGCGCCTACTTTCGGCGAAGCTTATCAGCTCGCCAAAAGAGTGGCAGGCATTGTGGGAATTCGTCCGGCAATGGTACTGGCAATTCTTACTCAAGAATCCAATATCGGAAAAAATGTCGGCCAATGCTATTTAAGGAACGATACTACCGGAGCCGGTGTTTTTATCTCAACTGGCAAATCTGTATCAAAAGTGATGAGCCCGACTCGGGATGTTCCTCCTTTTAAAACTATTACTGCTGGAGTTTCCAGAGATCCTCACGAAACCAGAGTTTCTTGTCCAATGAGTTTCGGCTGGGGAGGGGCAATGGGCCCTGCGCAGTTCATCCCATCAACATGGATGAGCTATCGGAGCAGGATTGAGGCTATAACCGGAAAGCCCGGCGATCCATGGGACATCAGCGATGCCTTTCTGGCAACGGCTTTATATCTATCTGACTATGGCGCAAAAAGCAAAACTCGCGATGGTGAATGGAAATCGGCAATGATCTATTTTTCCGGCTCGACTAATGTTAAATACCGTTTTTATGGCGATAGCGCGATGAAAATTGCAGACGGCTATGCCGATGACATTGCAGCGATTGAGGCGTTGGGATTATAAAGAGCTAGAAGAAGATCAAAAAATAAACTAAAGCAAAACCCGCATTACTGCGGGTTTTGCGTTTCCGATTCCGAAGCTGATTCCGGCTCCGCATAGATAAGGCTTATATCCTTTTTTAATTCGTTTAGTATTTTTTCAACAAGAATTGTGCCGCCGAAATAGCTCAAATGGATCCCGTCGGGATTGCGCGTAGCGCGCATGATCCCTTGCTGGTCAGCCATAAACGGCTGGTAAGCGTTTCCGCCAGCCGACATAAGTTTTTCCGCGGAGATAAACTTAGCCATCGTGTCAAGCTGAACCGCGTTATTTTGCAATTCGCTGACATGCTTTATCCTTTCCGCGTAAGCCGGATCGCGCATGGCCGGCAATCCTATCCAATATAAAATAATGCCGCGATTGGTAAATTTGTTGATAAACGATTTTGCCCGGAGCAAATATTCTTCATCCCATTGGGATGTGCCGTATGCGATCGCTTGTTTTTTCCCGTCGCGCATGATCTCAAATGATTGGGCGTCATTTGTTCCCATCATAACTATTGCGATATTCGGGTTGAATGACAAGATTGCTGTTTCAGCTTCTTTATTCCAATCAAAATAATCAGGCCTTGATAAGCCGCTGGAAACTTTTCCTTTGCGCAACACCGCAGTTTCGCTGAAGGCCACGAGTTTTTGTTCTATAATATCTCCAAATCCGCCCGCTACCGCCACAAGCGAATCTCCTACGATCAAAAAACGGTAAGGTTTTGCCGGAGGTTCAAATTTTTTAGATTGAGGCGTTTCTTGGCCATCAGCTATTTCTTTTTGTCCATCGGTTTGGGCAACTGAAGCCTGATCAGTCTTGTTTGGATCAAGCGTTAAGGCCAGGCGCGCCATATCGGCTCCTGAAGATTGGAACACATTGCTGGCATTAGCTCCATAAGGGGGCAGCCAGCGTAATAATTTTTCGGCATTAGCGACGGGGATTATGATCGCAAGCGCAACTAATAGAATTATGATTTTATTGATAGGGTTCATAAGTTTTTTAAAAAGAAAAATAAATAAATGGCGGGACGGTTTGCGGCGCCAAACGGTAAATTATTAGGCTGGCGGCGATCCAAAATAGCAGCCAGACCATTGTTGGTAAGCGATCTTGTATTTTAGTTATTAAAGAAAGCGTTTCTTTTTCGAAGACGATGAATAAAAAAATTGCGCAAAGAATGAGCAGGGTTGCCGTTGGGATAAGAGTACTGGTATTAAATTTTAAAAGCGATGAGGCCAAGGCTTGTGCTCGTTCAATATTTTCAGACCGGAACAATATCCATCCCAGGCTTACAAATAAGAAAGTCGCAGACCATCCGCCAATATCGGCGAAGGAACGTAATATTATTTTAGGTAAAGATTTTATGGTTATTGAAGCCGGCGTGAAAACGATATATATATGCTTCCAAATGCGCTGAAAAAGCATGCCGATACCATGCCATAATCCCCAGGCCAGATAATGGATGGCAGCGCCATGCCATAATCCAGATAGAATGAAAACGATTAGCACATTGGCGTAATTCCTTAATTTCCCAGCGCGATTTCCGCCCAGCGGTATGTAAATATAGTCGCGCATCCATGAATAGAAGCTTATATGCCAGCGTTGCCAGAATTCCGCCAATGATCTTGCGCGATAGGGAAAGTTAAAATTTGGAGCAAGATTAAAACCCATAAACATGGCGCAGGCGATAGCAATATCGCTGTAGCCTGAAAAATCACAATAAATTTGCAAAGTATATCCCAGCACCGCCAGCCAAGCTGTTGCCGCACCGATCTGTTCCGGCACGGCAAAAGCGTTTTCAACAAGTGTTTCGGCAAGCCAGCTGGAAATAACTATTTTTTTGAATAGTCCCAGAAAAAATAGGGCGGTTGCGGCGGATAAATTTTTTAATTGAAACGGCCCGCCATTTTTTAACTGCGGCAAAAAATCGTTCGCATGCACGATCGGACCGGCAAGCAGATAAGGGAAAAAGAAGGCATAAACGGCGAAATCAAGCATCGACCGCTCCTCTTTATATTTTCCGCGCAACAAATCGGCAAGATAAGAGATCATTCGGAAGGTATAAAAGGAAACCCCGATCGGAAAGATTATTTCCCAGAAGGGAAGAGTTGCCGGCAGTCCAATCGAAGCGAAAAAAGACTGGGCCGAAACGCGGAAAAAATCATAATATTTAAACCAAAACAGAATTCCCAGATTGGCTACAATCCCAGTCCAGTACAGGGTTTTTCTTAAGCGGTCTGTCCGCTGGCTGGAGGCGGCCAATCCTGTTAAATAGGTGATTAAAGCGGCGGCGACAAGCAGGCCGACAAAACGTTCGTCTATCAACCAGTAATAATATGCGCTGGCTGATAATAAAAATAAGCGTCGAAACGCTGAATGTGATTTGAGAGTCCAATATATGGAAATTACGGACGCTAAAAAAATAAAAAATTCAAACGTTCCGAATACCATACTTTAAGCCCGCTTTTTGGGCGGATTTTTAACCCGGAGAGTTTATTGAATGCCTGATTTTTTCATGGTTTCCACTATTTTTTCCATTTTGCCATCCATTATTTTTTCAATGCCGTGGAAATTTTTGTTGATGCGGTGGTCGGTAATGCGGTCTTGCGGGAAATTATATGTTTTAATTTTTTCTTCACGGGAAGCTGTGCCGATTTGGACATTACGGGCGTCTCCGAATTTAGCGCTTGCCTCTTTTTCTTCTCTTTCCAGCAGTCTGGCCAGCAAAAGGCTCATAGCGCTTTCTTTGTTTTGAGCAAGGCTTCGTTCTGTTTGAGAGAACACTGCTAACCCGGTAGGGATATGAGTCAAGCGCACAGCCGACATTCTTTTGTTCACATATTGGCCGCCGGGACCGGAAGCTTTGCAATAGTCGGTTCTTATATCTTGCGGCCTTAGATTCATTTGAGTTGCGTCAGGCTTAGCCATAATCGCTACGGTGGCAGTGGAAGTATGGACTCTTCCGGCTTTCTCGGTTTTTGGGATCCTTTGAATGCGATGGACTCCGCCTTCATATCTTAAGCTGTTATAGGCGTCCGGACCCTTTATTTCCAAAATGATTTCTTTTATGCCGCCCAATTCAGTAGGGTTTGAATGTAAAGTGGTAACGCTCCAGCCCTGATTTTGGGAATAGCGAGTATACATTCTTAAAAGATCGGAAGCAAAAAGAGCCGCTTCGTCTCCTCCGACGCCGGCTCTGATTTCTAAAATAATAGCGCTAATTGCCCTTGCTTCTTCTGGCATAACAATTTGCTAGTTTTACTTTTTGCTGCTCTTTTTTTCTGCTCTGTCCTTGAATTTCTGGACTTGGCCTACTTTAGAGATGGACCTGCGTTCACCGGTAAAGAAAGGATGGCATTTTGAGCAAGTTTCAACCTCGGTGAATTCCTTGGTTGAGCCCAAAACAAAATCCTGTCCGCAGGAACAGCGGATATGAGCATTGGGATAATAAGCTGGATGGATATCTTTTTTCATAATAAGTAATTTATTGATTTACAATTGCTAATATTAGCAAATTTACCCAAAATTGCAAGGACGTTGTCTGTCCTGGAAATATTAAACAGAATTTTTAGAAAAAATATTATCCACAAGCTTATTGAGCCGTTTAATGGTATATTAGAAATTAGTTTAACCATTAACACAATAATAAAAAAGAATTATGCCTAAATTTTTTCATATCTCTTCGGCATCTCTGCCTCTCATAGCCGCGGTTTTAGTCTTAACCCTTTCGGCCGGGTATTTCACTTTGGCTTGGACAGAGCCGTCCGGCACGATGCCGGTAACCGTGAGCGCGCCTTTGAACACGGGCAGCGTCGCCCAGACCAAGACGGGAAGCTTGACCATCGGGGGCACTTTAAGCGTCCAAGGTTCTGATTTCGTCATCGGTACTAATGATGGACGGTCCGTCGGATCAACGACAACCCAAAGAGCCTTAGTTCATGGTTTGAACGATACTTTGCATCTTAACTATCAAGGAGACTTTGAAGGAGGCACGGTCATCGGCGGGCCAACAACCACTGTCAGCGGCAGTTTTTGCGTCGGCTCCGCTTGCGTCAGTACGAGTACCTGGCAGACGATGGTGAACAACAGAGGCGAAGTTAGTGTCATTTCTTTATTAGGTTTTAATTCTTTATCAGGGCAGGCAGCTACAAATTTAAAAAATCATCGTTACGAAAAAGCAACATATAATCCTATTAGCCATGACCTTAGCCTAAGTTTAGTCTACGATGGCTATTATACTCCTTGCTCCACTTATAACTTTTCACTTTCCAGGCTGGAAAGAACAGGCCTTAACCAGTTCAGAGTGAAGTCAACATTAAATACTCCATATGTGCCTGGCACGTTATATTCTGAAAGGATAAGGTGGTCCGTTGTGAGAGTTGGAAATTTTCTTTACTATGGTCAATTAGGATGTACCAGTAATTCTTATTCGTGTTGGCAGGACCCAGCTAATGGAGTAATTACTCGTTGCGATTTAAACTTTAGTGATTGTGTTGATATGACCATTGCGATGAATGGGAAAAAATATTTAGATTTGGCTTTTTCAGACGGTGCTTATTTATACGGCGTTGTTCATAATAGGAGCAATGGGAATAAAGTTGAATGGAACCTTTCAAAGTTTGAGATCAGCGGAAATACTTTGACGCGGCAGGATACCGGCCTGCCATTATCCGCTTCCGTCTCCGATGGAACTTATTTTTATTCTTATGACGACGGCAGTAAAAAGATATCAAGATATGATGCCAGCGGCGCAAAATTAAAAGAGTGGACAATCGACGGTATGGGAGATTTTTTCTTTGTTGAGGGCAATCATTTTATCACTGGTTCCGGTTCTTATATCAGCGGAGATTCTACAACAGATTGTTGGTATGGCGGCACCAAAACAATGGTTACCACCGCCGGCCTTGATTTTTACGACTTGGGAGTAGTTGATTAATTTTTAATTGTTCATAGTAGCGCGTAGACAACAGCTCACGACAATCTCAGAGATATAGCATTTCTAACAGGGTGTTGATTTTTATTTTGGCTTTTGCTATAATCCGTGCATTATGGCTATAGAAACAAAACAAACAGATATGGATATAAAAGATTTTCAAATATCAATCGACGAAATGTCGCAAGCCGGCGTTAATTTTGGCCACAAGACCTCCCGTCTCCACCCCAAAATGCAACCCTATATCTTAAAGGTGAAAGATTCCGTTCACTTTATTGATTTGGAAAAATCGGCTCAAGCTTTGAAAGAAGCTATCAACCTTATCCGCAAAATAGTGATGGACGGCAAAACCGTTTTAATGGTTGGCACCAAAGTGCATTTGCGCGATATGCTGGAAGAAACCGCTATAGATTGCGGGCTCCCTTATGTCAAAGAAAGATGGATCGGAGGAACTTTTACCAATTTCGAGGAGATCAGAAAAAGAATTCAATATTTTAAAGATTTGGAAGCCAAAACCAAAGAAGTTGATTTTGAAAAAAATTACACCAAAAAAGAAAGATCAATGATGAATAAAGAGATCGCCAGATTGAAAATGAAATTTGGAGGTATTAAAGAGATGGACAAGCTGCCGGAAGCTTTGTTTGCTTTGGATATGAAAAAAGATGCGATAGCTATTAAAGAAGCCCGCGATAAGGGAATAAAAGTGATCGCTCTCGCCGATACCAACGTTAATCCTACCTTGGCCGATTATCCGATCCCAGCTAATGACGATGCCGTCTCTTCGGTCCGATATATTTTAGGTAAGATCAAAGAAGCTGTTTCGGAAGTAAGGCCCAGTCTGAAAATTCAAGAAGAAAAAAAATAATTTTCGGCCTGCCATCTGGCAGAGAGAACCGATATTATAAGGAATTATAATTTAGTATCAATTTTAAAATTAGATATTTTAAAGTATGGTAACCATTGATCAAATCAAGCAATTAAGAGAAGAGACCGGCATCTCTGTTAGCGAGTGTAAAAAAGCCCTAGATCTTGCCCAAGGCGATTTGGGAAAAGCCAGGGAGTTTTTAAAAACTAAAGGACAAAGCATCGCCCAAAAAAAAAGCGATCGTGCGGCTAATGCTGGAATAATTTCTAGCTATATCCACCAGGGAAGCCAGGTTGGCGTTTTATTGGATCTTCGTTGCGAAACCGATTTTGTCGCCTTGTCCGCTGATTTCGTCAATTTAGCCCATGAACTTTGCTTGCAGATTGCCGCGGGCAATCCTATCTATGCCAGCGAAAAAGACATTCCTGAAGAAATTTTGAATAAAGAAAAAGAAGCTGCTTTGGAACAATTCAAGGATTCCAACAAGCCAGCTAATATTATCAATAATATTATTGAAGGCAAATTAGGCAAGTATAAGCAAGAGAGAGTTCTTTTGTCCCAGCCTTGGGTAAAAGATCCTGATAAAACCATCAAAGATCTGGTCAATGAATATATTGCCAAATTAGGAGAGAATATTTTGCCAAAAAGGTTTGTCCGTTATGAACTTTCAAATTCTAGCAGTTCAAATAGTCCTTGCATCTAGTTTTTTAGGGCTGGTTGTAATGATCGCGAGAAAAATACCCTCGCTGGTTGCATTAGACGTTTCCGACAAATCCACAATAGGACATTTTTTGAGGCTGAAGAAAAAGATTCAAGAGGCTAATCCTCTAAAGGGAACCAAGCCGGAAATATTTTTACAAAAAATCCTTTCAAAAATTAGAGTTTTATCTTTGAAAGCCGATAATAAAGCTACTGACTTGATACAGATATTGCATAAAAGAGTTGAGAAAAAAAATAATTTTTTCCAGATTTTTCCTGAGAGAAAAGAACAAGCGAAAAAAAATTCTTCCAGCGGATCCCAAGATCCTATAGAAAACAAAAAAAGCGATAATTATTGGAAAGAGATCAAGACATCCGTTTCCGCGACCGCCAAGCGTAAAAGCCCTTCCAAAAAATCAAAGAAAAAATAAACTTTTTGACATAAAAGACAATTAGCCTAATAAGGCTAATTTTCTTTTTTGATTGTAGAAAAAGACCATTGAAAAATATTTTAAAAGCTGGTAAATAATGGTTTAGTAGCGAAAGCAGAGATATGCCTCCTTAGCTCCTGCCTGCCGGCAGGCAGGCAATGGCACCCCTTTCACTGAAAAACTATTTAAGATATGCCTCCTTAGCTCAATGGCAGAGCAACTGTTTTGTAAACAGTAGATGTTAGTCCGATTCTAATAGGAGGCTCCAAAAAGACGGAAATTACAAACTTTTTTATTGGTTTTTCTTGTATGCCTAAGAGACTTGAATAGGCTTTCAAAAAACTCTTGACAGAGAAAAAATAAAAGAGTAATAAATAATAATACATCGAAAAAAAATGGCTAAGAAAACAACAAAAGATTTGTTGTGATCTAAGCGAAAGAAGACCGCGCACTGAAGAAAAGAAAAATAGTCAGGGCCACCTGATTTTTTCTTTCTGCAAGTTTGCGGAGCCATAGGAAAGCAGTTTTAAAACTGAATAATAAAGTAGTTAATAATTTAACTACTACGAACCGTAAAGTACAATAAATTAAGTATTAGATGATTTTTTAGAGTTGTCTCGTTATTTTTTTGAGAGTTTGATCCTGGCTCAGGATGAACGCTGGCGGCGTGGATAAGGCATGCAAGTCGAGCGGTGTCTA
>Ga0172381_10002996_pt1 | contig 18215 bp, 17 predicted proteins | sample Leawel6488metaG_FD_119754 | JGI IMG/M metagenome (GOLD analysis project Ga0172381, IMG submission 119754) | Leachate microbial communities from a municipal landfill in Southern Ontario, Canada - Leachate well 64-88 metaG | ecosystem: Engineered > Solid waste > Landfill > Unclassified | place... | reverse complement strand
TATCTCTGCCAAGATTTTGCGATGTTTTTATTTATAAAAATGTTGCAAAATCTTGGCCAGGTAAAGCGACGTTGGCTGAACCCTTTTTAGAAGCCCTTCTCAGCCAACGTCGCTTTACCTACATTTTGCGACATTAGCTATATTCATAGTATACTGCCCTCAGGGCAGGGTCAAGGCCCAAAAAAGGCTCTTAAAAAGCTTTAATTAGACAATGGCTGGACCGCGGGACAGTTCTGCGGAGTTCCAGGATGCAGAATACTATCAGTAATTCCAGTAAAATAATTTTTTGTTTTGTCCAAAATATTTTCAGAAACTTTTTGTTTTTCTTGATTGATTTCATTCTTTATTGCTTCTCCCCTCTTTGTGACTTCCCCACCTATTTTTGATGCGACATTGGACTTGACCCAATCAGAGCCTTTTGATAGATATGCCCCGGCCTGGTCAGCAGCGCCCGAAATAAGAGTATTTCCAGTACCCTTTAAATACGCTTGCTGGCTCAAAAAGGCAACTACCAGCACCACAATTATTGCAATAATACCTAATATAATTCTCTTATCCATTTTATATTTAAAAAATTAAATTATATTTTGTCGCACAATAAACTAGGTCACTCCCCTTTTAATTTTGGCGCCGGTTTTAAGCGCTTATATTTTGCTTTGCCCTTTTCCATGTTTTTAATTGCGTAGCCACCATCTGTTAGTTTAACAATTTCTGAAGTTATGCGCTCCTTTAGATTCGTTCTTATTTCCTCTACTGTCGTTTCCGCTTCGGTAAATTCTTGCCCGCTATAAACCTCACTCATTGCCGCGTCTTCCAAGCCTTTTTTGTTCTTGCTCAATAAATTTATCTTATTAATAAAGTCGGCATACTCTGGTGATTTATTATCTATTTTATAATTTTTAATTTTTCCATCAACGTTCAAGGGTACGACAAGGCCGCCACTATCTTTATGCCGTTTTACGTCCTTGTCATCGATCTCCTGACAATATTTAACAACAGTATCCCTACCCATTTCAACAATATTCTTTTTTGTTTGAACAACTTCTAAAAGATATTTATTTACCGGCCCAATCCTGTTTGTGGGGATTACTGTCGCCCCCAGGTTTATGTAATCATCCTTATTATCCTCGTTGATAGTTCTTCCGTATAGACTTACAATCATCCCCTCCTTTTCAGCGTCCATCACACCAAAAACGGTACCACTTCCATGCGGGAAACACTTTTTTAAATTATCCGGAAGGTTTCTTCTTTCTGCTCTGTCTATCTTTTCGGCTGTATCAAGCAACCCACCTAAACCATCCTTAGACTCGCCATCCTGCTTCTCCCCCGCTTCAGCCATCTTAAGACCGCCCGACAAAGCAACTCCTGCGGCCAATCCAAGTGCCCCTTTTAAAAGAGCTCGTCTGCTTATTTTTCTACCGCCCTCTCCCGAGGACTTATTTTCCTGCGTAACATCATCTCCGCCAGTTTGCAAAACCGTTTCAATTTTTTCCAGCAACTCTTCGTTGGTAATTTCCGCAATAGGCTCGCCCCCCGTTTCTAAATTATCTTCTCGACGAGATGGAAATGATTCTTGCTTCATATTAGTCAAATAATTTAATTGCTTGTTCTATTCTTTTTAGTGTTTTTTCTTTGCCCAGGATGTCGGCGATTTCGAAGGGGCTTGGTGAGGAGTCTTTGCCGGATAATGCTACCCTCAACGGCCACAATAAGTACCCCTTGTTTTTCTCCGGATAATTTTTTTCTGAATTAAATTTTTCTGACGCAGAAAATAATTCTGTTTCTAAATTTTTTATTTCCCACTCTGTGATTTCTGACAATATTTTTTCTGAATATTCCAAAGACTCTTTTGTCGCTTCATCCCCCACTCCCTTCCATTGCAATAAATTTTTATCAAAACTTAATTTATCTTTGAAAAAGAAATCTGACAATTCAGAAATTTCTGAAAGTTTTTTCATTCGGGTTCTGGAAACTTCAATAATTTTCTGCAACTTGTTTTCTGACACCTGCCCCGCCACCAGCAAACCTGCCTCCTTTAAATATGGCTTGCAAAGCTCTGTTAACTTATCAATTGATTTTTCGCGTATATATAGGCCGTTTAAAAAGTCTAATCTTTGTATGTTAAACACAGCTCCGGCTTTCTGAACCTTTTCTATTGAGAATTCCTTCACCAATTGTTGTAAAGAAAACACTTCTTTTTCGGTGCCCGGATTCCACCCCAAAAGAGCCAAAAAATTAACTATAGCTTCCGGCAGATATCCCTGATTATGATAACTTGCCAATGAGACGTCTCCTTTGCGTTTTGATAATTTACTCTTATCAGGATTTAACAGCAACGGTAAATGTCCGTATGTTACTTTTTCAAACCCTAAAGCTTCTTGAATTAAAATTTGGCGAGGCGTATTTGGTATATGGTCTTCGCCCCTTATAACGTGCGATATTTTCATTAAATAATCGTCTATTACCACAACAAAATGGAAAATAGGATTCCTTAAATTTTTTGCAATTACCACGTCGCCCAAAAGCGTGGTATCGAACTCTACGTCTCCGCGAATCAAATCGTTAAATTTAACTTTTTTATGTTCAACTTTAAATCTTATCACCGAAGATTTTCCTTCTGCCAAATTTTTCTGCACAACTTCTTTAGATAAATGCGCGCATGTGCCGTCATATTTTGGGGCCAATCCCCTGCTCATCTGATCTTGTCGCTTTGCTTCCAATTCTTCCGGCGCGCAAAAACAATAATAAGCTTTGCCTTCTTCTAAAAGCTGTCTTAAATATTTTTCGTAAATATCAAATCTTTGGGTCTGTTTGTACGGCCCGTATTCCCCTCCTATATCCGGGCCTTCGTCCCATTCCAACCCCAGCCACTTTAACTCTTCTATAAGCTGGTCGGTCCACCTTTGCTCGGATCTTTCAAGGTCGGTGTCTTCAATTCTTAAAATAAATTTCCCGCCATGCTGTTTTGCAAATAAATAGTTATACAAGGCTGTTCTGGCGTTTCCAATGTGAAGCGGGCCTGTTGGCGAAGGCGCAATTCTTACTCTTATTTTTTTTATCATATTTTTAGTCTAACATTAAAAATTCTAAAATTTCTCGGGCTACTGCGCGGGCGGCCATTGGCTTTGCAAAACCCAGGGCTGCCTGCTTCATTTCTTCCAACTTTTCGGGCTGTAAAAATAATAATTGTATTTTTTCCATGAAAAAGTTTGGCGTCATGTTTTCTTGCTCTAGAACCTCGCAAGCTCCTGTTTCTGCGTATGCATAAGCATTTTTTGACTGGTGATTAGCCGCTGCAGACGGAAGAGGAATTAAAATACTTGGCTTGCCGTTTGCCGCAATTTCAAACAACGCCCCGCCAGACCTGGAGATTATTAAGTCAGCCGCCTTATAGGCATGTTTTGTATGCTCCTCGTCTAAAAATCCAATAGGATGATAATATCTGTCTAAGTCTTTTTCTATTACAACCTGCGATTCTGCCACTACGCTCTTAAAGTTTAAACTTCCGGTAACGTGGATTATTTCGTAGTCTTTCAGCAAGTTATTTAAAACTCTTAAAACAAAATCGTTGATAGCTTCTGCTCCTTGCGAACCGCCGATAATTAAAAATATCGGCTTTGAAAAAGTTAATTTAAACAGCTCCCCCGCCATTTGCTTGTCGCCCTCCGTGATTTCTTTCCTTATAGGGTTTCCCACTATAATTGTTTTTTCAGGATTAAAGTATTCTGTTTTTGGAAAAGAAACAAAAATCTTCTTTGCCCATTTCGCAGTTTTTTGATTTGAAAGTCCCGGCACAACATCAGATTCATGTATAAATACAGGAATTCTTAAAATCCTTGCAGGATAAGTAACAGAAATAGAACCCGAGCCTCCTTTGCTAAAAACTAAATCTGGTTTGATTGTTAACAACAAAAAGAAACTTTGGATTATGCCAAACGGAATTTTGAAAAATATATCAATAAAGTTCTGCCAGGAAAAATACCTTCTTATCTTCCCTGAAACTATTTTCTTTATAATGAAATCTTCTTGCGAAAGATAAATCAGACTAAGCTCATCTTTGGGCCCCAAATAATAAAACTCTAAATCTTTTTTTGAATAGATTCTTCTTATCTCTCTGGCAATGGCGACCATTGGGAACACGTGTCCGCCCGATCCCCCGCCTGTAAATAATATCTTCATGTATTTTTTGCAATGTTTAGTAATAAACCTACGCCGAAAATTTCAACTGCAAGATGCGAACCGCCGTAGGAGAAAAATGGCAATGGAATTCCTGCCAACGGAAATATTCCCGATACCGAGGCCATATTTATAAATGCCTGCAATGTTATCCAAATGACTATGCCCATAGCTGTCATTTGTGAAAATTTATCATTCGAATTTTTAGCAATTTTAATACCCATCCAGAAGAAAAATATAAAGGCCGCAATTATGGCGGCGCATCCCACCATACCCAGTTCTTCGCCAATTATCGCGAAAATAGAGTCGGTCATTGCTTCTGGTAAAAACCCGAATTTTTGAGTTGACATTCCCAGTCCTTGTCCAAAAGGCCCGCCCGAACCCAAAGAAATCAGCATCTGGCGCAACTGGAAGCCTTTGCCCAAGGGGTCGGTGTCAGGATGCAAGAAAATCAGCCAACGATTTAAACGATATGGTTCAAATCTTATCAAAAACAATAACGAGCTGATACCGGAGATTACTATTAACAAAGTATGCCATAAGGGAGTTTTCGCTGAAAAGTACAGGGCAAGCAATGTAAGAGAAATAATTCCCAGGGTACTGGCATCACTTTGGCAATATAATCCAACAGCAATTATCCCCAAGAAAACTATAAAAGGAATAAATATATATATTACATCATGATAACCCTTTTTTGTAATGGATTTCCAGTCCCCGGCCTTGGCCTCCGATAATTTAGAAGCAATCCAGGCCGAGAGGTATAAAATAGCTGTAATTTTTAGAAACTCCGAGGGTTGCAACCTAAATATTCCCATTCCAAGCCAACGACTTGCTCCGCCCGCGCTCGTACCAATTTTGGGCAAAAAAACTAAAAACAAAGCTATCAAATTTAAAAGAACCAAGACTGGCGCGCATTTTTTCAGAAATTTTAAAGAAATTTTATAACCTATAATCCCCGTCACAACTGCCGGTAAAAGTCCAAAAAGCAACTGATGAAATAAGTAGTAATTTGTATTGCCAAATCTTTGCAGAGAAGCGGGGGCAGAAAGACAGGCTAAAAACAAAAAACTAAAACCAACCATAAAAACAATCAGGAAAAATAAAAGATAGTTAAATTTTTTTTTCATAAATCTTTTACGGCCTTCACAAACTGCTCTCCTCTATCAAATTCATTTTTAAACATATTAAAGCTTGAAGCCGCCGGCGAAAGTATTACTAGGTCCCCCGCTTTTGCCAGCTTGCTGGCTTTTTCTACTGCCTCTGGCATGTTTGAAACCTCGTTGATTTTGTCATAATTCAGCAAACTTTCTTTTATTTTATCAGAGGCATTTCCTGGAAGCAAAATAACTTCAATATTTTTTTCACGAATCTTCTCAGCCATTTTCTTATACTCAACTCCTTTATAGACTCCCCCGCAGATTAAAAATATCTTTGCATTTTCAAATTTTTCCGAAAGTGAATCTATTGCAGAGATTACAGCTTCAGGAATTGTTGCAGTCGTGTCATTAAAATATTTTACACCGCCAATTTCCTCAATAAATTCCTGACGGCTTGAAACCCCTTTAAAGCTTTCTATCTCCTTCTCTATGGTCTTAGCAGATACTTTTAAAATTTTGGCAACCTCTATTGCCGCCGAAAGGTTTGCTGTGTTGTTTCTTCCCAAGAGTTTAAATTTGCTTAAATCAATTTTTTCCGGGCTTTTATTCCAGGAAAAATAATAAACTTTTCCATTGGCCTCCTTTGCAAATTGTCGCACAATAGAATCGTCTTCGTTGAGAATCAAAAAATCTTTCTTTTTCTGGTATTTAAAAATTGTTTTTTTGGCTTCAACGTATTCTGTCATACTGGCATATCGGTTAAGATGGTCTGGCATTATATTTGTAATTACCGCCATATTTGGGCTTTGTTTTAAGTCTTCCAATTCAAAACTTGAAAGCTCTAAAACAACTGTGTCGGTATTTTTTATTTTTGGCAGAAGCTCCAGCGGAGAAATGCCAATATTGCCCGCCAAAAATATTCTTTTATATTTTGGTTTTAATAAGTGATAAATCAGAGAAGCCGTAGTAGATTTTCCTTTGGTTCCTGTGACTCCAATAACAAACGCTTTTGATAGACTAAAAAACAAGCTTACATCTGTTTCTATTGCAATATTATTTTTTCTGGCTATTTCCAAATACGGCGAGGTGCTTGCCACATCAGGATTTTTCATAATCAAATCAGCCCAGATAAAATCAGCCTCTTTATGTCCGCCTAATGTGTATTTTACTTCCAAGCCCTTCAACTTTTCTATTGAATCTTTTAACTGCGCTTCAGTTTTTAAATCGGTCACCAAAACATCTGCCCCCTGCTTATAAAAAAACTTCGCAACGGCGACTCCTCCACCGTGCAAACCCAAACCCATTATTAAGACCTTTTTGTTTTTAAAAATATTTTTAGCCATTGAACGGGTCTATTATAATCGGCTCTATTTTTTTCTTAAAACAAAGATGACTTATTTTTTCCAAGTCATACGGCTCGTCGCTAAAAAAGAATTCGTGATTTTCGCCTTTTGTAATTTCTTTTTCCACTTCGGGATTATCTTTCAAAAATTCTTTAATCTTTTTGGCCGTACTTTCTGCGGGATTTATAATTTTAACTTTTTTGCCTACAGCTTTTTTAATCACATTTTCAAGCAACGGATAGTGCGTGCAAGCCAAAACTAAAACGTCTACATTGCTATCTTTTATTTTTTTCAGATATTCCTTGGCAATTTTCTCGGCGACAGCTCCTTTTGTAAAACCCATCTCAACCATTGGCACAAACAACGGACATGCTTGAGAATAAATTTTTAATTTTGGATCTATTTTTTTAAGCTCGTTTGCCCAAGCTTTGCTTTTTATTGTGCCAGGAGTGCCAATTATGCCGATTTTTTTGTTTTTAGCGGCAACCGCAACATCTTTTGCGGCAAGGCTTATCATATCAAAAATGGGGACACCCTTATATTCTTCTCTTAAAAAATCTGCAGCCCAAGCCGAGGATGTGTTGCAGGCAATAATAATAATTTTTGCATTCTTATTCAAAAGCCAGCCTGTAATTTTTCCAGAATATTTTTTAACAAAATCAGCTCCCTTTGTACCATAAGGAAGTCGGGCTGTATCTCCAAAATAAATCACCTGGTATGCGGGCAGATATTTGAAAACCTCTTTAGTAACGGTTAACCCCCCCACTCCAGAATCAAAAATACCAATCATAATACTTAATTATACCAAAATTTTGGCCTATAATCAAACTGCCCGCGAGCTTTAGGCTGGCGGGCAGTTTACGCCTAAAAACTTAATTAAGCGTTGTTGGAAAGACGCCTAAACACGACAACGAACAGGAATATTAGTACAAGTCCTACTAAAATCCACAAATACCAACGTTTTAAGAATGACATAAAGCCGGTTGTTGGCTGAGCAGAAGTAACTGCCGCAACGGTTGCCTGGGTGGGATTAAAATTTATAGATAAAGAATCTGATTGTTTGGCTCCCGAAACATTGAAAGAAGCAACTGCTTCTTTTGTTGCCTGTACTGAAATTGCTTGAGCTTTCCCCTCAAAAGTTACTAGTTTTGCATTTCCTGGAGCCACAGAGCCGACATTTATGCCCGAAACTATGTCGCCCGAAAATGCGATACCGTTAACCTGCAAGTTCCCCAAGGAAGAAATCTCACTTGGGATATTAGCTGAAATGCTTACATTATCAATCTGTAAAGCAGAATTATTAGCCACAGAAATCATAAAATAGGCCTGGCCATTAGAATTTACCTGAAATGCCTTCTGCCACTGGTTGGAATCTAAATTTTCTTTGCCAAAAAACGCAATCAACAGCATACTAGTGTCTTGGTTATTGTTATTAGAATTAGAACAATAATTGTTGTAATCAGCAGAACCAACGGCGCAAGTTGAGCCATCACATTTTACATCGTTAGAACATTTGCCGGCCGAACAAGCGTCTATTGTGCAACTATTTTCATCTGCGCAGTTCTTATATAATTCAGTTTTTGATCCAAGCGAATCATACCAGTAAATGTTGCCGGCCGAACAAGCTGTTTTTAAATGAGCCACATAGGGATTAACCGGCGGGACATACGGTTGTTGGTATACACATTGGCCGTATTTGCAAACCATATTTACGCCAGCGCAACTTTGTAAAAAATCTTGCTGTCTTTCGCAGGAATCATACCAGTAAATATTATTCCCTACGCAAAGCTTATATGCGTGATATGCGCAATTATTATAGCTGTAGTTGTTATTGTTATTATTGTAGCCTTGGCATGAATTATTATAGCAACCATTTGAACAGTATTGGCTATCTTGTTGATTTCCGCAAGAATCATACCAGTAAAGATAACTGCCCGAGCATTGCTGGTATGCATGATATGTACACGCAAAAACACCGCTTGTTGAAAAAGCAGAAAATATAATTATAGATGCTAATAAAATACTAAAAAAGTAAGCTTTTCTCATGTCTCTGTCATACTACAAGATTATCCGTAAAAAATCAATATTTTTCGATTATCTCAGTAATCTGACGGCAACGCCGGCTATTGCCAAAACTATGCCTATAATCCACGCCCTCATTGTAACTTTGTACGATGGCCACCCTAATGCCTCAAAATGATGATGTATTGGAGTTGAAAGAAAAACTTTTTTCTTAAATATTTTTTTTGATAAAAGCTGTATGATTACAGACAAAACCTCTACCACCAAGAGCCCGGCGATTATTGGTAAAACATACACAGAATCAGTCAAAAATGCCACCACCGCCAAGGTCACTGTAAGCCCCAAAATGCCAGTTTCTGTCATATAGAATCTGGCCGGCGGGATATTAAACCACAAAAATGCGAATAGCGCGCCAAAAATTACGGCGCAAAAAGATGCTAAGTCAATTTTTCCCTGGGCAAAAGCGATTATTGTAAATGCTCCGAAAATTGATGCAAACGTTCCGCCAGCAAGCCCGTCCAACCCGTCGATTATTCCGCCAGACCAGCAGGCAACGGTAACTATGATAAATAAAGGAATATACCACAATCCAATTGAGATATCGCCCACAAATGGAATATAAACCACATCCCAGCCCAGTTTCTGGTAGAACCAAATGCTGGCAATAAGGCCGATTAAAGCCACAATAAACAAACGTTTTTTTAAAGAAATCCCGGCGCCTATATATTTTCCTAAACCGGAAATAACTAAAACATCATCTACCAACCCCACAACAGATGCAACTACCAACGTAAAAAGTGGAAGCCAAGTTTGGCTTCTTGATAAAAAATTGAATTGGGCAAGCCACGTATCAGGAAAAATTAAAGACAAAATAAAAAATAAAAAGATGACCAGTAAAACCGTAATCCAGATAAGCAAACCGCCCATTCTTGGGGTTCCCACTTCTTTTTCTTTGTGTAGACTGTTAAAAACAACTGCGTCCTCCCCAGAAATTGCTTTTATGCGCGCTGTTTTTTTCCAAAGCTTGTGTTTGTATAAAAAATTTGTCAGCACCGGGCACCAAAGAATTGCTATAAGAGATGCTATAAATGCTAAACTAAAAACTTTAATAACGCTGAAAATAAGTGTTGTCATTTGCAAATAGAACTAGACCAATTAATTATTTTTCTCATTTCTGAAAACCTATCGTCTGATCCAAGGATTACATTGATTAAGTAATTATTATTTTTAGGATTATCAACTACTAAAAGCAAACACCCTTTTGCTTGCGTGGTAAAACCGGTTTTGCTGCATACTATGTCCGGAATTTCCCCTAAAAGCTGGTCTGTATTAACCACTACGCCAAAATTAGGAGAATACATCTCCTGAACCCTGCTTATGTCAGCTATTTTGGGATAATTTATCAAAATATGCTTTGCGAGTTTTGCCAGGTCGTTAGCCGTAGAAACATTCTGAGCGCTTAATCCCGTAGGATCCGCAAAAAAAGTATTTTTCAATCCTAAATTTTTTGCTTTTTGATTCATTAAACTGATAAACTCCTCTGTTCCCAGTTTCTCCGATAAGGCATATGCTGACTTATTAGATGACCCAACTAGCATTATCTCCAAAAAATCTCCCACTGGCATGGTGCTGCCCAATTTTACATCTTGCTTTATCATATCTTGAGAATCAGCAATTTTACTTACCGAAATAATATCTGACAAATCATAATTATCCAAAACAACAACTGCAGTCATCAGCTTGGTCAAACTGGCTATGGGCAATTTTGTGTCGGCTAATTTCTCAAAAATAACTTCGTCTTTATCTGTAAGATTACTCTCAATAGAAACTGCTGATTCTGCAATTATATCCGGCGGAAGATTCTTTGGGACATCATCTACAATCTTATTGCCCGAATTTAAATTTTGGACTCCGCTGTAAATATCCCCTAAAAAAGTCTCTTTGCTTTGCCCAGAAAAGGAACTCTCAAAAAGCCATTGAACCCCCGAAATTCCATACATAAAAAGCGCCAAAAACACAAATGACAATAGAAACCCTCCAATAGCGCGCTTTTTATTCATCATTTTTATTTATGGTGTTAATCTTTTTACTCCTCGATAAATGAACATTGCATCTCGCACGTTGTCGATGTTGAAAAGTTTCATAATCATGCGATTTGGGCCCATGCCATATCCTCCATGCGGAGGGCAACCGTATTTGAAGAAATCAAGATAAAATTGTAATTTCTTTACATTCATACCTTTCTTTTTTGCTTGACTCATCAGTACATCATAGCGATGCTCTCTCTGCGCTCCAGTAGTAATTTCAAGACCATTCCAGAGAAGATCAAAGCTTTTTGTAAGTGTAGGATCTTTCTCGTCGTGCATATGATAAAATGGCCTGACGCTCACAGGGTATTCTGTAACAAAAACAAATTCATGCCCGTATTTTTCCTTTATGTAAGCGCTCAATCCGCGTTCTTCTTCCGGCGATAAATCCCCTTCCCTTTCACTGACAACACCGCGTTCACCCAATATTTTTTTGGCATCATTTATTGATATTCTCGGGAATGGAACGGCAGGAACAATAACTTCCCTATCAAACATTTTTTGAATATCCTCGCCATACGCCGCTTTTATCTTTTGCAATCCGTAGGCAATCATTCTCTCTTCTTCGTCCATGACATCATAATGCGAGTCAATAAAAGAAATTTCCGCGTCATAACCGGTGAATTCGGTTGCATGTCGCGATGTGAAAGACGGCTCGGCGCGAAAAACCGGGCCCACTTCAAAAACCTTTTCAAACCCTGACGCCATAGCCATCTGCTTATAAAATTGCGGGCTCTGCGCAAGGTATGCTTTTTTCTTGAAATATTTTACTTCAAAAACTTCCGACCCAGATTCACTGGCAGTTGCGATAAGTTTTGGTGAATGTATCTCCAAATAATTATTGGAAATCCAATATTCCCTAAACGCTTGCTCCATCAGCGTCCAAACTTTAAAAATTAACGCATTTTTTGGTTTTCGCAAATCCAGCCATCGCCAATCCATTCTTTTATCAATATCTGTTTCTTCGGCAGATTCTTCTCCAACCGGAATCGGCGGAGTTTTTGCTTCAGATAAAACATTCATACTTTCAACAGACATTTCAACCAACCCTGTAGGAATTTTAGGATTGACCATGTTCTCTGGCCTTTTTACAATCTGGCCCACAATCTCTACAACCCATTCTGTTTTTAATTTTTGGGCCAAATCATAAACTTCCTTATTTGAAGGAACGAAAACTACTTGTATAATTCCGGTTATATCTCGCAAATCAATAAAAAGTATTTTTCCATGAGCTCTTATTGTGTCAACCCATCCAGCAATTTTTACTTTTTCTCCGCTATGTTTTGCCGTATCGGCAATATAAAATCTTTGCATATTATTTGGTAAATTTAAATGTTGATATTATTTGGTTTAATATTGTTGGCTGATTTTTATTTGTAGTCAGGCAATTATTATAATTTTTTTCTTGTTCGGTGTTGCCTTTTTCCAGTGGCAGATAAAAATCGCAATTTGTAGTGCTGGTGGCCAAATACACAACAGCGCATTTTTTGTTTTTAACAGTGGCAAAATAGTAGTAGTTAAAAGCATGCCCTGTGGCAGCGTCGCCGGTGGCGTACAAGCAATAATTTGTATTATTTATTGTTTGCTTTGTTCCATCGGGATTATCCCAATAATTTTTGTCCGATAAATTACTTTTAATTGCAGCTGCATCTCCTCCCTGGCTAATCATATCATTCGCAACTATATCTTTTATGTCCGGGCACTTACCTGGAAAAACACTATAATTACAATCCCCGCTCAATAATTTTGGCTGTTGGTTTTCATCAAAAAAATTAGCCGGGTATTTCATTTCAAACCCAAATTCGCTGTTTGTGTACGTTTTTAATTCGGCCGAAGATTCCGGACAAGCTGCAAACTCACATTTTGGGCCCTCTCGCCCGACCGAAGAACCGTCAGGACAAATTTTTGCCTCCAAAGTGCAAACTATCGGCGCCTGTGTTACGGAAACTTTTTGAAACGTAAAATATCCGACCGCCACTATAGCCATAATCACAGCTAAAGCAATTAATACAGTTGATTTTTTCATATTTTAAAATGCTTACTTTAAAACAATTTTAGCAAACCTCCTGCCGCCCACTTTTATAATCATTCCATTCTCCAAATCCACTATCGTCTTCCAGTCAATAATTTTTGTTTTGACTTCTCCATTTATAACCTCAACCGCATTCTGCTCAACCAATCTTTTTGCCTCATTCTTTGAAGCCACCAACTTACTGTCGCATAATAAATCCAACACTGCGTAATTATTCTTGCCAGTCTCAAACACCGGCATATCGCTTGGTAGCTCCTTATTTCTAAAAACTTTATTAAATTCCTCCTCGGCAATTTCCGCATTTTTCTCTCCATGGTACATTTTTACAATTTCTTTTGCTAATTTTGCTTTTATGTCGCGCGGATTATCTGACGAATTTTTAATTTGAGAAATTTCTTCTTGTGAAAGTCGTGTGGCCAATTCAAAATAATGGTCAATGAGCTCGTCTTTGATAGACATTATTTTTCCATACATATTGTCAGGTTCGTCAGCGATAGCAACAAAGTTGCCGAATGTCTTGCTCATTTTTCTGCCGTCAGTTCCCAAAAGAAGCTTACAGGTTAAAACATCTTTATCTTTTCCGTTATATATTTTTTGCAACGTTCTGCCAACCAGCATATTAAACGTTTGATCATTTCCGCCGACTTCCAAATCAACATCCATCGCCACAGAATCATATCCTTGCATCAAAGGATACATAAATTCCTGCAGGCTTATGGGCAGATTATCGTTAAGTCTGCGCTGAAACATATCTCTCTGAATCATTTGCTGAACAGTGAAATTTGTCGCCAACTTCAAAATATCCGCGAATTTTAATTTTGAAAGCCAGGTTGAATTATATTTTATTTTTACTTTTGTAAAATCTAAAATCTTAGATGCCTGCTTTTTGTAATTTTTAAAATTTTCTTTAACTTCTTTTTCAGACAAAGGTTTCCTGGCCACATCTTTTCCCGATGGGTCTCCAATTCTGGCTGTAAAATCCCCTATTAATAAAATCACCTCATGCCCCAAATCCTGGAAATCTCTTAATTTCCACAAAACAACAACGTGCCCCAAATGCAAATCACCGCCGGTTGGGTCAATACCAAGATAAAGCCTTATCTTTTTTCCAGACAAAAGCTTTTTCTTCAGCTCTTCTCTTACAATCGCCTCTTCGACCCCCCGCGTCAAAATTTCCTCAATTTTTTTAGGATTTGTGTCTGTCATATTTTTTATGATGAGATTATTAAATAGTACCAATTTTTCCAAAAAAAAGAAAGCCCGCAAGAATTGAATCTTGCGGGCATATTTGCCGGCTGGATCCGAGCGCCGAATTGGGCTTAAGAAGAAACGATAGAAAGAAATGCTTTCGGGTCGGAAAAATGCCTTCGGGCATAATCTTCTGTAATAGCTGGTTGCTCCCGCAAGGTGCTCAAGGAGTTTATGGGTACCCTTCTTTTATTGGGACCCTCAACCATACATGCAACAACTGAGTTAATATACCCATTGACTCCCGAGCGTGATTTCATTTGCGGAATCTGCGAAACCCAAGTTGCTGCAATCCATTTTGCCCTTGGAAACCGCCACTCGTTGTTTCTATACAGCTTATACATTGTCTGGCCAGAACTGATAACGTCGTCTACAACAATGATAGTCTGTACGTCTAGATTCAAGAACACCTCTGGCATAATCGAACCGGCCACTGCAAATGGATCTGAACCGGGGGTCCAAATACGTTTTGCATAAACCCCGACTCCGTTAGCTTCCTGACAAATTCTTGAAACCGATTTTGGATAATTCGAGCCGTTACCAGGAAACACAAAAAGAATGTCTTTTTCTTTTTCGATTAGTCCTGCAAGAAACCGTTCCAAATCATTCGCCAACTGTTCGATTTCGAGGAGAACCAAACCCTTGCCGTCGGCTGTTTTTAGTTCTCGCATCTTCTCTCTGGCACACAATTCCAGCGGAACATCAACTAAAATAATCCGCCCATCGGTGTAAAGATGTTTTGCATAACTCAGCTGAGTGAAACGCTTTAAGGACTCCATCGCTCGTCTCCCATTTTCAAAGAGCATGTTTTTCTTTTTTGGTAAAAGAAAAACAAAAAACCCCTTCCAAGAAGGGGTCGAGCGTGATTTCAAGGTTATATAAGTATCACAACCGCCCCCTTCCTACAAAGGAGTTGTTATGATGGATATTTTTCATAATTCGTTTAATCATTAATTTGTAACCGCCCTTGCCCGTATTTAGCCATTTTGAAACACGAGCCACAGTAGTTGAACTCAATCCTGTTTCTTTTCCAACCTCCACATAGGAAATTTTCTCTGATAGCATTCTTGCCGCTTTCCATCTGTTTGAAAATTCAACAAGTTCTGATTCAGTCAGTAAGTCACGCAAAAAATTCTTGGCTTCGCCAACGCCTTTTAGCAATAAAATCGCTGATATTAATTCTTTAATTTTTTTATCGTCTTTTTTAGAAATCATATTACTTTACTTAGATAAAGTAAGTATATCAGATTATAAAACCGTGTCAATAGACCAAGTCAAAAAAATATGTTATAATCCAAACATGGAAAAAAATAAAATCATAATTGACACAGATCCAGGACACGATGATGCGCTTGCTATATTTCTTCTTGAAAAGTCTGGACTGCTTGAAATCCATGCAATAACAACTGTTGCCGGAAACAGCACAATTGAAAATGTCACCAATAATGCCAGATATATACTGAATCTTCTTAATAGCAAAACCCCTCTTTACTCCGGCGCGCCAAAACCAATCTCGCGCGAGCTTGTTAAAGCGGTAGTGCATGGCGAGGGCGGTCTTGAGGGCGCCAACATTACAATCCAAGAACCGTTGACGGGCAATGCGGTGGATAAAATAATTTCTATTGTCCATGAAAATCCCGATGAGATATCTATTGTCGCCATAGGTCCGGAAACAAATATCGCGCAAGCTTTTATTAAAGACCCAGAATTACCGTCTCTAATCAAACAAATTGTTATTATGGGCGGAGCTATCAATGTGCCAGGTAATAAAAACAGAGTGGCAGAATTTAACATTTTTGTTGACCCAGAAGCCGCAGATACTGTTTTCAAAGCAGACGTTAAAAAAGTGCTTATACCCCTTGATGTTTGCAACGATACTATTTTACAAATTTCTGATTTCGAAAAACTTAAGGGATCTGTGCTTTATGAGCCCGTCCTTAAAATGATGGATAAATATATTATTGGTCTTATGGCTGGCGAAAAAGTTAGTGGAGCGCTTATGTATGACCCGCTGGCCGCATATTATCTTATAAACCCAGAAGCTTATAATCTTGAGCCAATGGATATTAAAATTGAAACAAATAGCAAGCTGACAAGGGGCATGACAGTGGCAGAACAAAGAACATGGGCAGAAAAATATCCTAATGTTTTTGTCGTAAAATCAATAGACGCGGGCGCATTCAAAAAGGATTTTATTGAAATCTTAAGGAAATAAAATTACTCTTTTTAAAAAAAATCTGGCATAAAAACCAGATTACTATGTTTATCGCAGTGTTATTACATACACTGCCCTAGACACTCTATTACACCCTCCGTCAATACTCCTTTTGCAACAAAGGATGATTTTTGTTTATAACGAGAATCGGCGTTCCCAACCGCATGCTGAATCACATTCGGCAGATTAAGAAAATCCGACATGCTGTCGCCCACCATTATGGTTTGCTCGGCTACCATGCGATTAGCCATTATGGATACGCCGTGCCATTTTTCAGTTGTAGACGCGTGCATAATAAGGATTCCGCATTGGGGATTTTCATCCCAAAATAGATCTTCCTTGCTTTTACCAAATTCGACAAGCAGTTTTGTGGCAAACGCGCCAGCTTTTTCAAGAAGCTCGGCATCAGGCTCCAAACCAGATTGGTTTTTTTGGGGACGACATGCAAAGAATGAAAAGCTTGCTACCCTGAAACCATTCACTGCAAAAACTTGTTGTGCAAGCGTTGTGCTCGCGTTCCTATCTTTGATGAACCTGGTAGCATCACCTATCATAATGGTTGCCTCAGGGAAATTACTCATAATGGTTCTCACAAACTCTGCTCTAAAATCGCTGAACCACTTTGTTCCGGGAGCATCAATAATATCCGCAGTGCCAAGTGCCGGATCCCAGACAACTGCACCACGCTCTGCAATAATCGGCCCGGTCAATCCGAGACGATCCGCCCACTGTCTGAGAGTTATAACTGCCGAATCAGAACACAATCCCACACAAACATTTCTATCTGCTAATTCTTGCACCAGTGACCGAAATTTATTTTCCGGCACATTAAGATTGTAACCGGAGTCGATCAGCGTATTATCAAGGTCTAAAAGTATGAGCTTCATATCTTCTCCTCGTCCTAAATTTGAAAGAGCCGCCTCCAATTACTTACTTTACTTAACTAAAGTGAGTATAGCAGATTATAAAACCGTGTCAAGGCCCAAAACAAAAACCCAGAGTTATTCTGGGTTTTTGTAAAGAAACGACTACTTGATTTTCCCTGATAAGAAGTCGTCGTAAGCTTGCATATCAAACAATCCATGGCCGGAAAGGTTAAATAAAATTGTTTTTGCCTCGTCGGTTTTTCTGCATTCTTCGGCTTCGTCGAAAACTGCTTTGATAGCGTGGGCTGATTCTGGGGCTGGAATGATTCCCTGGTTCCTAGCAAACTTTGCGGCTGCCTCAAAAACTTCTTTTTGCTCATAAGCTTTTGCTTCTATGATTTTTTCTTTTAAAAGCAGGCTCACAATTGGCGAGGCGCCGTGATACCTTAAACCTCCTGCATGTATTGGCGAAGGTATATAGTCGTGCCCCATCGTGTACATTAAAAGCATTGGAGTCAAACCCGCTGTGTCGCCAAAATCATACTCAAACTTTCCTTTTGTTAGAGATGGACACGAAGCAGGTTCAACGGCTATTGCGCGTAAGTTTGGCTTTTTGCCCGATAATTTGTCGCGCAAAAATGGAAAGGCTAGGCCGGCAAAGTTACTGCCTCCGCCATGGCATCCAATTATGATGTCGGGATAATCCTCTGCTATTTCCATTTGCCTTTGAGCTTCTTGGCCAATTATAGTTTGGTGCAGTAAAACATGATTAAGCACCGAACCAAGACAATAATTTGTATCTTTTCTTGAGGCCGCGTCTTCAACTGCCTCTGAAATTGCTATACCAAGACTTCCCGGCGTATTTGAATTTTCAGCCAAATACTTTTGGCCGAATTTGGTTTTGTTGCTTGGGCTTGCAACCACATCTCCGCCAAACAATTTCATCATCACTTTTCTGTATGGTTTTGTTTCGTAGCTATTTTTAACCATATAAATCATGACCTCCAAGCCAAAGTGCTGGCAAGCAAAGCTCATTGCCGAGCCCCACTGGCCCGCCCCGGTTTCCGTAGTTAGTCTTTTTATTCCTTCTTTTTTATTGTAATAGGCTTGGGCCAAAGCTGTATTTAAT
>Ga0172381_10002995_pt1 | contig 18215 bp, 13 predicted proteins | sample Leawel6488metaG_FD_119754 | JGI IMG/M metagenome (GOLD analysis project Ga0172381, IMG submission 119754) | Leachate microbial communities from a municipal landfill in Southern Ontario, Canada - Leachate well 64-88 metaG | ecosystem: Engineered > Solid waste > Landfill > Unclassified | place... | reverse complement strand
GTGCTAGGTGCTCCAACCGGGGAGGTGTTCTGATCTGTAATCGTGGCCTGCAAGACGAGTACAACGCTCGAGCCTTGTGAGATCTCCGTATTGGGAGTTCCCGCTGCGGCAAGACCGTTACAATCAACAAGCAAAGATCCTGATGCAGTAGCGGTAAGTGTGCCGTAATCAACAGCATTGCTTGCCGTACAGGTACTCGTTGTTGTTGAATCAGCCTCGTTGTACACCTTGAACGTGCCATCCGTGATCGCCACGTTCGTCGCGTTCACGTTGAAGACTACGCCGGAAAGGACAGCCTTGTTCAGACCGTTCTTTGCGTTGTTGTTGGCGGCAGCCGTGAACTTGAACTTGCCCAGAACGGACTGTCCAAGTGGAATGGCGCTGCCATCTGTGTCTTCGCTGGCATTCGTGATCGAAGCGATCTTCGAAAGCACAACCCTGTTATCGTTACCGGCAATGGCCGCATTGGTTGCTGTTGGGGCATCCCTACCAATGAAGACTTCGCCGTCGGCAACGGCATCGCCATCGTTTGCAATAAGGTCATTGCTCGATTCATCGCCGCGTCCGCGGATTGCTCCGGAACCGGTAGATTCATCAGCAACAGCCTGATGGTCAATGTAGAGCCGGATTTTGCTATTGCTTGTTGCGCCGTTCGTATCGGTCTTGATACGCGGGCGTACAAGAATATCAATGTTCTCGCCTTCGGGAACTACCAACTGGCGGCTCTGCATATCGGCACAGAACGTCTTGATGGTAGAACTTGTACTACTAAGGTTATACGCGGGAACGTCCGCCGTACCGCAACCACCGATGGTGGCAAGGGCAAACGGCGTTGTCTCGCCTTCCTTGTAGAGCTCCAGACGTTCGACATCCGTAGCTGTGGAACCGGAGTTTGTAATCTGAAGATTGGTCACATCAATATTCTCATTCTGCGCACGCATTTGCAGGCGCAGAACAGGCTCACCAAGCGCTCCGCCAAGGAGCTGCCTGGAGCGCAACGGCTCTGTGGACTGTGTGACGTACAGGTCTCCCTGGCTCACCAGAGCCCATGGCTGCGTATTAACCGTTGCCACCGTGACGTCCGTGGACGTTGCAGTGGATGGGATCGTGATACCGCAGGTACTTCCTGATTTGTTCACACAGATACCGGAGAGGCTGCTGCCGTCATCGAGTTCTTCGGCCTCAACAAATGTGACCGTAGCACCCGTGGCAAAGCGCAGCTGCAAATCGGCATCCGAGAGCGTGGATGCGATATCGGCATGCACCTCAAAGAGCACAGTTTGCTCAGCCGGAATGACGTAGCCTCCGCCGGCAAGATCAGAGAATGTGACCTGGCTGTTCTGGCTGGCAACGCCATCCTCCAGGATGGTATCAACGGCGCCGTCGCCGTCGGTGTCCACCCACAGGGCATAGTTCTGCCCGTTGTTGAGGGATCCGCTTGCTGACTCGAAGATAGTTTTCGTGAAGAGAATATCTTCTGCTTCACCAGCACGAGCTTCAAAGCGGATAAAGTTGACGTTCTTGGAGTTCTCCACAGCCGTATCGCCGGAACCGTTATCCTTCACCGCAATGGTGAGGGTGGCGGCGGCAATGCGCTGGTAGTTACCGGCAAGGTTACCGCGGGGGCGGACATCACCGACTTTATCGCCGGTAGAGAGGCCCTCCACCTGCATCTGATATGCAGTAGATGCAGAGTTTGCGGTGATCAGACCGCCAAACGTACAATAACCCGTTGTGTTTGCGGTGAGCGCACCGCCGGAGAGGATGTGCGTCGGTTCGCCGCAGATGTTGATCCGGAACTTATCGCCACTGGCCGGGTGTTTGCCCGATCCGTTGGAGATGAAGTCTACGCGGAAATCCCAGGTTTCATCACCGCGGACAATGAAGTCATCGAAGCGATAAACCTGATACGTACCGGCAACAAGCGCCGAGTGTCCTGAATCGGTAGTACCCGTGAGTCTCACGCCGTTCACCGTACGACCCGTGGTCGTGTTGCGGATTCCGACACCTTCGAGTACTTCAGCAATGGTGTCATCTGTACCAGTATCACAGGTGCCACCTGCCGCTTGGGAACCTCCATTTCCACAGAGGGAACCTCCCGTGGCAGTTACACCCTGAATGGCAATGTACAGATCCTTGACGTCGATATCCTCGCCACCTGTCTGGAAGGTGATATTTGCAAGGACTGCGTCGTTATCATCGCTGGTGTAATCCTGCGAGGAAGGACCGTCAATGCCGATCGTGAATTCGCCAGCATCAATGGTGATTGTATCAGGCAGTTCGGCTGACTCGGTCGGCAGGGAAACCTGCGAACCGTAGAGCTGGCCGTTCACGCCGTACCCGTACAGGGAACCGACGGCAAAGAGGTCAGAAGACTCCTCAAAGTGCATGACAATGGAGTCGGCGGCTCCGCCGACGATGTCAGCGAGCACCTCGAGCGTGACCTTGTCACCCTCAAGAACCGTGAACGGAGGATCAAAGACGAGAGTCACGAAATCGCCAACGGTCTGCGTTACCGTGTTCGTCAGGACCGTACCGTCCGTGCGACGCGTTGCAATGTTCACAAAGTCTCCATCGGAGACGGAGCTGTTCTGCTCCAGCGTCATCGAGTAGAAAGTCTGGTCCTCTGTGGAATCCACAGAGACTTCAAACTTACCAACAACAACTCCCGTGTCACCAACCTCCACCTCATCGGGGGAGACGGTGCGGTAGGTCACGGAAACTGTTCCGCTGGTCACTGCGGCCATACGGAAGGTCTCTCCGCGAACGGGGAAGTTACCCGTGACTTCCTTGGCATTGCTGAAGATATCCGACTCCAGCTCCAGCACAAAGTTGTGCTCGGAAGCTGTGTCCGCAGTTGTGGAGAAGTCCGCTACAAGATCGAGCGTGACGGTCTCACATGGATCCAGAACCAGCGGTGAGGAAAACCTCAAATCCGCGGTCTGATCCTCGGCGTCAATCGTGCGCTTGCGCGTCACGCGTGCGCCGTTTATGGCGGCGTAGACGCCATCGACATCCGTGCTTGCGCCGAATCCTTCATGCAGAACCGTGAGGTCCTCAATCAGAACGGAGTCATCGCAGGATGCGGTAAGGTCTATGGAAAGCAGCACCACGCCGACAGCACCCTTGGGGACAGTGTCTCCTACGGGGCTGGATGCGGAGAGTGATGCTTCCAGAATACCATCACCGATTACAAAGGCTGTGTAGCCAAGAAACGTGATCGCATCATCAATGACCGATCCGTCTGCTGCCTCCAGATTGCTGACCGTGAGTGTGTACTCATGACCGGCAGAAAGAGCTTCGCCGAGCGTGAGCTCAACGGACTCCGAGTCTAGGAGAGCTACAGAGCTGATCGCCACTTCCGGGGAACCGGTGATCGTGTAGTTGGCAACATCCTCAGCGGATGCAGCATCCAAGGTGACGTTGAACTCCGCCTCCACCGTGGTAGGAGAAGTTGCAACGACATCCACGATCATAGGCTCTCCACCCACGCTGGTACCACAGTCCACACCAAAGGTGAGACCCTGGTCAACGCGGTAGAGCATCACGACCATTTCTGCACGGTTCATGTTATCGCCAGGGCGAACACGACCCGTACTGTCGTCACCCTGCAGAACGCAATGGTCAGCAGCCGTCTGAATGACGTCCGTGTACCACTGGCCCGATGGGTTATCGACGAATTGCGCGGCATCGCTGGTTGCTTCCAGGCCGAAGGAGCGAACGATCAAAGCCGCAGCTTCTGCGCGGTTGATGTTCGAGCTAGGACGCGCGTAACACGGATGGCTGCCATAGCAGTCACCGTCACCGCGGACCCAACCTTCCTTGCCGGCTTCCTCGAAGTACCCGTAGTACCACGCACCGGTTGTTGCGTCATCAAAGCTAGCAACGGCTGGAGGAGTCGAAAGAATCCCGCCATTGAGCTCAACAACGAGCTTCACGAACTCCGCACGGTTGGCTGGATCGCCACCGCGGAAGCGCGTTTGACTGGCATCCAAGTAGCCTGCATCAACAAAGGCGTTGACGGCATCCTGGTACCAGACCCCGCTAGGGACATCCGTGTATGCGGCAAAAACGCTCGCTGCCTGGGTGAGCGAAATTGCAGTAATGGATGCACCCGCGAGAAGTTTCTTCATGCGAGTAAAGTCCATAGAAGAATTAAGAAGGGGAATTAAAAACGAGAAAAAATGTGTGGGAGGTGTCTGTGTTTTTGTAAACGGTGGCAATACAGATCCGATACGGTCGCCAGACTCTTCTGTGTGAGGATGAGTACTAAAAATCTCCTACAAGAGGAGAGGCGAACTCTTCTCCTTATATATAAAGAGGGAACACGAGCATGAGACCGCAGGCTTAGAGGATTGCACCGCCGCAAGACGCACGACCGAAATGCAGACACCGCAGTGCCCGCTTCAGTGTGAGATTCTTGTCACCCCTCAGTGCACTCGAGGGAAGGCAAGTTGCCGAATTGTTAAAGACCACTGACACAGACCACTCTCTCCTTTACTCTTGGGGGAGCGGATCTTTACGCAAGATCCTAGGAGAATCAGTGCATAGAAGCAAGGCTCCTGCACCGTTCCGTGCAGCTAAGGAAACGGCTAAAGGTCGCTGTTGTTACGCAGTCGATTGCATGAACCAATCGCCCTCTGTGGGGAAATACGCTGTCCTTTTGGCATTTCGTAGAAGAAATTTGCATCAAAACAGCTGATTCTCCTCTGTTTTAAGGCAAAAAATTACCCTTGCCGTCCTGTACATTTTTTGGTGTAAATTTGTCATTTTTGTCAAGACAATGTGACATCGGGTATGGTTCCTCAAACTTTTGTGCCCAGAAAACCCTTCAATGGAGAGGAAAACTCATGAAGACGATGTGTATCCTTTTTAGCACTTTTTCACCTCCTGCCCTGCATCGGTATCGCGTACCTGGTATCCCAGTTTGCGAATGTCATCCCGTAGACGATCGGATGCCTGGAAATCTTTGTTCGCACGCGCATGCTCCCGCTGATCAACGAGCTCCTGTACCTCTGTTGGAACCGCGCCTTGCTCTTCTGGATCAAAGCAGCCAAAGGTGCGTTGAACATCATCAATAAATTTTTGGAGTTCTCCAAGATCCTCTTTGGACCACTGCTCTTGTTTACGCGACCATGCCATGCATTCGAAAATAACCGCGAGTGCTTCCGGCGTATTGAGGTCCGCATTCATTGCCTCTGCGAAGAGAGTTCGAAAATGAACACACTTGTTCTGGTTTGATCCCTGATCCCTGATCCCTGATCCCTGATCCCTATTTCCCATCCATTCCACAATTTTTCGTCGTGCTTTTTTGGCATCTTCTAGCCCTTTCCAGCTGAACTTCAGATTCGTCCTGTAATGCACCGAAAGGAAGAGATACCGCAGATCCAGTGGGCTGAAACCTTTTTCAACAACATCGGAAATTGTGAGAATGTTCCCCAGGCTTTTGGACATTTTCTCTTCCCCCATATCAATGCGCCGACGATGGAGCCAGTACTTCACGAATGGTTTGTACTCGCTTTCGGCGCCTTCGGCGCCGGCCGCGGATAACGATCCGCGGCTACTGGTGTCACCATCGGTCACTCGTACATTAACGTTGTTCATTGCAGCCTCAGACTGCGCAATCTCGCATTCGTGATGTGGAAAGATGTTGTCTTCTCCTCCCGTGTGAATGTCGATTGTCTCTCCGAGGAGGCTTGAGCTCATCGCGGAACATTCGATGTGCCATCCGGGAAATCCTGCGGAAGAATCCTCCCCTGTTGTCTCTGCAATTTTTCCGGTTGCAAATGACCAACGGAGAATGTGCACGGCGTTGTCTCCGACACACTTCTTCCAGAGTGCAAAGTCTGCAGGATGCTTCTTGCTCTCTTTTACTTCTATGCGCGCACCGGCACTGAGGTTTTTCAGTGTGTTCCCCGAAAGTTTTCCGTAAGCGGGAAAACTCTCTACGGAGAAGTAGATGCCGTCTTCCGTTTCGTAAGCGTTTCCTTTTTCCAGAAGTGTCTTCACCATTGCCAGCATCTGCGGCACGTACTCGCTCGCTCGCGGACGGTACTGTGGCTCGCGCATATTCAGAGCGTGTTCATCTTCCAAAAACTCCTCTTCGTACCTGCGGGCAACCGTGAGCGGATGCACCTGTTCGCGCTCCGCCTGCTTCTGCACTTTATCATCGCCCTGATCTGCATCATGCAGCAGGTGCCCAACATCCGTGATGTTCTTTGCGTGCGTCACCTTGTACCCGCTCACTTCCAGCCACCGCGCCAGAAGATCCGCCATCAAGAATGAGGAATAGTTGCCGATGTGCGGACGGCCGTAGACCGTGGGACCGCAGGTATACATGGTGACCTCTCCTTCTTTAAGAGGAACGAATGACTCCTCTTTTTTGGTCATGGTGTTGTAGAGCAACAGGTCAGACATGGAATAAGGATAGCGAAGCCTGCTCAGAGTGCACGTAAAAATCGGCCCCACGGAGGCGGTGTTCTCTCTGCGGAATATGAGAGTTAATAGTGATACGTGTGTGAATGTATGTTTTTTAAAAACGACCCCCGGTACTCGTATGTACCGGGGGCCCGCTCAGACGAATCTGAGCGAATGCTCCTATGCGGCGTTGGGGGGGATCTCCCCACGCAGAATGAGAACTTCACGAGGGGCTTCGAAGCCCAACTGCACGCGATTGTTGCTGTAGATTCGCAACACCCGGATTGTTATATCCGGATCCATGCAGACGGCTTCTCCCGCCCGACGATTGAGAACAAGGGTTCCTTCGGCCTCCGGTTTGGCCGTTTCAGGAAGCCCTTCCCTCCAGATTCCGATCCCACAGGGAGCATCGGGGAAGATGAGTTGTATGCGCGTCGACCGGATTTTTCCAACCACGACACATACACACCCTCCAATAACAACGCTCTCGCCGCACTTTCTACTGAGAACCAACATTGGCTCTCTCCTTCCATGAAAAGGAGCATGACTCCGCAGGATCATCCTGATGTTTCCATGCGCTGCGGGAGCGCCGGACACATCGTGTGTCCTACATCAGGACATCGGAGTCTCTCTTATTATAGAGACAAAATCTCGTCTCTGCAATCTTTTATTGTTTTTGTCAACACACACCTTGAAGATTTTTTCTTCCCCCTTTCACAGAACATTCACTCATCTATACTACACATACAGTTTTTTCTTACGCCTTTCTCTTCACTATGGACTACTTCGCTCTCAAAACACTTTTGGGGAACGATGCCGATGCGCTCCTCGCTCACGAATGCAAAACCATCAGCAAAAAACACCTGCACCTCCCAAGCCCAACTCAAGCACAGGAAGTCTTCAGTCTCTCTGATCGTTCATCCAAAGTGCAGAAGAGCCTTGTGAACCTGTATGGGCACGGCCGTTTGGGTGGCACCGGATACTTGAGTATTCTGCCTGTAGATCAGGGAATTGAGCACTCTGCAGGTGCATCATTCGCAAAGAATCCTGAATACTTTGATCCGGAGCATATTGTGCAGCTTGCCGTGGAAGGAGGATGTAATGCCGTGGCTTCTACGCTTGGCGTACTGGGAATGGTGAGTAAAAAGTATGCGGGGAAAATTCCTTTTATTGTGAAGATTAATCACAACGAACTGCTGACGTATCCCAACAATTACGATCAGATTATGTTCGCCTCGGTAGAGCAGGCATACAACATGGGAGCACTCGGCGTTGGTGCGACTATTTATTATGGATCAGAGCAATCGTCACGGCAGATTGTGGAAGTGAGCAAAGCCTTTGAGCAGGCACACAAGCTGGGAATGTTCACGGTGTTGTGGTGCTATCTGCGCAACAACGCGTTCAAGAAGGATAAGGACTACCACACGGCTGCTGATCTGACCGGACAGGCAAACCATCTGGGCGTGACGATCGAGGCCGATATCATCAAGCAGAAGCAGCCCGAGTGTAACGGAGGCTTTAAGGCGATGGCGCAGGAAAGCAGCTATGGCAAGCTCGATGAGCGCATGTACACGGAGCTGAGTACTGATCATCCCATTGATTTAACGCGCTATCAGGTAGCCAACTGCTACATGGGACGAATCGGGCTGATCAATTCCGGCGGAGCAAGCAGCAAGAACGATCTGCAGCAGGCAGTGAAGACTGCGGTGATCAATAAGCGCGCCGGCGGCTGCGGCTTGATCTGCGGACGCAAAGCCTTCCAGAAGCCGCGAGAACAGGGTGTGGAGATTCTGAATGCAATTCAGGATGTGTATCTGTGTAGCGAAGTCACTGTCGCGTAGCGACGTGACTTTGTTGATGGTTCCTGGTTTCTAGTTGCACGTTTGCTCGCAAGTGCGTTTACCTGAGATTTTTGTACGCTGAAGATAACGTATTAAGCACGCAAGCATTTTGCTTATATCCACTGCCTGTAAATCGAGATTACGAAATTCATCCTCGGAGATATATCGTTCATCAATTGCATCATGCAAATGCGATCGTACTTCGCCTGCCGAACGCTTGGCATAGCCAAGAAATTGAATGAATTCCGGGTTGGTCATTGCCTCAAATCCTTCAGCGATATTTGCTGAAATAGAGCGAGATGCCCTTGTAATCTGGTCAACAAAGGCAAAATCTCTCTGCACTGCATCGCGTTTACATACTGAACGAATTTCACGAATCAACGTACGTGATTTCTGCCATACATCCATATCTTCAAACGAATGAAAAGTAACCATGTAAATAACTAGGAACGAATAACGAACAACGAAATAACAACAAGGGGGCGACGTGCGCCCCCTTCGTTTTTACGCCTCCTCCCTCTTCTTTTTCAGAACCGACCCGATGATCGCGCCAAAGATGCGCTCGAGCTCGGCTGCCTCTTTGGCGAGGCTGGCACGCGATTCCTCGGAACGCTCTTCTAAGTTGCCTTCCAGCAACTCGAGCCAGTGAACAGAGAGCTTCGACTGCCTGCGGCAGTCGCCGATACGGCGGAGGAACTCGCGCCCATCAGCTGCCTCATCGGCATCGATGTACGAAGCCCCCACAAAACCGGAGGAACGGATAAGATTGCGGGCATCGCTCAGGCTGGCAAGGTCCCGCGGCGTTTTGCGCACAAACGATCGCGCTTCTTTGGCGAATGCGCGCGTGCGCTTTCTGAGTGCTGCCCGTTGCGTACGGGCGGATGTGCCGGTGGTGGATGTGGTAGTAACCATAGCCACACTGTACGCAGGGGCAGTTGACGAAAAAAAGTACCATGGTATTCATTAATTCTTTACCTGCTGTTTTATCGCTTCAGAAAGCGCAAAAAGGCGTTCCATGCGCTCATAGAACTGGCAGAGAAACATCCGTAAAAAACTACCAAAATGTCATCCTGAGGTCGCTCGGAGGATAGACATTTTGGCTTCTGTACATGGTTCGAGCGACCTCACCATGACAGAAGCCAGAGTTTTTCAGAGGCTCCCTAGAGCTCTTTCCTATTGACTACCAACTGCTGCCCGATGGCAAAGAGCGTGGAGATTCCCCAGTACAAAGACACCGCCGCAGGAAACTGCAGAGCAAAGACGCCAATCATAATGGGCAGACCGTAGAGCATCATTTTCTGCTGCATTTGCTGCGGATCTTTTGCTTCTTTTGCTTCCTTTCCTTCTTTTGATGCTTTCTTCTTCTTCTTAGCGATCGCAAAACTGAGTTTCATCTGTGCGAATTGCATAATCACGAGGAGCGGCGGCATCACATAGCGGCTCGGTTCGATCAGATTCAATCCCAAAAAGTTCATACCAAATGACCAAGAGAGATTCTGATGCGATGCGTAGAGCAAATGGCTGGAAAGCTCCAAAATGGAACCATCGCGAATGACAAAGAAGAGACCGATGAGCACAGGGAACTGGATGATCATCGGCAGGCACGACTGGAAAGGATTGACCTTGTTCTCCTTCCAGATCTTCATGGTTTCCTCCTGAATTTTCTGCGGATTACCCTGATACTTCTTTTTGATGACATCCAGCTTGGGCTGTATTGCCTGCAGTTTGCGCTGTCCTTCCAGCCCGTGCTGCGTGGGGATGAAAAGGAGGAGCTTGACGATGATTGTCAGAATAATAATCGCGAGCCCCAGGTTGTATCCGGGCATGACAGATGCAATGAGGATCAGAAGATTGAGGAGAGGTTTGGTGATGAATGTGCGAAAAATCTGCGTGACCGTTCCTACTTTGTTAATAGTGAAGCGCGTTGTGAGAGATGTCTCTGCGTCAGGAAGAGGAAGCACAAGTTCGTACGTTGTGTATTCGTTAAAGAGAGAATATTTCCACGGCGCAAGGCTATACGTCACCTGATCGCCAACAGGAACTTCTGTGAGTGCTACGCATGGTAAAGCGGTTTCCTCTGTGGTTAATGCCGTTCGTTCCTCCCCTTCAATCCGCCAGACATCAAACGGGGGCATGGGGCACTTGTCTGCAAGAGTGAGTGCTTCTTCTGTGTGATTGCGAATGATCGCAACGGGATGATGTTCCCCTTTGACCGTTGCATCCTGCATGGAGAGTATCACGCCAGTCTCTTGCGATTTTTCTCCAAAGTACTGCGGCAAAAAACGCTGAAGCGCCAACTGCGTGAGGAAGTACAGCGCCAGGAATAACAGAAAGAACTCAATGAGATCCCTTAGCTTGCTCTTGTTCGACATGATGAGACAGAGGAAAGAAAGGAGCGGATATCGTTCTGGATTTCCGCAAAGTCGCAGGTCAGACTAGTGGATCGCGGCGAGAGCAACAACTGAATCGCAGAAAACTCTTGCGAATCCTTCAGCGCAATCCTCAGCGCCTCGCGACAGCGACGGCGCATGCGGTTGCGCAAAACCGCGGATTTTGCGAGTTTTTTGGAAACGAGTGTTCCCATGTAAATTCCCGATACCTTTGGATTTGCAGCCGGATGACGCGGCGCTCCTGGGAGCCAGCGAATCATCATGGTTTTCCCGCGCCACACCGTGCCCTTTTTCAGCACACGCTCGCATATTTTCCGGCCGCGCAAACGGAAGAGTTTCATAAAAAAATGAATAATGAAGAATTAAGAATGAAAAATGGTATATAAAGGAACCCACCCTCCATAGTACCCCTATTTTCCATTTTCCATTTTCCATTCTTAGTAATGGAAGATATCCTCCATCCACTATGCCTCTGAGTACCGATGACGTCCGGCACATTGCAAAACTCGCACGGCTCCACCTGAGCGAGGAAGAGGTGGAGAGGTTTTCGCGTGAGCTTTCGTCCATTCTCAACTATATCGATCAATTACAGGAAGTGGATACGAGCGCTGTGGAAGCCACGGCACAGATCACCGGGCTGACCAACAGCTTTCGGGAGGATGCAGTTGCCCCGCAGGAGGCAAACCCTGAAGCGCTGCTGGCCACAAGCCCGCTCCCCATTGTGGAGCGCCAGATTGAAACCCCATCCGCTCATGGATAAAAAATCCTAGCCCAATCCCTAGCCCCAGATCCCTAATCCCTAATCCCCAATCCCTAATACTCTCACCATCACCCAGGCTCACCAGAAACTGAAAGCGAAAGAAATTTCCTGCCAAGAGCTCACGCGCGCATGTATTGAACGCATTGAATCCGTGGACGAGAAGATTAATGCCGTGGTGTACCGTAACTTTGAACGAGCCCTGGAGGAAGCCAAAAAGCTCGATTCAAAAGGGAACTTTGATCACCTGCTCACGGGGATCCCATACCTGACGAAAGATGTGTACTGCGAAGAGGGGGTTCCAACAACCGCGTGCTCGAATGTGCTAAGAGAGAAGGACTACGTGCCTCCATTCGATTCAACAACAACCAGGCGCCTGAAGAGTGTCGGTGCCATCAGTCTGGGGAAGACGAACACGGATGAATTCACGATGGGTGCGAGTACAGAAACCTCATGCTATGGAGTGACAGCATGCCCGTGGGATACCACGCGTGTTGCAGGAGGATCATCGGGCGGATCAGCCGCAGCCGTTGCAGCGGGCGAATGTCTATTCGCCTTGGGAACCGATACCGGCGGTTCTATTCGGCAGCCCGCGGGTTTTTGCGGGTGCACGGGACTCCGTGTGACGTACGGACGCACCAGCCGCTACGGCGTGATGAGCATGGCAAGCTCACTGGATACCATCGGACCGCTCTGCAAAAACGTGGAGGATACTGCCGTTGTTCTGAGTACCATCGCAGGTAATGACCCACACGATGCAACAACGGGCGATGTTCCCGTTCCTGATTACCGCAAAGCACTTACGGGGAATGTAAAAGGACTCACGATCGGTGTGCCCAGGGAATATTTTCCAGACGAGCTTAATCCCGAGGTTTCACAGGCAATTATGGAAGCAGTAAAGACTCTGGAGAAATTAGGAGCAAAGACTAAAAAAATCAGCCTTCCGCATACCAAATACGCCACGCCGACGTACTACATTCTCTGCCCCTCGGAGGTGAGCTCGAATATGGCCCGGTACGATGGCATTCGCTACGGCCATACGGAAAATGCAAAGGATTTGATTGAATACTACTTCAATGCGCGTTCTGCGGGATTTGGCGACGAGGTGAAGCGCCGCATCATGATCGGCACCTATGCTCTCTCTGCAGGATATTACGATGCATACTACCGTCAGGCGCAGAAGATTCGTACTCTGGTTCTGCAGGACTTTGAGCAGGCCTTTACAGAAGTTGACCTCATCGCCGGTCCTATATCACCGACTCCTTCCTTCACGATCGGCGCACATGCCGATGACCCTCTGGCAATGTATCTGGAAGACGTCTTTTCTATTCCACAAGTGCTGGCAGGCATTCCTGCCATCTCTGTTCCCTGTGGATTTTCTAAAAACAACCTTCCCATCGGTCTACAGATTACGGGGCCACAGTGGGGCGAGGAAACGCTCCTGCGCGCGGCGAATGCGTACGAGGAAGCCCAATGGCCGGAAGGCGTTCCTACGCCGCCTCTGGCGGCGTAGAATTGGTCATCAATTCTATACATAATGTCTAGGTTAGTTGTCTTTCTTGTGCAACACCAATGGCCAGGGTATTGATTCTGATGCCCTCTGCCCCATCAGCGTTGCTGTTTTCTAGTATTGTCCCTATCACAGCGGCACACAGTTCTGGAGTATGAACTGCGGTGATGCCGGCCTGTGCCTGCTCTCGCACGTGCTGCCTTCTGTTTTCCGAAATTGCAGGGAAGCTAGTTTCCAGCAGCGCCTGCAGTTCGCCCCTGAGCAGAACACTCAGCTCGGTCATGAGTGCATCATGCTCTGCAGGGTTTTTGAGAATGCGGCTGTATATTCCGCATGCAAGAGGTCTGTGCTCCGGACACAACACTGCAAATGTCCGCGCCTGATTCCCCGTTGCATGCGCATGATAAGGATGCCCGCATTCCTGCAGGATAATCGCATGCTGACGAAGCAATTCCTGTAAGGAAACCGCGAGATTGTGTTCTATGTCTTCTGTGAGCGGAGGTTCTTCATTCGGTAAGATGTCTGTCATATTGCATGCAACCTTAGCACACGTATTCCTCATGCATAGAATAAGGAGCAGATAAACAACTCATAGTCGGATTAGACTCTGTTATAAGCGCAAAACTAAAGACGACAGTCTTTAACTTCACACACTATTTGAATGATGCGCTCTTGCAATTATTTCCTCCACACAGCACGCGCACCCTTCCACCCGTACTTCGCAACAATGAGCAGGATGAAGAAGTACAACACGTACTGCAGAATGGTGAGTACGAGCGTGATCAGACCCACGGAAACATCCTGCACGATTTCGTTGCAATCGCGAACGAACTCTTTCACTGCAGTCTTCCATGAATCTTTGATCGCCTTTCCGTCAACAAACTTATCTTCCTGCACAGTGATGTAAAACCGCGTGTAGTCGATACGATCGAGTTGCTCAGCCATTGCCCGTTGCATGCGATTCAGCTGCTCACTCACATTGATTCTCTGCTGCGTGAGGCGCTCGATCATCTGTACCTTGCTATCAATCACCGTTGCCAGACTTTCGGCATCGCGCGTGTTGCGGGCGAGCATTTCTATCTCCGCATATGCGTCTTTTGCGCTCTCGAATGTCTCATCAATCGAAGTCATCTTCTGTTGCAGAATCTCCAATTCATTTGTGTAACTCTCTACCATCCTCTTGATGGTGTAGGTATTTGCAGAAAGGGTATCGGGGTTCAACTCCTCGATAGTCGCAAGAATTTCCTGAGTGAATGCATTCTCCACTTTGAACGTGTAATTGCATCCTTGCTCATAGCGATTTGCATTCTCGAATACGATTTCTTCCCTGCCCTTCAGCTTCTCAATTTCGGTACAGGTGGCATCCAGATTTTGCGTTTTGATTGTTGCATTATGTTCAGTGACTTCATATTCCTCCGCATCTCCGCCGATGGTACCGCCATCCTGCGGCGGTTCCGGAGCAATAGCGGTATCCATATCATACTTCTGCATCGCGACGCTGCCCCCGGCCATTTCCTCAGCATTGGAATCATAGTATTCATCTCTGGAAGGCGAAGAGCTGGTAGTGAGCCTGTTCCCGTACTGGAACAAAGGCTGGAATGTAGATTCCACAATGCGCCACGCAAAAGCCAGTACGATGATCGCCACCAGGCTCAGGCCAAAGATCTTTAGAGCTGCACCGGGTTTTGCTGCAAGATTGGTGAAAAATTCTTTGATAGGCATGCGCACATGATACTGTTTTTCTGAGAGAAAACCAATGTGCATGCCTCACGGCTGCGGCGGCTGTTGTTGCCGCTCATAATCTTCTTGCCATTTCCGTGCCTCCTCCTCTGGCGATCCAAAGAACGTCGTTGCATCTTCTACCATTCGACCACCACCGGACTTCCTGTGTCCCAGGGATCGACAAACCCGTCCGATAGTTCCCATGTGTCGCTCGCGGTAGTTCGACGTGAGTTGGGAAACTTCTTGTAGCTTCTCCTTTTTGTGCTCCGGCTGACCTTTTGCTTCTTTGTCTCGTTCTCCGCCAGTATGGCATGTTGACATGTGAATATAATTCCCCCATTAAAACACATTGTCAATTCCACGATTCGGGTGAAGCAGGTCTTTTTCGTTGCCTTCTCGTAACCTTAGCTGGTAACGTTTCCCAGCTTTATACTGGGGCTGTAGCTCAGCTGGTTAGAGCGTCCGCCTGTCACGCGGAAGGTCGCGGGTTCGAGTCCCGTCAGCCCCGCCAGAATCTTTAAGCGACATAAAGACATCATGATCTTGAGCTTATCTTTCGGCTAAGCTCCACCGCATCATTGAAGAACAGCAAGCTATCAAATGTCGTTCTGCTTACTGTATATATAGTAACGGATTCTTCTTCATTCCTTTGAGCTGCACTTCAAAGTGCACATGAATACCCGTTTTTCCGTACACCAATCCGGTGTTCCCCATCCAGGAAATAAGCTGCCCGCGCTCAACAAGATCGCCTTCTTTTACATACAATTCCTTGTTATGCGCATAGAGCGTAATTAATTCATTGCCGTGATCCACTTCTATCACATTGCCATACCCTCCGCTCCATCCGTAATCCGCACGGATAACGGTTCCGGCTTCTGCTGCATAAATTGGACCTCCTCCTTTTTCCTGCATGTCGATTGCAAAATGTGTTGAGTGGAAATACTGGGTAATAAAACACTCTGCACTGCATGGTTTCTGCAGAACACCGGGTGTCGGTTCGCTTGTGTACTGCGGCTGATCTTTAGGTGGTTCAGGAACATCCTTTTTCGGCGGAGTAGTAGGTTGCGCCGAAGGAGGATCGTTCGGTTTTGTGGCAGGCTGTGCAGGTGGAGGTTCTGCAGAAGCGATCGTAATGGGTTTGCCAACAATTGGCTTTCCGCCGGGGATAATGAGTTCCTGCCCCGCTAAAATAAAACCGCCTTTTATATCGTTTTGCTGCGCAATTTCTTGTGTAGAAACACCGTAAAGTTCGGAGATAATCGTGAGATTTTGACCGCCGCTGACCGTATGCAATACGCCATCCACTGGCAGCACCAAAAGTTCTTCACCTGGCTGAATGGTGTGGCCTGCTTCCAGTTTATTTGCCCAACGAATTGTTTCCGGGGTAATGCTGTAACGACTTGCCAGACGTTCAATGCTCTCGCCTTCTTTCACAGAATGAATAATGCCTTCTGCATATGCACGACGAGACCCCTGACGGGTGAGAGAGGCAGACTTCATGATAAAGCCTTCCTCCACCAGCAAAAACTGCGGCGTTGCCATAGAATCTTCCTGCGGAGCAAGAGCAGCATGCGGTACGTATGGCGGCAGGAGCGAACCGATTACCAGTATGACTGCGCACGTGATTTTGACGCGCGTAGAGAGCCAACGAATGGTAGAGGGGAGTGGTACCACAAACAGCAGTGACTATGAAACCGTAGATCCTTCCAGAACATCCAGAATGGTGCGCATATCCATGTATCGCGAAACCGAATGCAAAAGCACAACAATGTAGGATTTGCCACCAACATCCACAAGCGAAAGCAGGCATTCTTTTGCCGCATTTGTTGTGCCGGTTTTTCCTGCATGAACGGATGCATCCGTATGCAGGAGGGCATGGGTATGCGTGAGGAAAATGTCCGTGCCTTCCAAGCTGAGAATACGCTTGCCACGCTTGCCCATGCGTTCCCGGATTGCCGGCTTTTTAAGAACAAAGGAGGCAAGCCATGCAATATCCCGGGGGGTGGACCACTGCTCAGTGCTATCCAATCCCGATGCATTGGCATAGTGCGTGTCATTTAGCCCCAACATTTGTGCCCGTTTATTCATCTCTTCCACAAAAGCTTTCTCGGACCCGCTGTGGAATACTGCCAGTGCATACGATGCATCGTTTGATGATGCAATGAGTAATGCACTCAGAAGATCGCTGACAGTAAAACGTTCTCCTGGTGGCAGACTGATAACACTGCCGTTGATATTTTCTACTTCCTGAGGAACGGCAACTACTTCTGTAAACTCATGATTTTCCACGATAATGAGTGCTGTCATAAGCTTGGTGAGGCTTGCCATCGGCCGCCGCACCGTTGCCTGCTGTGCATAGAGTTCCTGCCCTCCGTTGGCATCAATAATAAGAACGCCGGAAGCAGATAAATGCTCCGTGATATTCACGGGAGCCATAGGAGGAGCAACGGCAATGATCCCAGGCGCAGCAGAAGACCCCTGAGGGGCTTGTGACGCAAGTGGAAGCATCCCCAGCAATAACGCTGCAAGGACAGATCGAAACATCGTTTGTAGGATAAGCTTTTTTCTCAGAAGAGGAAGTTTCTCTGCCAATTTTGTGGTGAAGCTCCCATGCGGAAAGCAAGGGAAAAACGTTGCCTATTTGCACAGAACTATTTGTAGATCACGCGATCGGAAAGACGCAGATCAACGTACTGTGTCACGCTCTGTAAATCGACACTGCGCAAAAACGTTCGATAGCGCAACAGCTGTTCTTCCAGAGGAGCACGACTATCGAACCAGAGCTCCTTATCTCCATCAATTTGCAGGTGGTACTCCTGAGCCCGGACAAATGCCCTGTGTCTGGTGATCACATGCCCGAATTGCTCTGTTAAAGCACGTTCCGTTTCCTGCATTCTCTTGAGAAAATCCGGCGTTAGCAATGCTGTTCCTGCCTCTGGCCATACGCCCCAATCCACTATTTCAATAATGGGGAGTTCCTGTTGTTGATCAATAGCCGATGCTACGACATATACGCCGTGCTCTGTGAGATAATCCACGTGCGTTCCTGTCCCCGTGGCAGACTCTGCCTCATCAGGATTCATGATAATGAGCTTTGCAAAAAGAGGATCCAGCGTAATACGCACGGTAAGTTGCGATGGATAATCTTTCCGTACAACTACTTCCTGAATATCCGCCATATGCTGCCGAAGCACTTGGGTCACTTCGCGCGCCTGTAAAAACAAAAGATGCCTATCGAAGAACGGACTAAGCATGCGTTGTACTCCTTCTACATCTAAACGCGTATTCATCCGTTCTACACGGATTTCTCTTACGCGAATAATCGGCGAAAAAAAGACCAGACCCAGAGCTATCAATAACAGAGCTATCAGAATACCGATCAACCAGTGAGCCAGGGAACGCCTCCAGGATGCCAATATCCGCACGCTGCGCCGGTGAAATCTGCGCAACGAATCAGTCCATCGCCGGTGACCGCTTGGGCGATGTCTGCGCCGCACAAGACGCCTTGTTTCTTTGGAAACAGGACGATTGAAGCGTCGCGGAAGCCTACGGGCTTTTTTTAATGGCACCGTAGAATG
>Ga0172381_10002994_pt1 | contig 18216 bp, 19 predicted proteins | sample Leawel6488metaG_FD_119754 | JGI IMG/M metagenome (GOLD analysis project Ga0172381, IMG submission 119754) | Leachate microbial communities from a municipal landfill in Southern Ontario, Canada - Leachate well 64-88 metaG | ecosystem: Engineered > Solid waste > Landfill > Unclassified | place... | reverse complement strand
CCTTTATGTTCTTGGTCGGTGCCGGGAAGATAGCCGGGAGTATCGATCAAATTAATGATAGGAATGTTAAAAGTGTCGCACAGCCTGACGAATCTGGCGATCTTGTCCGAAGAGTTGACATCCAATGTCCCGGCCATCAATTTGGTCTGGTTGGCCGCGATCCCGACGGTTTGGCCGCCAAGGCGGGCAAACCCGGCGATGGAATTGCTTGCGAACCCAGCCTGCACTTCAAGAAAAGAATCAAGATCGAAAATTTCTTTAATGACCTCCTTCATATCGTAGCCCTTGCCTTCGTCTTCGGGAACGATCTTTAAAAGTTCCGGCCTTAGATCGGTCGTATCAACCATTGAATCGCCGGCTGGCGGGTTTTCCAGATTATTTTGCGGCAGATAATCGAGCAGGCCCCTAACGTTTTCAAGGCAGCTTTTTTCGTTTTTGAAAATAAAGTGGGCGCAGCCGCTTTCCAGGGCGTGGACCGAAGCTCCGCCCAGATCGTCAAAAGATATTTTTTCTCCGGTGACGGCTTTGATCACTTCCGGACCGGTAATATACATTTGCGATATCCCTTCGACCATAAAAACGAAATCGGAAAGACCGGGCGCGTAGGAAGCTCCGCCGGCGGACGGTCCGAGAATAACGGATATTTGAGGGATTATGCCAGATGCTTTCACCATTTCCCTGAAGATTCCGGCATAGCCGTCCAGGCTGGCTATGCCCTCCTGGATGCGCGCGCCGCCGCTGTCTATGATGCCGATGACCGGACAGCCGGCTTTTCTGGCCGTTTGTATGGCGCTTATGACCTTTTGTCCGTGGATCTCCCCCAGAGATCCCCCGATCTTGGAAAAGTCCTGGCTATAGACGCAGACTTGCCGCCCGTTGATCTTCCCCAGTCCTGAAATTACGGCATCTCCGGGAAATTTTTTCTTATCCATCCCGAAGTCGCTGAAACGCGATTCGGCAAAAGGATTTATCTCGACAAAACTATCCTTATCCAAAAGAAGGCCGATCCTTTCGCGCGCCGTAAGTTTTCCCTTCTGGTGCTGTTTGGCCGCCAGTTCCGGGCTGTCGAGCCCAGCCAGCTCTTTTTCCAATTTTTTGATTTTTTCGTCGAAAGCCATAATAATAAATTTAAAATTTAAAAATCAAAATGAAAAATTAATGTATCCCGCCGCTGGCGGGATGATATATATCGCGAAGCGATACCATAATTTTGCATTTTGATTTTTGCGTTTTTAATTTTCGCCTATTGGCTTATCACTGCCAATTGCTTCTTCAGGCCCTTCAATATTTTTTCAAGTATCTGTTTTTCGTTCACTTCCCTGTTAAGTTCTATTTTAAGCGATGTGGCGATTTTTTCCAGCTCCGGAGGGAATTTTTCGATGTTCGTATCAAGGCCGATGCCCATAACGGAACATACGGCCTTTTTTCCGGCGATGATGTTCTCCGTCAGGATCCCGGCCACTTTTCTATTGTTCATCCAGACGTCGTTGGGCAGCTTGATGAATGTCTGGGCGGATCCGGGTTCTTCCATAACAGTTTTTGCTATTACGAAAGCGGCAAGAATGGTCAGGGTTTGCAGGTCCTCTATATTGCTTTTGGGGAGGATGATCGAAAAATAAAGGCCGCCCCTGGGAGAAAACCAGCCGCGCTGGTCTTTGCCATAGCCGTTCGTTTGCTCTCCCGCGACGACAACGGTCCAGGGCTTCGCGCCTTTTAGGGCCAGTTCTTTGGCTTTGGCGTTGGTGGAATCTACTTGGGCGAAAGATTTGATGACCATAACTGTGAAATTGTTAATTGTTAAATCCCAATGACCAAATTCCAATGACCAACCAAAACCGTAAATCCCAAATCCCAATTATTTAAGTTTTGGGTTTTCGCGCTATTGGGATTTTTTTGGGCATTGGTCATTGGGGTTTGGGATTTCGGGCTTATTCTATTTCCGCCAACAGCTCATTGGCTTTCACCAGCTGTCCTTCTTTTATCTTTATTTTTTTGATCTTGCCGGCGGATTCGGAAACGATCTCGTTCTCCATTTTCATCGCCGAGAGGCTCAATATTTTTTGGCCGATTTTGATTTCCTCTCCTTCTTTCGCGAATATCTTGGAAATAGTCCCGGTAATGGGGGCGCGGATCTCTTTTTTGATCTTTCCGCCGATCTCGGATGTTTCGCAGGAGTTTTTTGTTTCGGAACCGTTCTTTTTTTTGAAAATAAAAATGCGGCCGTTCACTCCGACCCTTACTGTCCCCTCTCGCTCTTCGGAGATCTTGACTTCGTAGGCCTTATTTTTTATTTTTATTCTCATATCTATATTTTTATTCCCCAAGCATCTTTAAACGCTGGGCCATGACCCAGCTGGAAGGGGATCCTTTTTTCTGTCCGGTCTTCTTGCTTTTTTTTATTTCTTTATAAACTTGGAAAACGATGCGGGCGATGTCTTTTTCGTCGAACTCGCATATTTCGCAAGCGGTTTGGGCCGGCCCTTCGGAAAGTTTCCGGGCGATCTCTTCGCGCTCGATGAAATTGGTATAAAATTCGCCTTTCAGGAAAAGTTCGTCCCTGGCCAGTATCTTAAAAAAGGGGATCGTCGTGGGCACGCCTTCTATTATAAGCTCGTCCAAGGCGCGCTTGAGTTTGTTTATCGTTTCTTCCCTGGTTTTCCCAAAAGCGATCAACTTCGCGAGCATTGAGTCAAAATAAGGATAGACTTTTTGCCCTGTTTGCAAAAACGTATGCATAAAAATTCCTTGTCCTCCCGGCGGCAGATACCTTGAAACGGTTCCCGGTCCCGGCTGGAAATTTTTTTGCGGGTCTTCGGCATTGATCCTGGCTTCGACAGCCCATCCTTTTAAAGATATATCGGATTGCTCGAACTGGAGAGGCTCTCCCTGAGCGATCCTGATCTGCTGTTCCACTATGTCGATCCCTGTCACGGCTTCGGTGACGGGATGCTCGACCTGAAGGCGCGGGTTGACCTCCATAAAATAGAAATTTTTGTTTTTGTCCACCAGGAATTCCACAGTGGCCGCTCCTTCATAATTCAACTCTTGGCCGAGCTTTACTGCCAAAGCTCCCATTTTTTCCCTCAATTCCGGGGTCATAAATGGCGACGGAGCTTCTTCGAAAAGTTTTTGGAACCTTCTTTGGATGGTGCATTCCCTCTCCCCCAAGTGGACGACATTTTTGCCGTCGCCCAATATTTGAAATTCGATATGCCTGGCATCGGTAAGATATCTTTCTAAAAAGAAGTCGGCATCGGCAAAAGATACGGACATCTGCCTTTGAATATCGGAAGAGATCGAAGACATTTCTCCGATTGTGATCTGGCCGTTAACGATCCTAATGCCGATTCCTCCGCCGCCGCGCTGGGCTTTCAATACGAACGGAGGCTTTATTTTCTCCATCCAGCCGACGAGGTCTTTTTGGGTTTTGATCGGCCCGATGCTGGCCGGCAAAGTAGGCAGGCCGGACGATATGGCAGCTTTTTTCGATGCAATCTTATCCTCGAAAATTTTCAAGACCTTCGGATCTGGTCCAATGAATTTAATATTGTTATTTTTGCAAAGTTCGGCGAACTTCCAGTTCTCCGATAAAAAACCATAGCCGGGATGGATGGCGTCCGCTCCGGATCTTTTAGCGATCTCGATGATTTTTTCTCCGTCCAAATATCCTTGGGACCCTTCTTTTTTCAAAAAATAATATTCGTCGGCGAATTTGGTTTCAAGGAAATAATTTTCCTGGCCGGGCATAGGGCAAAGAGCGACGGTTTTTATTCCCATCTCTTTGCAGGTTCTGATGACGCGCAAAGCCACCTCTCCCCTGTTGGCTATCAATATTTTTTTAATTTCCTTCATTTTTCTTTTGCCCTGCCAGTTTGACGATGTTATCCATCACTTTTTCGGATATTCGCTGGCATATTTTTTTATATTCTTCCGACTTATAAGATAAATTTTTCGCGGCCTGGAATTCTTTTTTAAAATAGATCGGCTTGCCGACTTTTATCTCCACTATTTTTTTGATTTTAAGCTTGCCGTGGGGCGGAAAAAGCTCGAAGGTCCCTTTGACGGCGACCGGGACGATCGGCACGCCGGAACCGAGGAATATCTTCGCCACGCCCGGCTTGGGATCCCCCATTTGTCCGTTGCGCGTGCGCGTGCCTTCCGGATAGAGAGCGATGATATCTCCCTTTTTAGCATAGCCGATGGCTTTTTCTATGACGGTTTTTTTTGATTCGCTGCTGGTGCGGTCCAAAGGGATCACGCCGGTGATGGCGTAAGCCGCTTTAACGAGCCATTTTTTCAAGCCGTTGTGTCCGTCGACTTGGCCTATGAACCTGAAGCTTCTGGGCAGGCAGACATAACCGGCGGCTACATGATCCAGATTGCTTTGGTGGTTTACGGCCAGAATGAAATTTCCCTTTGGGAGGTTTTCCAGCCCTTCTATTTTTTTGACCAGATAAGCGTCTATCAGGGGCTTCAGAAGTATCGCGCAAAGGATTGATCCGAATTTATTCATATTTTTTTAGGGCGGCGGCTATTTCATTGACGATATCTTCGCAGGACTTGATCTCTTTTATGCTGGCGGCGCAAAGCCCGGACAAGAGCGGGATGTTATCAACATTTTCTCCTCCCAGGGAACCGGCGATCTTTTCGGCTTTCAGCTCTTCCGGAAAAACGTTCTTTGCTTCCAGTTTTTTCATATCCTCGGACCATTTGTTCTTGATCACGCGCAGCGGGTGGCCGGTGAAAGCCAGAACCACTTCAATGTCGTCGGAGGAAGCCTCGATTATTTTTTTCTTGTAGCTTTCGGAAACGATGCATTCGGGAACGGCCAAGAATCTGGTTCCCAGCTGTACTCCGTCGGCGCCGCCTTCCATGGCCATTGCCGCGGTCTGTCCGTCAAAGATGCCTCCGGCGGCGATCAAAGGAATCCTTTCGACCAATTCCCTGCTCTGGGGGATCAGGCAAAAAGTAGTGTTGGGCCCAAGGTGCCCGCCTGATTCCATTCCTTCGACCACTACGGCGTCGGCGCCGTTGTCTTCCACTTTTTTCGCCAGGCGCGGCGAAGGGACGACGGGTATGGTTTTTATGCCGGAGTTTTTTAAATAGGGCATCACGAGCATCGGGTTTCCTCCTCCGATGAAAACGATCGGTACTTTATTTTTAATGATGGCCTTGATGATCTCCTCCACTTTTTGGTTTTGCATGAACAAGTTCACCGCGAATGGCTTGCTTGTGAGCTCTCTGGTTTTTTGTATTTCCTGCTCGACCCAAGCGGCCGGCATCAATCCGGCGCCGATGGTACCCAAACCTCCGGCGTTGGAGACGGCGGAAACAAGGCTGGATTCGGATATCCCGGCCATTCCGCCTTGGATGATCGGATATTTGATTCCTAAAAGTTTTGTAAGTTTATTGTTCTCGAACATATTTCGCGAATAAATTATCAATTTTTAATTTTCAATAAATGATACAATGTTTCAATTTTCAAACGAGCGTACGCTATTGGATCATTGAAACATTGAAAATTCATTGTAAATTGGCTATTGAAAATTGGAAATTTTAAATAGTGAGTGGGTCTTTTGCCAATATCCCGTTCGCTTCATCGACCAGCTCTTTTATGAGAGCCCTTACCGTTGTCATTTTGTTCACTCTCCAGACATTGGATCCGGCGAAGACCAAGCCGTTCTCCAGGTCGCCTTTGCGGGCGTTCTCCAGGGCTTTTAAGATACAGTAGCTTTTGTCGCATACCGGACCGATGCACCCTTGGCATTCGACGGGGTTTGGCTTGGGAGCGGTCCCTTTCAAAAGTTTTTCCACGAACGGGGTTTTCACCGCCCGGCCGGGCAGGCCAACCGGCGAATGGATTATAACGATATCCTCTTTTTTGGCATTGATATGCGCTTCTTTGAATTTGATGTCAGCGTCGCATTCTTCGGTCGAAACGAATCTGGTCGCCATTTGGACGCCTTTCGCTCCGGCTCTTAACATTTCAACTATGTCTTTGCCGTCAAAAATCCCCCCGGCGGCGATTACCGGTATATGAACCTCTTTAATAACTTCTTTGATTATGTCGATGGTTTTTCGGAACGGGTGGCCGTGAGGAAATCCGAGATGGCCCCCGGCGTCAGCTCCTTCAACGATGATCGCCGACGCGCCGGCGTCTTCCGCCTTTTTCGCCACTTTCGCCGAAGAGGCCATGGCAAAAACGGGAATGGAGCTGCCCTTGGTCATTTCGAAAATATCGGTGCGAAATCCCGCGCCCTGGATAATGAGATCGACTTTTTCTTCGACTGCAGCCATGACGAGCTGTTTGAATTGCCCGACGACCCCCATTATATTAATGCCGATGACGCCGTCTTTTCCGGCGATAGCGCGCGCTTTTCTGATCTCGTCTTTAACTTCCTGGGAGTCTTTCATTCCCGAAACGGCGATTATTCCGACGCCTCCTTCTTTGGCGACGTTGCCGGCTAATTTATGCAGGGAGACGCGGACAGCCATTCCTCCTTGGATGATAGGGAGTTTGGCGGAAAAGCCGCCTACTTTCAGGGCCGGCAGCTCGAAAAGTTTTTTCTTTTCCAATGAAGAACCGGTCTTGCCGGCCAGGAATTTTTCCTGCATTTCTTTTTTATCGAGAATGGCCGCTGAAAATCTAAGCTCGCATTTTAGAGTATCGCCCACATAGGCTTCTCCCACGAAATTGGCGATCTTGGAACCGTATACGCCAAGCAAGCGGACCTTGTATCTGATCCTGTCTCCGGGCAGTATCGGCGAATAGAACATAGCGCTTCTTACTTGGTAGGCCAGGATATGTTTTTGCTGGTTGCCGTTGCCAAGCCTTTCGCGAAGCAAAAGAGTTCCTGTTTGGGCAAGGCCCTCAACCACCAAGACCCCGGGCATTATCGGGAAATCCGTAAAATGCCCTTTGAAATAAGGGTCGGTTGGAGCGGTTTGTTTATAACCGATGATCGTGTCGTCTTCGATCTTTTCTATCTCATCGACCCAAAGAAAGGGGTCGTCGTAGGGAATGATCTTTTTAACTTGGTCTTTGGAATATAACATAGCGATTTAGCTTGTAGGAATTAGTTTGTAGAGCGAACGAAAAGCGTAAAGCAATAAAGCATAAAATATTTAATTAATTTTCAAAATACAATTTTCAATGAAAATACAATTTTCAATTTTCCAATGACGATGCGGAGTCTTAGCTGCCGATTGGATCATTGAAAATTGAGAAATTCATTGAAAATTGGGATTTGAAAATTGGTGCTAATTATTTTTTGCCTTTCGTTTTGAATTTTTCTCTTAGATGAGTTCGATCTCTTTGCCCACTCCTTCCTTCTTCGCCAATTTCAACACTTCTGCGGCGGTGTAAAGGTCTTGGAGGCCGAGCCCGGTCGAATCGAACATTGTTATTTCTTCGGCGCTGGCTCTTCCTTGCTTTTTGCCGGCTACAATTTCGCCCAATCCGGCAAAAATATCATCTTTGGTGATCAAGCCTTGATGGACGGGAACGTTGATCTCTCCGGAATGGCTGGCTTGAGCCCAGTCGTCAATTATGATTTTAGCGCTTTTTAATATTTCCGGCTCCAGTTCCTCTTTGCCTTCGGCATCAGCTCCGATAGCGTTGATATGGGCTCCGGGTTTGATCCATTCTTTCTTGACGATCGGTTTTCTGACGGGGGTAGTGGTTGTTACAATATCCATTCCGCAAACTTCTTCAAGAGTCCCCTCTCTGACCTCGATGCCTTCTTTGGCTAAAATTTTGATCAGGTTGTCAACAGCTTTTTTATTGGGATCGGCGACGGCAATATCTTTTAATTTGCGCACCTTGGAAGTGGCGGCTATTTGATAAATTGCTTGGACGCCGGCTCCGACCACTCCGAAAGTAGAAGCGTCTTCGCGGGCTAGGTATTTAGCAGCGACCGCTCCGGCAGCTCCGGTCCTCATAGCGGTGATATAGCTGCCATCCATTATTGCTACCGGCATGCCGGTTTTGGGGTCGTTTAAAATAATGCTGGCCATAACGGTCAGCAATCCTTTTTTGGGATTGTCAGGATGGACGTTGACTATTTTTGTTCCGGCCATTTTCAAAACAGAGGAGTAGGAAGGCATGACCCTTAAGTCGCCGTTATTTTCGGTGAAATAAAGATATTGTTTACAGGGCATCTGCACAAGCTCTCTGCCATAATCGCCGAAAGCGTTCTCAACAGCTTTGATAACTATTTTGATATTGCTTAAAGGAATAAGTTTTTTGACCTGTTTTTGGGTTATTGCTAACATTTTGTTTTTATTTTTTCCCTCTTTTGGCCCTTAAGGCCGCAGAAGTTTATTTTTTACTTTTAATTATTTTCGCGGCTTTTGGCTTTGAAATTATTTCGCCTGCCGACAGGCAAGCGAAACAACAAATCTATTTTATAATTTTACGCGCCAGAGGTCGAGAGCCGAACGGTATTAGGCCATAAAGCCAGTCCGTCGTCAACATTGCATCTTCCAGGGGTCTAACCCCTGGAAGCGGATCAGCGATAATTTAAAATGTAAATATCAAAATGAAAAATTATTGTATCGCTTCGCGATGATATATAATCCCGCCAGCGGCGGGATACCATAATTTTACATTTTGATTTTTTATTTTTGCATTTTATAGTGCCAGCCCTCCGTCTATATTCAAGACCACTCCTGTCACGAAGCTCGCTTCCGATGAGGCCAGGAACGCGATAACGCCGGCTACTTCTTCGGGCTTGCCGAATCTTCCGAGGCTTGTCAGCTGTTTGACGGCGGTTTTCATTTGCTCTGGGATGGCTTCCGCCATTTTTGTTTCTATGAATCCGGGAGCAACGGCGTTAACTCGCACGCCGAAACGTCCTACCTCTTTGGACAGGGATTTGGTAAAGCCGATGATTCCGGCCTTAGCCGCGGAGTAATTGGTTTGTCCGAAGTTGCCTTCTTTCCCGACCACGGAGGACAGGCTGACGATATTTCCTTGGCTGGCTATAAGCAAAGGCAGGGCTGATTTCGAGCAGTTGAAAACGCTTGTGAGATCGACGTCGATAACTCTTTGCCATTCCTCCGCCGTCATTTTGGCCAAGGTTCTGTCTTTGGTTATTCCCGCGTTGTTGATCAGGATATCAAGCCTTCCCATTTTTTCTTTTACGTCCGCCATCATTTTTTCAACTTCATTGAATTTGGAAACATCGGCCATAAAATATTCGGCGCCGGCTCCGATCTTTTCTATTTCCGACTTGGCGATCTTTAAATTTTCTTCTTGCATGGAAATATCATTCAGCGCGATCTTTGCCCCCATTGCCGCGAATTTCAACGCGATGGCTTTGCCTATCCCCTGCGACGAGCCGGTGATCAGGACGACTTTATCTTTAAATGTATTCATGGTTTTTGAATTGGAACGTTTAAATATTTTTATTATTAAATTGAACCTCTTCGATGGTCCTTCCCAAAATCGAAATTTCTTCGACTTTAACATCGGAGATGAGTTCTGGCAAGGTTCCGATGGATTGTATCTGGTTGAAAACGCGGTCAATGTTCGGCGCGTTGAACCCGGCCAGAGCCAAGCCCAGGAAAACCGTGAATTTATCGGGCATTTGGGAAAAGTCGGCTTCGGCCAGGGTCAGGATCTTTGGCAGCAACGGCTGTAATTTTTTCAAGGTCTCTTTCTGGCCGTAGAGATATTTGAGCCCCAGATAATTTTCTTTTTTCAGAAGCTTGAAAATGTTCTCCGAAGCGCTTGCCTGGCCGATCTTCAAAATAGCCAGATTAATCGCGATGTCGGCCTGTAATGCTTCTTGGGATATTTCAAAGTCTTCTTTTTTGGCGAAATCGGCCTTGCCCAGATCAAGAGGGGTTATATTATGTTTAAGGCATATTTTGAGAATCCCGGATTTTTGGACGGAAGCCTCTATCGGAATATCGTTAAAGCTTTGGCCGCCGATTTTGATATTCTCCATCTTCGCCCCTTTGGCCGCCAGGTATCCGATGGTTTGGTCCAGAAATTCCGGCGTTGTGTTCTCGGAGAAATAAGGATGTTTTGGGGAATTAAGGGCAGGGATGATCAAAATTTTCGTTTCGGGCCCTATTTTCAACCCGCCCAAGAATTCTATGTTTTTTTCGATCGCTTCCAGAAGATCGTACTTTACCCTCCAGACCGCAACGGCTTCAGGGTCTTTCGATCCCGCTCCGGCCCAAGAGAAATCCTGGCCGATCTCGTAGCTTTGAAAGCTCTTTTGCGCCCATTTGTTGCCGGATTCGTCTTCCAATACGAGCGTGAAGTAAGGCGTTTTTATATGGGCCATTGAAACGACGCTGATTTTGGAAATGCCGATGACTTTGATCTTTTTGCTCTCCACCCTTTTCAAAAATTCAAAACAGTCCGGACATTTTTCGATTGGATATTGCCATGTTTTTTTGCATTTCGGGCACTGGTAGAACATAATTTTGCTTTGCCCGCCGTAGCTCTCGCAAGAGCGAAGGAGGGTTTCATAGTTTAACGAATTTATTTATTTCTTTTGTAAAAAATGTTAAATTGTTTCTGCTTTATATTTTATGCCGATTTTCCATCAAAGCTGCCGGTTGCCCGATTCGTTGAGAGAAAAACTGGCCGCGCCCGCGGGCTTGGCGATTTTTGGTTCGGAAAAACAGGTGGCGGTGAGGTTCAACAAACTTGTTTGGGACAAGAAGTTCAAAAAAGTGATCACTGTCGGCGACTGCTGCTCTCTGAATCTTGTTTCCAACGTCAAGATATTCGACGGGAAGACCAGGCGCAAGCCCTTGAAAGAGAATCTCAGCTACAACCTTTTTCTTTCCAATCCGGCATCTACCATTCAAAGCGAGGCTTGGCCCATTTTGAAGGAAGCAATATTTTTCAATAAGAACGTTTTTGTCGAAGGGGAAGAGGATCTGATGGTGATCCCTTGCGTTTTGCTTGCCGAGGCCGGTACGGCTGTCGTTTACGGCTATCCATTGAAAGGGATTTGCGTTATTGAAGTTTCCCCTCCGGTAAAAAAATATTTCAACGATCTTCTTTCCAAGTTTGAACTTATTTGACCTTTCTTAATATATTGACCGTTATGGTCCCGCCCGCTCCGCCGATGTTCTGGCAAAGTCCGATTTCGGCGTTTTTTACTTGCCGGTCGCCGCATTGGCCGCGAAGCTGTCTTGTTATCTCATAGATCTGGGCCAGACCGGTGGCGGATATGGGATGGCCCTTGGCTTTCAACCCCCCTGAAGTATTGATCGGCATCTCTCCTCCCAAATTGACCTTTCCGGACCTTATCAGGTCGGCGCCATGGCCGACCGGAGCGAATCCCAGATCTTCATATGAAAACAGTTCTATCGGAGTGAAGGCGTCATGCAGTTCGGCCACATCGATATCTTTGGCGGTTATCCCCGCTTGGCTGTAAGCCTGGCTCGCGGCAAGGCGGGTGGCGGGAAAGTGGTCTGTTTCATCGCGGCCGAAGGTCAAAAGATAATCGGTCGCGAAACCCGACCCTGCCACTTCGACATTTGTTTTCTCTTGGGTCAAAATCGCTGCTGATCCGCCGTTGACCGAAAGGGAGCAATCCATCAAGCGCAAAGGGGAGGCCACTTCCGGCGATTTTTTTATTTCTTCCAAAGTCAAAGATCTTTTATAGTAATAAGCTTTAGGGTTGAGCGCGGCGTTTTGGTGGTTTTTGAAAGCGATCAAAGAGAGGTCGTCCATTGTCGCCTGGTATTTTTCCGCGTATTTTTGCCAGACCAAGGCGTTTTGGGCCGGGAAGATCATTCCTTCGGTTTGCTCGAAAACCCTTTCGGCGGCAGACATAATGAGATCGGTAGCGACCTCGGTTCTATTATATACGGATCTTTCTCCGCTCAAGGCCAGGACATTTTTAAAATTGAGCCGGTTCGCCGTCCAAAAAGCCACGCCTCCCCCGGAGCAGACGGACGGGGTTTCAATGATCGGCACGTGGGTTTTGAACAAATCGGAAAGCAGGGACGTTTTATGGGTTTGGTGCTCTCCTCCTCCGGCATTGGAGATCGTGCTTAGGACAATGGCATCCAGCTGAGACGCTTTCATTTTTGCGTCCTCCAGCGCTTCAAGCGCCGCTTCGTAAGCGAATTTCCACCAAGGTTTTTGGCTGTAGTCGAATTTCGTCATGCCGACGCCTTTTATGTACATAATAGTGTGTTAATTTTAATTTTTAGTTTTAAATAAATCCCAACTTTTGATTCTTAACGATACTTTAATTTATCTATTAATTATACGCTCCGTTATTTTTTAAAAATTCATTTACCGTTTCGGAAATGGCGTTCCAGTCGTATTGGTGTCCGGGGATATCTATTACTTGGGAAAAGCGGACATTTTTTCTTGTCATTTTTTCGTTTGCCCAGCGGAAAGGCATTTCGGCAACGCTCGCGGCCAGATCGCCGATCTTTCCCTTGGAAAGAGCGTCTTTGCCGCCGTTGTCCAGCGCAAGCACGTTTTTCAGTTTCGGCGGATTGCTCCAAAAAGGAGTTCCGACCTCGATCACCAGGACTCTGTCCCTTATGCTCCGCGGCAATTTTTCCATGGTCGAATTTATGAAAGCGGCTCCGTTCGAAAGGCCGGCAAGGATTATTTTTTTCTCCTTGTTTTCGGACAGATATTTCTCTATTTCCCCGGACAGTATTTTGGATTGATTTTTAAAATACAAGACCTGTTCTTTGAACCCGTCCAGCTTGCTCCAAAATCCGTCGCCTGTTCTCATATAGGTAACCACGTCGGAAGATACGTTCTCATTTTTCAAAGAATTTTGCACTCCTTCCATTATATGTTTGAAATCCTGGGCGTCTTCTATCCGCGTGTCGCCCCAGCCTCCGGGGTTGAAAATGATAAGGACCTTGCCGTTTCCGGCCTGGTTTGAGCCCCGGGCCAGATCCGGATTATCCGGGAATTTTCCAGGGATCAAGAGAAAAGCGGCAAAACCCAAAATCAGGATCGCGGCGATCAGCGTTTTTTTGCTTTTAATGAACATTTTTCCCTTAATATCTCCGTTCCCTGTCCTTATTTTATCTTTTTCAGGCATTCTGATCCACATTTTTTTTGCCGGACTAATCGATTATCGTCCAGGCAGCGATCAAAGAGCCTGGTCCGACATGGACCCCGATCACCGGGTCGGTCAAATTAATAAAAGAAACTTCGAAGTTTTCCTGGCGAAGCATTTCTTTAAGCCTTTGCGCTCCTTGAGGGTTATCGCAGTGCGTGATAACTGTTCGGATATTCTTTCCTTCTTTTCGGAGTTTTCCGGTCTTAGCCATTACCTCTTTGAAAAGAGCGTCCGGCATTTCTTTTGCTCCGATCTTGAAGCCTGCTCTTTCAAGCTTTCCATTTTTGATCCCCAGGATCGGATTGACGCCGATCTTCTGGAGATTTCTCAGCCATTGGGCTTGGGTGTGAGTTATGCGGCCGCCCCATTCCAGCCACTTCGGATCTTGGGGTATTCCATACAATTTTACGGTTTCGGATTCCTTTTTAAGCTCGGATATTATTTCCCTCCATTCTTTTTGCATTTGGATAAACTCAATTGCCTTTAAAACGATCAGAGCTTGTCCGGCAGTTGCGTTCAGGGAATCAAAGATATGTATTCTTTGTTTCTGCTCCTCGGGAAGAAGATCCCTTGCTTGGCAAGCCGAGTTGTATCCGCCGGACAGCTTGGAGGAAAAGTTTATGCAAATGACGTCCTTAAATCCTTCGGCCAATTTCTTTTTGAACGCGTCCAGAAATTGCTTCGGGGCGGGCTGGGAGGTGCGGGGCAGATCCTTTATCTCTTTCGAGGCGGCGTCCCTCATTTTTTGGTAGATATTTTCGCCCCGGAGGATGCTTTCTTCCGGCCAATCATAGATATAAGGAACAACGTCTATCTTATACCTTTCGACGATCTTGTCGGTCAGATTGGCCAATTGGTCGGTGATCAGTCCGATGGATACTTTTTTCATCGAAGGCTCTCCAAGAATTTCTTTGGTCATATCCTGCGTTCTTAAAGTGATGATCTGGCCGTTTTGTTTTATGGTTTTGGTCACTTCTTCCGGAAGGTCCGTGTGGATATGGATCTTCATTTTCCTTTTTATCTGGACTATGTCCAAAGAGTTGCCGAAGCGGGATAATGTTTTGCGCATCTCGGCGTCGTTGATCCTTGGATTTTCGATCAGGGCAACCACCTCAAAGCGGGCGGAAATTATTTGGATGATGTTCTTTATTTTTTCGGAAGGTTTGGATTCGATGGATGAGGAGATCTTTTTATCTTTCAGGGCTTCCAGATAGCTTTCCAGGATCATTACGAATCCCAGCCCGCCGGCATCGACGACGTTGGCTTTTTTGAAAATTCCCATTTTTTCCCTCGTTTCCAAAAGGGCCTCGCTTGCGTTTTTGATGGCGAGTTTCAAAATGGCGTCAATATCATTTTGTTCTTCGGACTCTTTCTCAAATGTCCGGGCTGCCGCGGAGATGACATCGAGTATGGTCCCGTCTTTCGGGTTTTGGACGGATTGGCGGGCGCGTTCGGCTCCTTTTCTGAAAGCTCCGGCCAATTTTTTCGCAGTGATTTCGCTGCTATCCAGTTGAGACAAAAAACCGGCCAAAAAACCGGTATAGATCACTCCCGCGTTGCCTTGGGCGCTGGAGAGAGCGGCATCCAGGACGTCGCCAGACAGCGTTTCGATCGATTCGTATTCTTTGCTTTTAAGAATTTCGCTTATCCCGGCTAGGGTTTTTGCCAGATTATTCCCGGTGTCCTGGTCGGGCACGGGAAAGACGTTGATCTTGTTTATGCTTTCTTTATCCCTTGCTATCCTCTCGCAAGAGCAAAGGATCATCTTTTTTAATTCTTTTGGAGTGATGATTTTCATAATTTGTATGGTCCGATATTCGAGGATCGAGGATCGAAAGCCGCAACGATATTCTATCTTCGAATATTGATTATCTTCCCTCAACATTCAAAAAGTCGATATCCGACCTTCGAATATCGACTCTCGAACTAAGATATTTTATCTTTAACCTCGTCCAGGACCTTTTTGGCAAGGTCCTTTCCTCCAAGACCGAAAGCTATGCCGATGGACAGAGCCAGAGCGGCAAGGATGGCGATGAAAATACTCAAGACCAATGCTTGGGCGATCTGCAATTGGTACATTATGGCAAGCCCGGCCAGGATCCAGACGGAATATCTCATCACTTCGCCGAATATTTTAGAATAAACCAAATTTTCTTCTTCGACGTTTCCGATTATTATTTTGCGCGAAAAATTCTCGGCGAACAGCGCGATGAAGAAAAACAAGAGAGCGAGAAAAATGTTCGGAAGGAAATTGATCATTGTCAGGAAAAGCCCGCTGACCTGCTGCAGTCCGACGATATCGGTCGAGACCATCAAAACAAAGATCAGGATGGACCATTTCACTATCCATCTCAAGATCTTCGGCGTATCAAGATTGATATTCTTTCTGGCTATTTTTTCCTGCCAGCCGGCTCTCTTGACCAGCACGTCGATGTTGGTTTTCTCCAGAGCGGAAACCAGCTTTTTGGAAAAGAAGGAAGCAAAAAACCAGCCGATGAAGAAAAAGAGAACGGCTGATATATAATGATGCCTTTCAAAAAGGGACTGTACCGATTCCGCGATATTTTGAATTTCGATCAAATATTTTTCAAACATTTTTTATGATGGCCCGTTAAACGTTTCGCCTCGGACCTTGCGCGGCCTGGGACGGAGTTGTTGCGGGACCTTTATTACCTTGCGCCATTCTTCGCCGACTTTATCAGATGAGGGAAGGTTTTGCAAGCGTTAATTATGAAAGTTATCCACATCCGGCAGGCGTTTCGGCCGAAGCCTTTTAACCGCCCGTTTTTTCTTTTTTAAAAATTGGCTACGGCGTTTTGAAAATGGTCTATTTTGTTACGATCCGGAAATATCTCTACCGCGATTATATCGATCTGCCATTTTGTGTCCAGCCCGATCCCGCGCTTTGCCAGCCAATTTTCCGCGGTCTTGACCAGTCTGCGCCTTTTCGGGATATTGGCTTTTTCTTCCGGCCGGATGACCGGCTCCCGGCCGTCCTTCGCGTTTATTGTCAGGGCTTTGACTTCCACGAAGATGATAGCCCCGTCTTTTTTGGCGATGATGTCCACCTCCCCTATCGGCCGGCCCAAGGGGATCTTGAACACATAATTTCGGTCGAGTATTCTGTATCCGTTCTTTTCAAGATATTCTTTTGCTATTTGTTCGCCGAGCCTTCCGGTTTGTTTGATCGATGGCGCGATATCCATTTTCAGAAAGATAAGGTATAATGGTTTTGTTGTTTATTGGGGGTGATATTCCTTTTATTGATTTTTGTCGGTACTTGGGATACCTTAATTTTACAGTAAACAGCGCATATTTAAAACTGTTAAACTATACGATGAACAAAAAGATCATATTTTCAACAATCCTTTTCCTTTTGGTCTCAGCGGCCGCTATTTTTATTTTGGCATCGGAAAAGAAATCTCCGGTAGCAGATGGCACGACCGTTCCTCCGGCGCCGGTTGGACAGATAGTCCTCTATTACGGCTCGACCTGTCCCCACTGCAAAGATGTTGAGACTTGGCTTAAAACTAATAATGTCCAAGCTAAAGTTCCTTATCAGGAGAAGGAGGTTTATGAGGACAAGGCCAATGCCAAGGAGCTTCTTTCTACGGCCAAAGTTTGCGGGATCAAAGACGAAAAACTGGTCGGAGTCCCGTTTTTGTGGACCGGTTCGGCTTGCCTTACCGGCGGTCCGGACATAGAGAGTTTTTTTGAGCAGAAAATAAGCGGGAAGGTGGAGCCAAATTAGTCATTTAGCCTATTTATCATATGAAAAAGATATTATTATCTTTCATCGTCGCGATAGGGTTATTGTCCGCCGGGCAAGCCTTGGCCGTATGTCCTTTGTGCACGCTGGCCGTGGGAGCGGGGCTTGGTTTATCGCGCTATTTGGGCATAGACGATTCCGTAAGCGGACTCTGGATAGGAGCCTTATTGCTCTCTTTGACCATGTGGACGATCAATTGGCTCACGGGGAAGAACATTAAATTCCGCTTCATGGGCATTGTTGTCGGCGGACTTTATTACGTTTTGACTGTCGGATCGCTTTTTTTCACCAGCATCGTTGCCAACCCAGCCGTTTTTTTATGCTCTTGCTTCAAGGATAAGCTTCTTATCGGCATTATCGCCGGAACAGCCGCTTTCTACTTCGGAGCGACATTGTACGAGCATCTGAAGGCAAATAACGGCGGAAAGGCTTATTTCCCCTTCCAAAAGGTGGCGATGCCCATAGCCCCGATACTTGTTTTGAGCATAGTGTTCTATCTTCTGACCAAATAAAAAAGACAAAAGAGTAAAACAATCTTGATTAATTCTCAAACTACAATTTTCAATGAAATTGCAATGTTTCAATGTTCCAATGGCATGCTATAGCTTTTGAAACATTGGAAATTGAAACATTCATTGGAAATTGAAGTTTGAAAATTGAAAATTTATGCAAAGCAACAACCCCATCAAAGACCTCAACGAGTTCGTGGCCAAAGTTGACGATATAAAGAAAAAAGACAAGATGGACCTGTCTTCGGACCAGGATTTGAGCCTGGCTATTATGAACCTCATCAGCATCGAGGAGCATTTTTTCTTTACCGGCGCCAAAACAGGCAAAAATGAGTATTACGACCTTATCAATATCGTGCGGGAGATGAGAAAGGAGCTCTTGAAAGAGATCATCAAGGAGTACGAGGGCGAAGTTTGGTGTATTTCCAAGCATTTATTGGCCGCTTCGATGAGATTAATGGAGGTGGGGACCAAACAACTCTCAATGGGCAAGAAAGACGTTGCCTATAGCCTTTTTAACAAAGCATTTAGCCTCTACTCCCTGTTTTGGGGTTTGAACATGAAGCTGATCAATGTCGGCGACGTGAAAAAGATGGACGATAAATCCGTTGAGCAGGTTGTAGCCTCCGCGGGCAGCGATAAGCTGGCCGAAAAACAGTCTGATCCGCAAAAGAACGGCCTGATGGCCAAACTGAAAGAAATGGTCCAAAAAGCCATCAATTGCTGTATCGAATAACCCCTTTATTTATCAATCAAAAAAACTGGCAGAGGCCCCTCCTTCGCTCTATGAGCTTCGGCGGGCAAAGCGGGCCTCTGCCAGTTTTTTGTTGCTTCCGCTGTTTGTTCAGGCCGATTCCGAGAAAGCTGG
>Ga0172381_10002993_pt1 | contig 18223 bp, 19 predicted proteins | sample Leawel6488metaG_FD_119754 | JGI IMG/M metagenome (GOLD analysis project Ga0172381, IMG submission 119754) | Leachate microbial communities from a municipal landfill in Southern Ontario, Canada - Leachate well 64-88 metaG | ecosystem: Engineered > Solid waste > Landfill > Unclassified | place... | reverse complement strand
TTAAATCTGTGCGACCCCCCCTCGTGTAGCCATAATACTTAAGTTCTTCAAGCTCATCGTCGCCTATTTCATTCATATAACCGAATATATGGCTGCCGACATTTCCATAAAGATAGTTACGTTTAGATCGGGTCTCTATGGTGAGTCCGTCGATATCAAAACTTGCTTCTTCCAGCATAATAGCGGTATCTTTATCTATATCTTCCAGCACCGTGACCGGCATCTGCGGCTTAGCCCTCGCCCTGTCCAATGCACGTACAATATCCTTGCCGGACATATTCAGCGAATCGCTCAGAATATGTATAAATTTCTGTTTATCCTTAAGCTCTCTATATACCACCGCCACATCGAACGATAATCTGTTTGAAACTATCGGGACTCCATTCCTGTCGTAAATATTACCGCGCGGACCATCTATTGGTATAACTCTTATGGAATTATTTTTAGAAAGCCTCGAATAATAATTAAACCGGACGATCTGATTATAAAATAATCCTATTCCGAGCAGGATGAAAAGCAGGCTGACCGTTATGGTAACGATTCTATCTCTCACAGATACTCTTCCATCTCTTTGAGCTTATAAATACTGACCAGTTTCGAATAAACAGGTATGGAGACCAGGCCGGAATAAATGGCAGTGGGAATTACTGACGATGTAAAAAACTCGACGAAACCAAGCACTACAGACTTGGACAGGATCGCCACAATAAGATAATGCAGCGACATGGAAAACATAGTGAATATAAGGACAAAAACAAAATCCGCTCGCTTAGATTCCTTAGAGATCTGCGTATTAATAGTTCCAATGATAAATCCCGTAATGCCAAGAGTAACTGTATTTATCCATAAAAAGTCTAGCGTAAAAATGTCCATCATCATACCTGCGGCAATCCCGGATTCAAGCCCGGCAGCAGGACCTAAAAATAAACCGAAAAAAATTACGGCAATAAGCAAAAGGTCCGGTTTGGCGCCCAGGATCTTCACATAGTCCATCGCCGTGCCTTGGAAAAATAGCGCCGCGGCCAATATTAAATATATCTGCATCCTGGCTATTTTATACACAACACCTCTTCGAGCCTGGAAAGGTCTTCCGCTGTTTTTATAAGAGCGCTTTTATAAAGTCGTCCGGGTTCTTTATCTACCCTGACCACCTCACCCACCAGAATATCTTTTGGAAATATAACCCCGAACCCTGCCGTAATAACTTTATCACCCGGAACAACATCAGAATCCAGCGCTATGTATATCATTTTACATTTGCCGTCAGGCCTGCCGGTCAATATACCCCCATGTCTATTTCGCTGTATCATTACGCCAACTTTCGAATTCGGGTCAGTAACTAAAAGTATCTTGCTTGAATACCGCCCCACTTCAAGAACCCGTCCGACAAGGCCCTTAGTAGACAGCACCGCCCTATTCTGTTTAACGCCGCCGTTTAAACCTTTATCAACTATAATTGAATTAGACCAATTCGACGGATCTCTGCCTATCACCTGCGCTGGCACGGTGGTAAACGGGATCGTTTTTCTAAAATCAATAAGGCTCTTAAGCCTGTCATTGTCGCTGGCGACCATTTTCATCTCTTCGACCTTCCTGTTAAGAAGGTTTATTCTTTCGCGCAGAATACGGTTCTCTTCACGCAGCGATGCGAACGGCATCATATTTCTGATCGAAGTAAAAAATGAGTGGACGGCTTTTAATGATGGAGATAAAAAATCAACCGCTTTTGCTCTTTGAGAGTTTGTGATAGTTTTGGAGGTAGATATAAGGATAACCGAAAGGACTACTACAGCGAGGATCTTGAGTATTCTATTTCTTTTAACTGTGCGCACATTGAAATTTTCGAGTTATTATCTCTCGAGACGCGGTGATACCGTAACTTTCTTAAGATATTTGATTTCGGTCAGGACCTTGCCGGTGCCCAATGCAACAGCCGTCATCGGATCTTCCGAAAGATGAGCAGGCAGACCTGTCTCTTCGGAAATAAGTTTGTCTATGCCCCTCAGGAGCGATCCTCCGCCCGCGAGAACAATACCTTTTTCTATAAGATCGGATGAAAGTTCAGGCGGAGTTCTCTCCAGGGTAATTCTCACGGCTTCGAGTATCTGAGCGATAGGCTCCGACATCGCCTCCCTTATCTCCTCGCTGGTTACGGTGACCATCTTCGGCAAACCGGCTACGAGATCGCGCCCCTTAACTTCCATCTTCAGTTCTTCTTCCAGAGGATAAACTGAACCGATCTTTATTTTAATCTCTTCAGCAGTCCTCTCACCTATCATTAAATTGTAATTTTTCTTCAGGTAATTAATTATCGCCTCATCGAGCTCATCTCCGCCGACCCGGACAGATTTTGAGAATACCACTCCGGCTAAAGATATTACAGCCATCTCTGTTGTGCCGCCGCCTATATCAATTATCATATTGCCGGACGGTTCCTGTATCGGAAGGCCTACGCCGATAGCGGCTGCCATCGGTTCTTCGATCATAAATACTTCCCTCGCACCTGCGTGAAGCGCGGAATCTTTTACCGCGCGCTTTTCAACTTCGGTTATACCTGATGGGATCGCTATTACTATTCTGGGACGAACGAGAGGTTTTGCTGAATTGACCTTTTTGATAAAGTAACGAAGCATAGCTTCGGATATTTCAAAATCTGTTATTACACCATGACGCATCGGCCTGATTGCTACTATATTGCCGGGGGTGCGGCCTAACATGCGCTTCGCTTCCTCGCCTACTGCGAGAACATTTGATGTTCCGGCCTGGACAGCTACTACGGAAGGTTCGCAGAGAACTATGCCCTGATTCTTCAGATAAACAAGAGTTGTGGCCGTTCCGAGGTCTATTCCCATATCATTAGAGAATAACCCTAATATTTCATTATAAAGCTTCGCTCCTGCATTCCACAAGCCCTTAGGATTCATATAGTCTCCGATTTGCTGTTATTTTACCCCCGCGACAAGGGGTTTCTATTTTGTTCGATATTAACAAAAAATATGCATAATGTCAAATGGAAACTTTTGCGAAAAACCTTATTTCTCGATCACCTTTAAGAATTGAACTGTTTTCAGGCGCCGCTCGATGTGAAAATCCAGGAATTTACGCAATATGCGTTCAAGCTCATGCCCGACTTCTGCCGCAACCTTGACTCTGGACACACGTTCGAAAGACAGCGAGCGTATGTGCTCAATGAAATTGACCGTCCCCTGCAGGATTGGTCTTGCCTCCCTGTCCGATGGAAAGCATTTTTTACATATCAGCCCGCCATGGCGAAAGCTGAATCGCGAACCAGCGTCCACAGTCCCTGCACAGCTCACACACTCTCCAAGCGTAGGCATAAGCCCTAACAAATGCAGCAGCTTTATTTCAAATATTCTGGCAACCCTTTTTGTGCTGCAGTCCCCCGCCAGAAGCTTCAGGCTGTTAAGAAGAAGCTCGAACGCTTCGACATTTTTATCCCCCAACGCAGTCACAGAGTCAATCAGCTCTATCAGATATGTCGCGTAAGCCAGCTTGTCGAGAGATTCCCGGACCGGTGCAAAAAATTCCACCAGATCGCATTGTGAAATTGTAAATATATCGGCGCGGCGCCTTTCATAAAAAACAACTTCATCGAGGGCAAATATTTCCATATTTCCGCCGCCACAGGCCGAACGCGGCCCCCTGACGCCGCGGACAATACCTTTTATCTTTCCAAATTCCCTGGTGTAAAAAGTAAGTATCAGGCTCGTTTCACGGAGGTCCTGACGCCGTAAAAGTATGCCCTCGGTCTTCTGGATAGCCATTGTGGGATCTCTTAAATTATCTGAATACCTGGATCACTAGTGTGGTAAGGAGCACGCCCATTATACTGCCGGCGATAACTTCCCATACTGTATGAATGGAGTCTTTTATCCTGTGTCTGGCGATAAGAAATGCCATCAGGAACGTAAGCACTAAAACTATTGAATTGTTGGTAAGAAAAACTATGATGGTCCATATCGAGAACGCTATCGCCGCGTGTCCGGAAGGCATGCCCCCTCTCAGAGGAGTGCCTTTCTTTGACAGCATCTTGCCTATAATGGTAGCACCGAACACCAAAATTAGCGCTATGAATGTAATATGCCACGGAGAGCTTCTCACATTATCCATAGCCCTTGCCACATCAAACGGAAGTTTTCTGGAGAAGAGCATATAGCCTACGACTACCGCATTTATTGAAGTTAAAAGCACCGCCCCTGCGGAGACGTCTTTAATAACTCTGGCTATCGGATGGAATTCGGTCTTTATCATATCCACTATGAGCTCTATGGCGGTATTTATCATCTCGGCACCCAAAACAAGTGTAATGGTAGCGCAAAGCGCCAGAAGTTCCAGATATGTAAAATTCAGATATATGCCAAGAAGAATAAAAAAGAAGGCCGCCATAAAATGGACACGCATATTACGTTCCGTCTTAAGAACGTAAATGAAGCCTTCTACCGCCGCGTTAAAACTTTGGACAAATTTTCTTTCCTGCATAAAATTTTAAGCATCTCCTCCTGCTTCTTCTCCATCCTGACACGATCCTTCGGGCTCTCATCATCGTACCCAACAAGATGGAGAATGCCATGGATCACATAAAGTACAAATTCTTCCTTGAATCTGGTATTGAATATTTTTGAATTTTTCCGGGCCTTATCGACAGATATATATATTTCACCGGAAAGCGGAACAGAGCTATGCGCTTCACGCACACTAAGGTCAAAACTCAGCACGTCGGTAGCCCTGTCTTCACCCTTATATTTTTTATTGAGGGTCCTGATCTTCCGGTCGGTCAGGAATATAAAACCAAGTTCCGTTTTTCCGCCCGGAAAGACGCGCCTCAAAATATACGTCACTATTCTTTTCACAAGGCGTTCATTTATTTTATACGCACGGTGAAGATTAAGAATAGTCAGCATTATTTTATTTTGTCTCTTCTTCTACCGACATCGCAGATGCAGTTTGCTTCTTCACAGCAATAGTAGTGGGTTGAGTGGCTTTACCCTGTATGCTTACAAGGTCCATGTCCACTGCTATAAGAGGCCTGGTAAGATTGGTCCTCTCCTGTGCCGGCGGCGGAGTTCCTTTTAAATATCCTCTATTTCCTTCCGTATTACTCTGATCTACCCTGTCTACAGTCATAATATATGGCTTGCTAATTTTTTCGCATCCGGTTAAAGCTATTGCAGCAACCATTACCAGCATCAGATAACGAGCTTTCATATTACCTCCTTTTTTATCTTTATTCCCAGTTCGTCCAGCTGTTTCAAATCAACGTCAGACGGAGCATTCGACATGGGACAGAATGCCTTCTGCGTTTTTGGAAATGCGATAACGTCCCTTATAGACTCGCAGCCTACTAAGAATGTCATAAGCCGGTCGAGCCCGAAAGCAACTCCGCCGTGCGGCGGAGCGCCGAACTTAAAAGCATCGAGCAGAAATCCAAATCTCAGACTTGCCTGCTCATCACTTATACCAATAGTTTTAAATATCAGTTCCTGCATTTTTCGCTCGTGGATCCTTATACTGCCGGAGCCTATCTCGGTCCCGTTTATGACCAGATCGTAGGACCTGGAGCGGACCTTCTCAAGCGACTTGCCTCCCTCGAGCAGATTCAGATCATCCGGATGCACAGAGGTAAACGGATGATGTTCAGATTCCCAGCGCTTCTCTTCGTCATTATATTTGAATAGCGGGAAATCGGTTATCCACAGGAAATCAAATCTCTTTTCGTCGATCAGATTCAGTTTCTTGCCAAGGAATTTTCTCAGGGCTGACATAGCATCATACGCAATCCTCGCCTTATCAGCAACTATGAATATCATGTCACCGTCTTCACCGGACAATTTAGTTTTGACCAGCGCGAGCTCTTCTTTCGAGAAAAACTTATCTATCTGGGAAACCAGCGCATCTTTTTCGACCTTAAAATTGGCAAGGCCTTTCGCACCATATTCTTTTACAAATTCTATCAATTCATCTACCTGTCCGCGCGAATACGCTCCGCAGCCTTTTGCATTTATCGCTATGATCTTGCCGCCTTTTTTTATAACTTCCTGGAATATTTTAAACTGGCAATTTTTAACAAGATCCGTGATCTCGGAGAGCTCAAGCGCAAATCGCGTATCCGGTTTGTCGCAGCCATAACGCTCCATAGCCTCAGAATATTTCAGCCTAGGGAAGGGGGTCTTAAGTTCATATCCTATGGACTCTTTCAATATATTCTTCATCAGTCCTTCGGAAAGCTCATAGATATCCTCTTCCGTAACAAAAGACATCTCGATATCAAACTGAGTGAATTCGGGCTGCCTGTCCGCCCTGAGGTCTTCATCCCTGAAACATTTGGCTATCTGGAAATATCTATCGAACGATGAGACCATCAGTATCTGTTTAAATAATTGCGGGGACTGCGGAAGCGCGTAGAACATGCCGTGGTTAACTCTGGACGGGACAAGATAATCCCTGGCGCCTTCCGGTGTAGATTTGGTAAGTATCGGAGTTTCAACCTCTACAAAATTCTTGGAGTCGAAATAATCACGGGCAACCTTGCAGACTTTATGGCGAAGCCTCATATTGTTCTGCATTGTAGCGCGCCTTAGATCCAGATATCTGTATTTAAGCCTGGTCTCTTCGGTAACAGAAACATTTTCACTTATTTCAAAAGGCGGAGTAGCGGCCCTATTAAGGACAATCACTTTTTCAGCATGAACTTCTATAAGGCCGGTCTTAAGCTTGGGATTTTCCGTACCCGCAGGACGCATGGCAACTTTACCTTCGACCTTCACCACAAATTCCGCACGGAGCTCTTCAGCGATCTCGTGAACGCCCTCTTTTGTCTGAGGATTAAACACTATCTGCGTCAGGCCGTAGCCATCCCGTAGATCGATAAATATAATATTGCCGTGATCGCGGCGGCTGCCCACCCATCCGCAAAGTTCGACATTTTTACCTACAGATTTTTCGTTCAATTCACCACAAGTATGCGTTCTTAACATTTTCTATCCTATCTTTCCTTTGATCGCGGCGGCCAGATTATCAAAACCTATAAATACCTGTTCTTTGGTCTGCATATCTCTTAAGGCAGCCTCGCCTTTTTTAACCTCATCATCACCTATTATAAGGACAAAACGCGCCTTCAGTTTATCGGCTGAACGCATCTGAGATTTCAGTGACCTGTTCTCGTAATCAATATCACAGGCAATGCCAGAACCCCGCAGATCCGCCAACACCAAAAATGCCTTCGCGTACGCCTCTTCGCCCAGCGGCGCAACAAACACATCTATCCTGCCCGATCCTGCCTGGCCGGAACCCTCTCCGGCAGCCAGCAGCACCCTGTCAACTCCTATCGCAAATCCGCAGGCACCCGTCTGAGGCCCGCCCATATCGCTTATCAGATTATCGTATCTGCCGCCGGCACCTATGGCATTCTGCGCACCCAGCGATTCACACGACGCCTCAAATACAGTCCTCGTGTAATAATCCAGTCCTCTCACGATATACGGATCGACCACATATTTAGTTTTTGTAAGGTCCAGGAATTTCAGCACATCATCAAAATGTTTCTTACAATCATCGCAGAGAAATTTTATCTCTTTAAAATGCTTCCGCACTATAGCCTTACAGCTCTCTACTTTACAGTCGAGCACTCTCAGGGGATTTGTCCCGGCTCTTCGCTTACAGTCATCGCACAGAACCGCCGAAATCTCAGCCCCGGTAAACAACTCTTTCAGCGTCCCGGACAATTTCTTTTTATCTTCCAAGCATCCGAGATTATTCAGCTTCATCGTATAATTTTTAACACCGAAAGAATCGAGAAGCTTGGCCATGACCATTATAACTTCTGCATCCAGAGCAGGACTGTTCGAACCTATCGCCTCAACACCTATCTGCGTAAATTGTCTCAGGCGTCCGGCTTGAGGGCGCTCAGCTCTGAACATCGGACCTATGTAATATAATTTCTGGAAAGGCTCTACGCTTGCGAGGTTGTTTTCAATGTATGCCCGAACTATCGGCGCCGTCCCTTCGGGGCGCAAAGTTATCTCACGTTCCCCCCGGTCCTGAAAAGAAAACATCTCCTTCTTAACTATATCGGTATCTTCGCCGACGCTCTTAACGAACAAGCCGGTCTCTTCCATTATGGGCGTGCGTATTTCGCCGTAACCGTATGTTTTAAATAAATCCCTGGCCGCCGCTTCGATTTTCTGCCATCCCGAAGCTTCCGCCGGAAGGATATCCCTGGTTCCTCTTATAGTTTTATACTTCATTCCTATTTTACAACTTTCTTTTTCATTATCATTCCAGACTTGAAAGAAACAACCTTCCTCTCAGGTATCGAAACGGTAACGCCCGTCTTGGGGTTCCTGCCTATCCGGGGCTTTCTCGTCTTCACTTTAAATACACCAAAATTGCGCAGCTCTACCGTTTTTCCCGCAGCAACGGACTCAGTAATATGGTCCAGCGTCTTCTGCACTACCAGTTTTACATCGATCTGTTTTAAGCCTGTTTCTTCCGATATCTTCATTACAATGTCTTTTTTTGTCATACTTTTGTCCTTATTTTTTCTCTTATCCTCTTAAAGAACACACCCAGCTCACTAAACTCTTTAAAGCGACGCTTCCTCGTCTTGAGCCGCTCAAATATGTTATTTAAAAATATATAAGAATCTTTCCAGTCGTTATTTAACTTCTTAAGATTGTCTTCTGAAATAAACCGTATAGTCTGGATCGAAAGAATATCGGTTACCGGATCAGTAAGCCTGCTGTGCGGCATATAGCGATACTCGAGCGATCCTTTAAGCTCCTCATACTTACTCCGCATCGTAAGCTTTGTCTCGAGAAATTTATCCTCATCTTCTTTTGTTATTATCCCTTTCCCGAGAGTTCCGGAATATATAGAATGAAACTTTCCCCAGAATTCGAGAAAGCTGTTCATGGTTTTTATATCTATCTCGGTCTTTTTATCCTTCATGATTCGGCTCCGATCACCATCGTCCCGAGCAAAATTGTAGTCGTACTTGAAAATGCGTCAAGGGACATAACTTCCTATCTCGTAAGGAGTTACTTTAACATCACATATTCTAAAAGTCAAGCGCTACGTCTTAAAACTGACGACATCGCGGCCAAAAATTTTCTCAATATCCCGGATCAATCCTTCGTGCGGTTCAACGGCTAATGAATTATTGGCAGTCATCCTCATGCGCTTGCCATCCGGCTTCACAAACGTCAGGTAGACGGGAATACGGCCCGGATATCTACCCAGAACTTTCTTAAGTTTTTCCAGAGCACCCGACTCAAGGCCTGCTGTAAGCAGATCTATGACCACTACTTTCGTGTATTTCATTTTTACAGATTCCAGGGATGCGACTTCGTTCGCCACGATTTTAGGTTCGTCTTCACGTAAACTCAGACGCCCTTTAATAAATACAATAGCATCCTGCTTCACAAGGTTCGCAGCATTAGCAAACGCACTCGGAAAAATAAGAACCTCGACCGTTCCGTTTAAGTCCTCAAGCGTAACTATGGCCATCTTCTCGTTAGTCTTGCGGGTCGTCGTAAATTTCACCTTGGTTATTATTCCGCCTATGAGCACCTCGGCCCCGTCAGAACAATTCCTCAGCTCCGTAGTCGCGCACGTCGAATAAGTCTTCAGTATTTTGTCAAATCGTGCCAGGGGATGGTTCGTAATGTAAAATCCTAGCATCTCCTTTTCCTGCGCCAGAAGCTGATTCTCGGGCCACTCCGGTATGTTAGGGATCTCCTGGTAAGTCTTTTTAAAATTTTCCTGGTCTTCAAATTTATCGAAGAACGAAAGCTGACCGTTGGCGCGGTCCTTCTGTATCCCCCCCGCCACCTCAAGCGCTTTATCTATCATAGCGGAAAGCTGTGAACGGTAAAACCCGAAAGAATCCATGGCTCCGCATTTTATAAGGCTTTCCAGGACTTTGCGGTTCACTAGACGGGAATCCACCTTCTCTGTAAAATCATATAAAGATTTATATTTACCATTCTTCTGCCTCATGCTAATTATCGAATCGATCGCACCCGCACCAACGTTTTTAATGGCCAGAAGGCCGAACCGGATTGACTCCCCGACCACGGTAAAATTGGCATAGCTTTCGTTCGCATCGGGCGGCAGTATCTTTATGCCCATCTTCTGCGATTCCGCTATATATACGGCAATCTTATCGAGGTTATCTTTTTCACTTGTCAGAAGCGCTGTCATAAATTCTACTGGAAAATTTGCCTTCAGATAGGCCGTCCTGAAACTGACCATCGCATAAGCGGCCGAATGCGATTTATTGAAACCGTATCCGGCAAAATACTCTATCTGGTCGAAGATCTTCATTGCGGTTTTACGGTCAACGTCGTTTTTAGCACCCCCCGTAACAAACAACTCTCTCATCTGAGCCATTACCTCGGGAACCTTCTTTGCCATGGCGCGGCGCAGATTGTCGGCTTGGGCGAGCGAAAACCCTGCAAGGTTCGATGCTATTCTCATTACCTGTTCCTGATAGAGAATAACGCCATTCGTCTCTTTAAGTATTGGTTCAAGGAGAGGATGATCGTAGCGCACTTTTATCTCGCCGTGTTTACGCTTCATGAAATCGTCAAGCATTCCTGAGCCTATAGGGCCCGGTCTAAAGAGAGCCAGGAGAGCTATGATATCCTCAAACTTTTCCGGTTTCAGCTTCTTGAGAAGGTCCCTCATGCCTGAAGATTCAAGCTGGAACACTCCGACAGATTCCGCGTTCGCCAGCAGCTTATAGGTCTTTTTATCTTCGAGAGATATGGTATCAAGGTCCAGGTCGATACCTTTAGTTCGCTTGATTATCTTGAGCGCTTCGCTCAGCACCGTAAGAGTTCTCAATCCCAGAAGATCCATCTTCAGAACGCCTATCTTCTCAAGAGACGTCATCGGATATGCGGTAGTAATCTGCCCTTCCTGAATTTTATAAAGCGGGACGTGGTTGACAAGCGGCTCTTCGCTTATAACTACGCCTGCGGCGTGTGTCGACGCATGCCTCGTAAGCCCTTCGAGAACCAGCGAAGTGTCGATAAGCTGGGCTATCTTCGAATCCATCTTATACAGGTTGCGCAGTTCCGGTTCCTGCTCAAGAGCGTGACTAAGCGTCATGTCCAGCTCTGTAGGTATAAGTTTTGCGATCCTGTCCACATCACCGTAAGCCATACCGAGCGCACGCCCGGTATCTCTCACGACTCCTTTAGCCAACATGGTTCCGAAAGTTATTATCTGGGCGACATTCTCTTTGGAATATTTTTTTACGATATACTCGATTACTTCATTTCGCCTGATATAGCACAGGTCGATGTCTATATCCGGCAGACTTATACGTTCCGGATTTAAGAACCTCTCGAAAAGTAAGTCATATTTAAGCGGATCTATGCTGGTTATACCGAGAGCGTAACTGACAACGCTTCCGGCCGCACTTCCCCTTCCCGGCCCGACCGGTATGCCGTTATTTTTAGCGTAATTGACAAAGTCCCATGTTATCAAGAAATAGCTGGGGTATCCGAAATTTTCTATAACTTTGAGCTCGTGTTCAACCCGGTCATGCACAGATTTATCCGCATTCGGATATCGCTTTTTAATGCCCTCGTAAACAAGCTCCCGCAAATAACCTTCCCTCGTCTTGCCTTCGGGAGCTTTATATTTTGGCAGGTGATGGTGTTTGAAATCCAGTTCCAGGTTGCATTTCTCCGCTATAGCCATAGTATTTTTTATAGCATCAGGTGCAACGCTGTCAAATGAACGGCCCATCTGCTCTTTTGTCTTAAAATAAAATTCGTCCGTCTGCAGCCGCATCCTGTTGGGGTCTTCCATCGTCGTCTGGGTCTGGATGCACATGAGCGTTTCGTGTGCCCTGGCATGCTCCTTCTCGATATAGTGGACGTCGTTCGTAGCAACAAGCCCTATATCCATATCGCGCGCTATTTTTATAAGCTCCCTGTTTACCTTTTCCTGTTCCGGAATAAGATTGTCCTGTATTTCCAGGTAAAAATTCTCTTTGCCGAATAAATTTTTATATTCGTCGATGACTTTTTTGGCCTGGTCCAGCTGATTCGTATAAATAAGGTGAGGTATCTCGCCTTTCAGGCAGGCGGTCGAGCAGATCAGCCCTTCTTTATATTTCGCAAGTATATCCTTGTCGATCCTGGGACGGTAATAGAAACCTTCGAGAAAACCGGCAGAGACGAGCTTCATCAGATTTTTGTAGCCGATCTCATTCTTGGCCAGTAAAAGTATGTGGAATGACGCATCGTGAATTCCATGGCTGGATTTTTCGAAACGGGAATTCGGAGCAATGTAAAGCTCGCTTCCGATGATAGGTTTTATACCATGCTTCATCGCCATATCATAAAATTCTATGGCGCCGAACATATTACCGTGGTCTGTAATAGCACATGCAGGCATCTTGCATTCGCGTATCTTCTGCATCAGAGACTCTAAAAGGCAAGCGCCGTCAAGCAGGCTATACTGCGTATGAAGATGAAGATGAACAAAGTCGGAGTGTGTCATTTATAGTAGGCTAAAGCTAAGGTTAAGCTTAAGTTGTAAATCCAACTTAAAAGCATCGTTTCCAGCAATTATTTCCCCACCCCAACTCACTTAAGCGACCTGGGATACCGAGGATAAATTTATTCACTTGCAGCGTTAATCGTAAAGAAATTTACTGTGTAGATATGATATAGAAATAGAAAGGGTTTGTCAATAAAATCCTTCGGCGGCCCAGAGCCCTATCTTGAGATATACCAGAGGATTAGAATGGCTGAGCTTACGTAACAAAACGCGACAAGAGAGCCATGGTGTTTTCATTGTCGCCTGTCTCCAGTATCATTCTGGAGGATTCACCTCTATAAGGTGAAGTTATGTAGACATACTTTATATCTATCTTGTTATTCTTCAACTCTGTCGCAACAACTTTTAGCGCACCGGGTTTATTACTAATCTCAACCACCACCACTTCTATCTCTTTTATAGTCTTGTATTTCTTCTTCAACTGGTTCAGTATACGCAGGTTACCGCTTGTCACAAATAATAATTTTGCTGTCTTGCCGACTTCATAACCAAGTAAAGCATCGACATTAACCCCTTCGTTGGCCATGATCATCGACGCATCTGCCAGTATGCCGACTTTATTTTTGGTTGTCACAACTATCTCTTCACCAATAGTTACGCTTTTTATCATCGCCCCCCCCCTTATCTCACAGGACCGCTTTTTATTTCTTTGATCTGCTCCACAGCTACCTGTGCTACGCCTTTTTGTTTAAGGGTCTTACCTTTCTCAACTTCGTAATTGCCCGTTATAAGATCTCCCAGCTTCTGGAATATCGTCCCCTGCTTCTCAACGCCCCTATAGTCAGACGCATATGCCGCACCAGCAATAGAAACTAATACTATAGATAAAATTATAACTCGTTTCATTTCTTCCCCCTTTTTAAATTTTTAAACCACTGTATTTTGCTATTAAGCCATCGCCTCAACCTGAACTGCACCTTAAATCTCCTACGGCATATTACATTTGCTATCAATCTCATTTCTACCTCGATCCTTTACCAGCATATTCCTTCTCGTATAGATCCTGCCACATTTTCTGCATATTGGCATCGTAAACAGGGATCCAATCCCCATCCGGCCCTATAGTTCTTCCGTAAATTATTATATTGGTCGGCGGCTGCCATATATACTTTACCCGCCCAGTAAACCTGTTAACAAGGACTTTCTGATCATACGCTTTTATCACAAACTCTTTGTAGAGCAATCTCTCGACATTATTTATAGCATAAGCCTGATCTGCGGTCATCATTATCAGAAGCACGGCAATTATGATCTTTTTCATGGATTATTTTGGTTCGCACGGTTTAAGGGGAATTATCAGCCACATTACCAGATAAAGGATAAGACCGAATCCCCACAATAAAGTAATAAGGACAAATAGCAGCCTGAAAAATGTCGGGTCTTTGTCAAAAAACTCTCCAAGCCCTCCGCAAACACCGCCTATCCGTCTATCGGCCCCTGACCTGTATATTTTCTTCATCCTTCCCTCCGATCATCTATGCGCAGGCATATCCTGCGCACCCTTTCAATAGCTAAAGTATAACATGATTTCCGTCAAAAACAAGTGCCCGCAAATATCAGGTTTTTCGCGCAACGATTCTTTTTAATGCAAGGACTGCAGCAACAGGGGCTATTTTAAGAACACACGGCAGGTTAAATAATATATTACAGGTTAAGTTGCAGTCGTGAACGCAAAAACATTTTTTAGCGCGGATCTTGCGCCGCACAGCTTCCGCCTGCGCGGAAGACCACAAACGCCTGAAATCGCAATCGTATTCTTTTATGTTCCCGATCTTAATGTCAAAAAGCTCACATGGATACACGTCCCCATCCGCACGGATGACCCCGCTTATAAGGCCCGCATAGCACGGGACAGAGTACTTGTTTTTCCTGTAAATCCTAGCTGTCATCTTCCACAAAGCCATCTTCATAGCGGCAATAAAATCAGAGATCGCAAAACCTCTTAACCCTGAAACTCTGCCGGCCATAAGATCCCTGTCCATCTGCCTGCACACGTTTTCATAGCCGCCTATATCAATTTTTTTTGACACAGGGTCTCGCGCATCGCCACGGATGAGGGTTAAAGATATCGAGTCGGGCTTTATGTCATCTCTGATAAATTTGTATATACTCATTATATTGTTTTGATTTTGTGCCATGTATGTAATGGCAACGCCCACATTAAAGTCCGGATATACTGCCTTAAGCGCCTTGAGACCATCAATAGTCCGGATCGCGTTATCGAAGACACCTGCCGCACCTCTTATATCGTCATGATCTTTTCCGATCCCATCGATCGATACGACCACGGCTATATTAGTCCCGGGGCAGGCGTTGATTATTTTTTTAGTATCCGAAACTATCTTGTCGGTTAAAAACCCGTTCGTCACAACAGATAAATTCTGGACATTGTTCCTGACAGAAAAAGTGCGGGCTATCTGCGGCAGGTCATCTCTCAGATACGGCTCCCCGCCGGTAATAGAGATATATGTGAAATCGGGCAGACTGTTTGATATGCTCTCGATCTGTGCAAGCGAAAGTTCAGCGCCGTCGCTGCCGATCGATTTCCAATGAAAACAATGAGAGCATTTCAGATTGCAGCGGTTTGTTGCAAATAGGGTCAGAAATTCCGGCATGGCATTCCGTTTAAAAATTATCTTACGGCCATGCAGGATATAATCTTTCAGCGCCATGCTAATACCTGTCCCTGAAAATAAAATCGACCCAGCCGAAAAAAGCACCCATACCCATGAGGAAAATATCGACGTATGTTAAAATAGCGCTCCCCAGAACCACCCCGAAACTGTTATTGCCCGCGACAAATACCCAGAATGGCAGATGGAGAAACACAAAGAAGATATTGAGAATTAAAAAAAACGCCACAGCTGCGCGCGATGGATAAAAACTCGCTATTAAAAAATTAAGGATGATCAGCGCAAGGACCGGCAGGCTGAGCAGCACCCTGGAATAATTATCCTGCCCTATCTTTTTAATATATGTTCCATTCCTCAGGTAGCTCTTCATGGTCGCAGCCGACATAGTAAATCCTCTCTTCAGAAATTTACCGAACGGATACTCGACCATATGCTCCACTTCGAGTTCCTTCAGAAGGATTATTTTATTACCAGCGGCAATAAGTTTATAACCGAACTCTTCGTCTTCGGCTGTCGCGCGTTTTATTTTTTCGTTAAATCCTCCGCTATCCAGAAATATCTTTTTCCTTATCGCGAAGCATCCTGTCGTAAGAGTAGAAACATATTTATCGCACAAGTGCCACGCATAGAATGCGTAGAAATTCTGCTGATATTGAGTGGCAACGTTTTTATATTTTACTTTCCCGGAATAAACCCCCTGAGCAACATTTATAGAACGGTCTTTGCGGAACGTTTTGTCGACAAGCCTGAGAGCATCATCTTTAACCTTTACATCTGCATCGATAAAAAGCAGGATATCGCCCGAAGCGATCTGAGCACCCTTATTTCTGGCAAAAGCAGGTCCGGAATTTTGCTGAAGCACTTCTATGCGGCAAGGATATTTTTTTGCGATCTCAACAGAATCGTCCTTACTGCCGTCGGATACTACTATAACTTCAAAATCGTCATGAGCGCAGCGATATAGACTGCCAAGGCACTCATCCAGAGTAGCGGCGGCATTATAAACAGGTATCACTATCGATATTCTCATGGGGTCTCCGGATTACTTATAAGAACGGCGCCTTTTCCAGTTAACAACCGCTCTCTTCAAACTTACATCAAGAGGAGCCAAAGCAATCGTCTCCCACAGCCAGCGATAGTTTGAAAGGCGAAATGTTAATTCAAAAAACCTAACCACGCGGCAAATCCGGTAAAGAGCCTTCAGATTATCGGCAAACAGCTTTCTCTTTTCTATGAATTTAATCAGCGAGTTAGGGAACGATTTATACTGCGTCAGGGAAAGCAGAAGATAATAGTATTCATGGCGCTTCAGGTAGCCATCGTATTCTTTTTTAGAATTAAAGGTATTCACCCAATTGACCGCAGACATACCGTTGACATCTTTCTCTATGTCCTTTTCGGTAATAAGCGCTTTGTCGAGCATATACTTTGTTATGGGATAGTTTGGGAAAACGCAAAGATTAAACGCCTGGAAAATAAACCCTTTGGGAAATTTAAGAAACATATCGAGGCCTTCCGAAAGCTCCTTTTCGCCCTCGCATGGGTTACCCTTAATGTAATCATAATATATTTTGAAATAATTTTTACGCGATTTTACCTTGCGGAGTGCATCCAGCTGCCGTGCGGCCTCCACTATCTGTTCATTCGTCTCCCTGCGCCCATACATGTCTTTCCTGATTTTCTCGCAGCCGCTCTGTATCCCCATATCAGCGATCGCCCATCCCGCCCGGCGCATGGCCGTTATAACTTCCTTATCTATAAATAGCGGGTGTGCATAAGCAAAGAACGGCAAGGCTATCTCTTTTTCATAAAGCCTACAGAATTCCAGGCTCCATTTCTTGTTCACGCCGAAAATATTATCCCAAAAAAACACTATTCTCATACTATTGTTATTTTTTTTAGCATGCAACAGCTCTCGTATCACACTCTGCGGGCTTCTAAGCCTGTATGCATTACCGGGCAGAGAATGGATACAGTATGAGCATCGGCACGGGCAGCCAAATGCTGCCATAGTATGATGTGCCGATTTAAGAGGCTCGTCAGTAAAACCCATGCCGAACCAATCCGTATTCATCCCTTCAAGAACACGTCCCTCATCGATATAAATCTTATTTTCCGGAGAACAGCTTGGAGGAGACAACACATCGAGATCATTCATAAGCGGCCTCTGTTCATTACGCTTAATATTTCCGTCCTTATTTATCCAGATATTCTTTATGCTCTCACAGCTTCGCCCTTCTTTTAGAGCAGAGCATATTTCAAATAACGGTTCAAACCCTTCCCCCACGCAAACCATGTCACTTTCTTTTATGCAGCCTTCGGGATCTATTGTAGGATGTGAACCTCCCCAGACAACGGGCACATTAAGAACCAATTTTATCCTATTTGTTATAAGCTTTGCGTCTTCGAAGTGCGAGGACAAAAGACTTATGCCGATCAAAAACGGGTCGATTTCTTTTAATTTTGCAATGAGCGCGGATATATCCTGTTCAGTAATTTCATCGTGGTAGACAAATGGTTCGCTATAGTCGTTTTTCAGCGTAGGAGAATTCTTCTTCTTCAGGCACTTAAACGCTAGGAAATAAACTTTTACGCCTTTATTTTCCAGATAGGAATAGAGCATCCTGACAGCCAAACTGTCATAGTTATAAAGCGCGATCAGAACAACCGGTTTTGTGCAAATATCCGACATGAGAGCCTTTTTTTAAATAAGTTTCATCTATTATACAATAAAAAAACAGGACAGCTACCATTTTCGTAGCTGTCCTGTTCCGAAATCTGCTGCTTTTCGTTTAGTACATGCCGCCCATTCCGCCAGGAGGCATACCGCCCGGCATTCCTGCCGGAGCTTTCTCCTCCTCGGGGATATCGGTAATGATCGTCTCTGTGGTGATCATCAGAGATGCGATCGATGCCGCATTCTGCAGAGCTGAACGGGTAACTTTCTTCGGATCGATGACACCGGCCGCTATCATGTCAGTGTATACATCTTT
>Ga0172381_10002992_pt1 | contig 18223 bp, 18 predicted proteins | sample Leawel6488metaG_FD_119754 | JGI IMG/M metagenome (GOLD analysis project Ga0172381, IMG submission 119754) | Leachate microbial communities from a municipal landfill in Southern Ontario, Canada - Leachate well 64-88 metaG | ecosystem: Engineered > Solid waste > Landfill > Unclassified | place... | reverse complement strand
ATTGTAAGCGTAACTGTAATAGTACTACTGGTTACATCACTCAAAGGCAATACTAAACCAAAGCCAAAACACGCTGAGTAGTTTTAAAGCCTACCTTAGCAACATTTCTTAACTCTTCCCTGCCATGTTTTTGAATAAAAGAAATGCCTGAATCAATAACATCTGAGGCACCCTTTGGAAAGGTAAAGTCATATTCTCTATTCATTTTTTCAAATTCTTCTAAAAAAATACCCCTCGCTATAATAGATGCTGCGGCCACAGCTATATCTGATTCACCTTTATGGAACTGTTTAATATTAATCTCCCTTCCTAACTCTCCAAGCTCATTTAATATTCTATTCTTAGAAGATGAGAATTGATCTATAACCACACTCTCACAAGGAATCCCTTTTTCCTTTAAATCCTTTAATCCCATCTCTATACACTTACTATGCTGTTTTGCTAAAAGTATTGACACGTTACCATCTTCATTTACCAAATCATTATACTCCGTAGGCTTTACAATACTTGGATAGTAATATGGATAATCTTTAACATGATTATATAACTGCTCAATCTTATGATCTGTAAATTTTTTAGAGTCATCGAAACCCAATTGGGATATCTTATCTGCGAATTCATCATTAACATAGCAGGCTACAACTACTAGAGGGCCAAAGTAATCTCCCTTACCTACTTCATCTACACCAATATGAGGCTCTATAAAATCACTTTCTCCCCTACTTTCTTTAATATGAGATATCGCCTCAGTAAAATCCTCGTTACCCTGTAACACCAACTTCCCACTACTATACAGGGTTGCCACAGAGCCTTTAGGAGAAATAAATGCATATTCCACATAATCATTTTTCAATAACTTAGGTATCCACCCTAAGGCTAGAAGTATTTCAGGGAAATTCTCTATCTGATTCTTATCCAGTTTTATTGAAACAGTATTTTGTGACATCTATATCTCCTCCAGAGTAAATCCATCTTTGGTATCTACCATCTTGTATCCCCTTTGCTCTATTTCAATTCTTTTCTCATCAGCAAGCTGGTAATTTTGAGCCTTCCTAGCCTCTACACGCTCACTAGCAAGGTTTAATATCTCTTTGGGTATATCTAATCTTCCTTGCTCTACATCGTCCTTAAGATTAAGTCCTAAGACTTTATCAAAATCATATATGGTGGTTAATACATCTTCAGCTTTCTCGCTAGATTTAATGAGTTGAGATATTACTGCCAATGCTCCAGAGACATTTAAGTTGCTCTCTAGTTCTTCGATAAATAATTGTTTGTATTTAGGTATAATTTCTCCCTGTGACTGGGAAGCTTCTTTATAAATATTTTTCATTTTAGAAATTAACGACAATCTTGCGTTTCTAGCACCTTTTAAAGATTCTTTTGTGTATTTAAGTTGTACTCTGTAGTTTACAGATGCGAATAGGTAGCGAATATCCATAGGATCAAATCCAAGCTCCAAGGCGTCCGACAAAGATGCTCCCTTACCGGTACTTTTTGATATTTTTACGTCTTCAACCCCTATTAGGAAATCGTTGTGTATCCAGTATTTGACCGAAGGGTGTCCGAATGCGCCTATGTTTTGTGCTCTTTCATTTGGGTGATGTATAGATATGTGATCTATACCTCCTGTGTGTATATCAAAATACTCGCCAAGTACCGATGTAGACATTGCAGAACACTCTATGTGCCATCCTGGGAATCCATCTCCCCATGGAGAGTCCCAATGCATAATATGCTCTTTGTATTTCCCTACTCTTTTCATCCATAGGACAAAATCTGCAGGATGTTTTTTCTCGGAATCCACCCCTACTTCTTTTCTTACACCTTCCTGTTTCTCTTCTAAAGTTTGTCCTGTAAATATGTTGTAGTTATCTATTTTCGTTACATCAAAATATACTGCTTGTGTAGTTTCGTATGTATACCCATTTGCTTCGATCTTCTTTATCATTTCTATCATTTCATCTATATATTTTGTTGCTCTAGTCCATCCTTCTTCTTGTAGTTTTGATAGGTCCATATTAGGATCTACTCTGTTTCCTTTTGGCGAGAGTATGTTTACTGTTGCAAAGTCTTCTAATACCGTTTTTATGTAGTAATTTGCTATGCTTATAGGGTCTTTACCTTCTTTTAGAGCTTGTTGTTCTATCTTATCTTCGCCAAAGTCTTCGTCAGAGGACATGTGTCCTACATCAGTCATATTCATCACCCTTTCTACTTCGTAGCCTGTATATTTGAGTGCTCTGTACAAGACATCCCAGTTTACATATGCTCGAATATTTCCTATATGCATCCGGAAGTATACTGTTGGTCCACAGTTGTATATGGTTATTTTACCTTCCTCGAGAGGTTTAATTGGCACTACTTTCTTATCAAGGGTGTTGTAGAGTTTCATATGTGGTTATTTTACATGGTATTTAAGGAAATTTCCATCAAAGGTCTGGCCTAGGTCTGACCCCACACATACTAAAACATCCGAAGAAAAACGTATTTGGTTATACAAGGTCTGAGTTAGATCTGACCCTACCTATTCTACTCTCTATTTACCAACAAGCTTTTAAAATACTCCAAATCAGTACCATATTTGTACAAAGCGACCTCACTTCTATCTATTAAACTTGGATCATCACGCTCAAACTTAACTAAAAAAGTCCCGTTACTGTCTAGAAATTCTGCATAGGTAGAATCTATAAAAGCCCTCTGCTCATCATCTCTTACGAAAGATAAAGGCCTTGCAACACCATCTGCCGTTAAATACTCGAAAACCCAGAACTGTTTCTCTCTGCCTGTTAAAGAGATAGATGGATGTAGGGCAATCAAATATCCTTCTCCAATATTAGCTAAACTAATTAATGAACTGTCACCCTCCTTATCCCAAACTACACTCTCAAAAACCCACTGTTTATCATTAATCTTTAGGTTAAGATTACCTATGTATAAATTGCTCCATACATCATCATTAATGAATTCCTTAATCTTAAGAACTGCGGTAATAGATAGATTCTCATTAAAAAAAGCAACCTCTCCTTTCTCATCGAAATATAGCTCCTGCATAGGAACTTTCTTGTATTTATCAAAGTATGACCTCTCTATACCGCCCTTACCGTAACTGCCACTCTGTACCCAAACCCCACTAACAGAGCTTGTACCTAAAACCTCCATACCGTTCTGTCTTGCAAAATAATTATTAGCTCCAAAATAGCTTAACAAAGAAAGCCCAGCAATTAATGTAAACGCAAGAAGATACCCCTCCTGTACCAGAAAATTTTTAAAACTCCTCTCTTCTCTTCTAGACATTTGGGCAGCTAATACAAATTATATGCTTCTTCTACCCTCCAAAGCCCTCTTTAATGTCAGCCTATCCGCATATTCCAAATCAGCCCCTGTAGGTAGTCCCATAGCTAACCTACTTATTATCATTGTACCCTCTTTAAGCTCTTTTGCAAATATATCACAGATATAACTAGCGCTAGCCTCACCCTCTAGATTAGGGTTAGTTGCAACGATTATTTCTAGTTTTTTTCCTTTTAATTCTACTAGAAGTTCATTAACTCTCTTTTTTAAATCATTAAATCTTAAATCCTCTGCCCCTATACCCTCTGAAGGTGATATCACTCCACCCAAAACGAAGTAAAAGCCATCGTAAATTGCAGAATTCTCAAATGCGATGACATCCAAAGGCTCTTCTACCACACAAAGCTTGCTGTTCTTCCTCAAAGGATTACTGCAAATATCGCAAATTTTCTTTTCAGAAACATTAAAACATTTCTTACAAAAAGATACATTCAAGTCCATATCTGTTAAGGCCTCTGCTAACTCCTTGGCATCATGATTGAGAGATCGCAGATAATGATAGGTCATTCTAGCAGCAGTCTTAGGACCTACCCCAGGCAGTTTGCTAAATTCATTGATAACTTTTTCTACGGATTGTGGTAGTACAGACATATTCTAGGTTTAACTAAACATATTCTTTAATGAATCAATATCCATGCTCTGAACCATCTGTTTTTGTAATTTCTTCTGGTAATCTTTAAAAGCTTCTTTCATCCTATTCTTAAAGCGATCCATCTGTTCAGGATCCAGTATTTCTGGGTCTATTTCTATATTTTCAAACTCCTGTGCTGCATTCATATATATCTTGAGCAATCCATCCTTAGATTCCCCCACTATCTTCTGTTCCTTTAGTTTCTTTTGCATTTTTTTAGCTTCATTTTGCATCTTTAGCATTTCTCTAATATTTGCCATGATTAAAAGTTGATTAAATAATATATGGGATATTATACAGTATAAATAAGGGTAGGATTACATACCTTCAAATATCGCTTCTAACTCTGCAGGTATACTCTTAGGTTTAAATCTTCTTACTTGAGATTCTTGCTCTGATTTAGGCTTCTTAGGAACTTTTTGCAATACAACGTCTACATTTGTTTTCATCCTAGGCTTAGCTTTTTCATTAACAGTACAAACTAAAGAAAAAGGAGCCGCAAAAATATCTTTTAATACTTTGTTAATAGCTTCTCTGCTTTGTGGACACTCTATTTGGTCTTTATAAAACTGAAAAGGAACCTCTATATGCAATTTCCTATTCTCAAGTTTTATTGGTTTAGATGTCTCTAGGAATGCATAAAGGTGCTTGTGTACTGGCTTTATTGCTATTGCCACCCTCTTCCACTCTTTTTTGATAACTTTAAAATCGATATCTGGGTAATTTTTACTATCATCTGAAGCTTTCCTACTATCCACATGATTGTCCACATACTCTTCTGAGCTATCCTCTTCTTCCTCCTCTTCTTCTTCCTCTTCGCCACTTTCTGTTGTACAAAACTCAGGTATTACCATTTCTATAACTAAAGATTGGTTCCCACTTCCTTTGAGCCCTCTCTCTACATCTAAAAATGCCTTTACAAGTCTTAGGATGTCCTTTTGAGAGACCTGACTGAAGAATTGATACTCTAACTCCTCACCTTTAATCTTAGCTACTAGAGCCTCTCTGAGAACCTCGAGAGTATATGCTACATACTGTTGAAAGTTTACACCTTTCTCTTCAAGCTCCTCTATTAACTGTAAAGCTTCTTTAGGATTATTTCCTACAAGGTTTGTCAACAACAAGTCTACCATTTCTATATCAGGCAATCCCAAAAACTTTCTTACTTCACTCTCTGTAATCTTTTTATCTTTTCCACTTTGGCCAGTAAATACCACGTCAAGCAATGAAAGAGCATCCCTGTAACTCCCCCTCGCATTATTAACAAGTATCTTTTTTGCTTCATCTTCTATCTTCATACCTTCACCCTTAGCACTTCTGTCAATAACTTCTTCAATCTCTTTATCTGTTCCTAATCTGAAATCGTACCTTTGACATCTGGATAGTATAGTTGCGGGTAATTTATGAACCTCTGTTGTAGCCAATATAAATATCACATGCTCTGGGGGTTCCTCTAGAGTCTTTAAAAGCGCATTAAAGGCCTCGGTAGTAAGCATATGTACCTCGTCAATGATATATATTTTGTATTTACCCTCGGTTGGGGAGAATTCTAACTTTTCCTTCAGCTCCCTTATCTGATCAATACCCCTATTAGATGCAGCGTCTATCTCTATTAAATCCAAAAAAGTCCCTCCATCAATACTCTTACATATCCTACATTTACCACATGGATTTCCATCCTTGGTTAGGCTCTCACAGTTAATAGCTTTAGCTAAGATTCTCGCTGTAGTTGTTTTCCCTGTACCCCTAGAACCTACAAATAGATATGCGTGAGTAAGCATGTCTCCCTTAACTGCGTTCTTTAAAATTTTGGTCACATGTTCTTGACCTATAATTTCTTCAAAATTCTGAGACCTGTATTTTCTATATAGTACTGATGACATAATTGTATATCTTAGACCACTATTTAAACGCTTGTAAAGTAGATTTTTTGTGAACGGGTTTGATACCCTACCTATGGGCGAATCTATTTTTTCATTTCCCCTACGGCCTCACTCAACATGCGTGTATACAATCCGTAACCAACTGAGTTGATAATTCCCGACTGGTTTTTACCAAGGATATCTCCTGCTCCCCTTATCTCTAAATCACGGTTTGAAAGTATAAAGCCGGAGCCAAGTGCCTGTGCTTCTTTGAGCGCATTTAATCTAAGTGAGCTGTTACCCTTGAGTTTATCAAACATAAAACAGGCATATGCCTGTTTACTACCTCTACCTATACGACCTCTTATTTGGTATAGCTGGGACAGTCCATAGCTAGTAACATCATCTATAATTAACGTGTTTACATTAGGGATATCTATACCATTTTCGATTATGGTAGTACATAGTAAAACGTCTACCTCCCCATTGATAAATGATTTCATTGTTTGCTCAATCCTGTTGCTGCTCATTTGTCCATGCAATATTTCTACTACATTCTCCGGAAAGAGTTTATCTAATTTATTCTTCACAGATTGTATGGTCCCGATCCTGTTATGTAAATAGAAAACTTGCCCATCTCTATCTATCTCTCTTTTAATTACTCTCTGTGCTTCTTGCCAAGAGAACTTAGAGAATTCATTCTCAATATCTTTTCTACCCATAGGTGGAGTCGCTAAAACAGATATATCCCTAATACCCATCAGAGACAGATTAAGGGTTCTCGGGATTGGTGTAGCTGTCATAGATAGGATGTTACTGTTAAGCCTGATCTCTTTAAGATGTTCTTTCTGTTTTACTCCGAACTTCTGCTCTTCATCTATTATTACTAGATTCAGATTTTTAAATTTTACCGATTTTGAAAGTAAACTGTGTGTACCGATAACGATATCTATAGTACCCTTTTGCAATCCTTCTAATACCTGAGCCTTCTCCTTCTCTGTTCTGAACCTGCTAAGGGAGTCTATGATATAAGGGTAATCTTTAAAACGCTCTTTAAAAACGTTTAGATGCTGCTCTACCAATACAGTTGTGGGAGCGAGTATAGCTACTTGAAAACCCGCATTTACTGCTGCTAATGTCGCTCTCATAGCTATCTCCGTCTTACCAAAGCCTACATCGCCTACAAGGAGTCTATCCATAGGTGTACTGTTTTGGAAATCATTAACTATATGGTTGGTAGCAACTAATTGATCTTCCGTATCTGTAAATTCAAATTTGTTAACAAATTTCCAAAATTCATCTAAATCTTGCTCGGAAGATATTATCCTCTCAGTTCGCATGGTGGATCTCACTGCATATAGCTGTAGAAGCTCCTTAGCGATGTTTTCCGCCTCCTTCTTTGCACTCTTAGATATTCTATTCCATATCCCACTATTAAGACCTGTTAGCCTAGGTTTTTTCATCCCCGCACTGATATATTTGGTTACCTTATCAACCGCACTAAATGGAATGAGCAATCTATCGTTTTTAGCATAATGGATATCTAAATATCTTCTCTGTTCTATATCTTTTACGCCATCAAACACCCCTATCCCATGATCTTCATGTACTACGTAATCCCCAGGTACTATTTTTTTGAGTATCTCAAGAGAACCTTTATCTATATCAATCCCCTTCTTATGCTCAGACAGATCTATTTCACCTAGAACTTCTAAATCTGTAAGTAAAAGAAGCTTATTTTTCTCATATATGAAGCCTCTGTTCAGCTCCTTTTCTATTAATGTGTCCGCTTCAAAATATTTGTCTATATATTTCCCTAGTTTACTCCCACTTTTCTCGAACCTTTCATAGTTTTTTGTTAAATACCATACCTCATACCTTAGATTTTTATAGTTTTTGAGGATATTTTGCGTAGTATGTATGTCCGTGTAGTTATATATACCCGGTATCCTCTTCAAACCAACATCTTCTGTATTTAGCTTCCCCTCTATATCGTCTAGCAAATATACCAATTGACTCTCAGCAAAATTCTCACTTCCCACTATCTGAGAGGAGTCTTTGGGCAAAATGTCTTTAAATTCTACTGTACTAATACTTTTTCTATTTTCTGGCTTAACTATTTCCACACTCTCTATTTCCTCTTCCCAAAGACTAACTCTCAATATATTGCTCATACTGTAGGGCCATACAATGAGGACATCTCCAAGTAGTGAAAACTCACCTTCCTCCCATACTCTCTCTACTTTTTTATAGCCTAAATCTAGAAGATCTTTAGCTTTAAAAGTATTTCCTTTCTGAATTCTTAATACTTTTGTACTATCTTCGTCAATATTTCTTGATATATATATAGATGTTTTTTTCTTATGACCCAATATCTCAGCAAATAGCTCTTCAAACTCTTTATCTACACCACTGAAATATCTCTGATCTTTACCAACGTTTAGCCTTTGGCCTAACCTATCAAAGAACTTCTCACTTGTTGTGCTAATACTTGAACTTTGCATACGAGAGATTATAATGGATAGAGGATAATTTTGTAAGTAATAATTATGTTTTTAGCACATGCCCCTGTCTCATATTTAGCCAATGAGGTAATACAGAAAAAGAAAATCTCAGGGTTAAAGAATTCTCAGCAAATGTTTGTAGCGGTGCTTTCTCTGATATTTGGGATACTCCCAGATTTTGATTTTCTTATAATGATGGGGCTTGATAGGCCTTCATATACTCATCATGATTGTTTTACTCATACCCCTATATATTGGATTGGGTGTTGGTTACTACTTCTAATCCTTTCGAAGATCATATACCCACATATCAATACAAAGAGTAAACAGTTTCTTACAAAAGATTTGTTAAATATTATACTTAATAGCTTTCTTATAGCGGGCCTATCTCATCTTGTAGCAGATCTGTTAGTAAGCAATATTATGCTTCTTTATCCTATAACTGATACGCCTTTTACGATATTAAAGTATGTTTTTGAGCCTAGTTATTTTACTGGTTACTTCTTTAGTATCTATTTTGCTATTGAGATCGTTATTATTGCAATTTTTTTCTGGTTTTTCAGTAGGAAATTCTTAATAAAACAAAAGTGGGATGATGTAATTGCATATTGTCTAATTACTTTGTCAGTTTTCTATCTGCTCTTTACTGTTTTTATGGGTTTTAGGACTTACAACAAGAGCTTTTTAGAGGACGCTAGTAGGCCATATATAGACTATGATATGGATTATGATACATTGCGGGATATAGAGGACTGGGATGTAGATAATAATGGGATTGATAATATCTTGGATGCTGATCAAGCTCTTGTAGTGGAAAAAGCAAAGAGCATTATAGATTCACATAAGTTGGTTGTAGGCAAAAATCAGAGTTTAATGGATAGGATATTCCTAAAATACGGAGCATTAAATTCATATAGATTAGTGTCCCAATCTTTCTATGAGAGTTTCTCTCCCATGGAGCCGGTCTTAAAAGATTTCTATATAAAAGGGCTCGACAAAAAGAAATATACCGTTACATATAATCATCAGGAGGTTTTAAAGAACTATTTAGATTCCAAAAAGCTTTTAATTGATTTGAATATGAATAGTAATCCCCTACTACCTCAAGGGAAGATCTTTTTCTTACTTAACGAGGAAGGTGAAATTATGAATATGGGGATTACTTTAAATATGAATAGTGTTGGAATTGTGCTCCCAGGTGAGAAACAGATTCAACGACATACTTTGTATGGGATACTAAGATTCTATGGAGATTCTATAGCCACTTTTCAAATAGCTCAGTAAATAGGAGCTCCTCGCAGGCTTCTACACACACTGATTTGAGGATTGCTAACTCTTCTTTGCTAAATCTCTTTAGTACATACTCCTCTCCCGGGGTGTTATCACCCTCTTCCCTATTATCTATACCAAGTCTTACTCTCCAGAAGTCTGTTGTACCCAATTCTTTCTCAACGCTCTTAACACCATTGTGCCCTTTGGGAGACTTTCCTTTTTGAATTTTATAATCTCCCAAACATATATCTAAATCGTCATGGAAGAGAACAAATTCTTCTATATCGTATCTCTCAAATGCTTTTTTCACTGCTTTTCCTGAATTATTCATTGCGGTTTGTGTTTGTTGTAATATTACAACATCTTTGTTACCCCACTTGGCAGTTGTTACTTTTGAAAGGAGGTATTTGTCAAATTTAAAGGCGTAGTCTGACATAAAGCCTTCATATCTTAAAGCTTGTTTTACTAATTCCACACCAAAATATCCAGCATTATGTCTAGTATTGTGATATTTAACATCCTCATTGCCTATACCTGTTAAGAGAATCATTATTGTAAAATTTCAATTAATATTTTATTAAGTATCTGTTCTTGTTTAATATACATTGCTTCATTACTGTAATCAAGCTCATCAAACTTCTCCTCATGATCATATCCTTTAAGGTGTAGTATGCCATGTATAAAGAGGCGGGTAATCTGTTTTTGTAAGTTTTTAGAGGGAGTAGTGTTAATTACATATTCAGGGCAAATATATATTTCACCCAAGATGGTATCGGAATCAATATTAAATGATAACAGGTCTGTAACCTCATCCTTTTTACGGTATTCACTATTTAATCTCTGGATATATTTTGGAGTTACAAAAACAATGTTTATCCTGTTTTCAAGAACAAATTCTCTCTCAAGCAAAAGTTTAATCTTATCAATTGGGATGTCTTTGGGTATTTTAAGCAGTTTGTCTCTGTTAAAAACCTCTATCATTTGGTAAGTTTGTTTTGTACGATATTTTTAACTGTATTACCATCAGCTTTACCTTCTAATTCCTTCATTACAGCACCCATTACTTTACCCATATCTTGAATATCTAAGGCTCCTAATTGCTCAATCTTCTTTTCTACGAGTTTCTCCACATCTTTCTCACTCATTAGCTCTGGTAGGTATTCGTTTACAATCTCTAAGTCTTTTTGCTCTTTCTCAACTAACTCTTTTCTATCCATTTTTTTGTATTGTTCAATGGAGTCTTCTATTTTCTTGGTCTCCTTCCTAAGGATTTTCTCTATATCAGCATCTGTTAATCCTTTTTCTGATTCTATTTGAGCGTTTTTGGCTGTAGCCAGGAGCATTTTAAGTGTCTCGCTTTTTTCTTTCTGCTCAGATCTAACTGCTGATAGCATATCTTCTCTTATCTGTTCTAAAAGAGACATTGTATTTAAAAGCTAAGATAAATTATTTAGCTCTTCTTGAAGCGGTTCTTCTTCTTCTTTTCTGTTTAGCCCATTCTCTTCTTTTTGCGATTTCCAAGTCAGATTTTTTAATTCTGTAGGCTTTATCACGAGCTGTTTCTAAGATTTTCTCTCTCATGACCTCTCTGTGTAGTCTTTTTAGAGCGCTGTCTATATTTTCGTTAGCATGTACAATTACTGCCATTTTTACCTCCTTAATATTATTGAACGGTTGGATTATATCATAGATTAAAAAAGTGTACTACTTCTATCCCACCTTTAGTCATCTTTGAAGCTACTTTCTAGCTTTTTTCTTCGTTTACTCGCTTTTCTCTGCTCCCTTATTTCAGCATTAAACCCTGTTCTTCCTGACATTGAATTGAAGATATAGTCTATCTTGCTATATTGGGTAACTAAACCTCCTAAGAATATGAATGAAACTCCAAGAGATACTCTTCCTAAGACTGTATCAAGTACACCCGTTTGGGGTACTATTGGTGGTTTTTCTGGAATTTCTTCATCATATGTGAACTCTACTCTAGCGTCATCAGAGATGTCCTCTCCCCCCCTTGGGTATGCAGTTACTGTATTCTGATATATACCAAAGGCTTCTTGCGGTATTTGTATGCTATAGGTAAGTTTTAAGTTTTCTTGTGGAATAAAGACTTCATCTTCTCCCTGTAAGTCCCAAATAATTGTGTTCAAGCTGTATACCCCGCTATTTGATATCTCTTTAACATATTCTTGTAATACTTTACTGTCTAGCTTGTCTACTACCTTATCTATACTTCCTTCCCCATCTCCTACGTTAGTTACTGTTACAGTATAATCTGCTTTACCATAGTTTTTTCCATTTATCACAACATATCCAGTTGTTGCACTTTTTACTATTGACCAATCGGGATTTCTAGGATCAGGTTCTGGTATACAGAGACATGTTTGCTGATTGCATTTGTCCCAGGTACATTGAGTACCTGTTGGATTACCTAGTTCGCACTGCTCACCTGGATTTAGGCTACCGTCTCCGCAGGAGGGTTCGGGTGGTTCTGATATGCAGGCACATGTCTGCTTGTTACACTTATCCCACGTACATTGAGTACCTGTTGGATTGCCTAGTTCACACTGCTCACCTGCATCTAGAGTACCATCTCCGCACGAAGGCACAGGTGTTGGTGGTGGCGGTGCTACTTCGGGTACGTATGAAATTTGCAAGAAATAGTCGTTAAAATCATAATCTCCTGGCCATTCCATCCAATCAGCCCAGCATTGTTTACTCAAAACTGGATTGCCTTGTGAATTTGCAAAAGCTATATCTGCTGAGACATCTACAGGGACATATGGCGTAGATCCACCCCCTGTTGGAGGTCCTTGTAATGTTGTACCGCACTTCCCACCATTTGGTATCATCCATCCTAGAGCGTAATACTTTGAATTAGTTTCCTTTATACACTCTGCATCAGCAGCCTCACCTTGGTTATTATTATCGTTTAAGGTTACCAACTTAATGCTTTCACCTTTTTCAACCTTGATACCTGTTTTTATACTTCCTGTACTCGCAGTAGTATTTGACAATGTTATCTGGACAGGAGTACCTGAAGGCAATTTTTGTAAAGTAAGTATTGGCCTATTTCCTTCTCCCATGAGATTCTTAAAAAATAGTACTACTTCTCCTTTCTCTGTAAATGGGCCAACTGTACCACCAGGGTAATTGAAATCGGGCTTTATAATGGTACTATATCTTTCACATGGATCTGCTGCCTCACCATCCTCAGGTGCTACACCCTCTTTCTGTGTAACTCTCCAAAGGAGATAGCCCCCGCTACCCAAAACTAGAATACCAAGTATTATAAATAACAGTATTTTACCCTTTTTTGTAATCTTTATATCCACTATTTGAATTTCCTTTCTAATTTATCTCTCCTCTTAGCAACTCTCTTTTCTTTTCTGACATCTTTTCTAACATCTGCTCTAAACTGTGCCTTCTCAACTACACCATTATAAAAAGTGTTAATTGCAGAATATTGCGTTACTAAACCTCCCAAGAAGATAAATGATATTCCTAGAGATACTCTTCCTAAGACTGTATCAAGTACACCCGTTTGAGGAACTTCACCAGAAGGAGGAACTTCATAAGAAGGAGGAATTTCATCAGAAGGAGGAACAACAATAGGGGTAGTGCCTTGACATGAAATCTCAGAATACATTGGAGGATCCCAAACCTGCCCTAAGCTAGTCAAGTTACAACTTGGATGGAAATCTTTTTCCCCATCTGGACCACTATATGCGACAACATTTACTCCATACACTGCCCCAGATTGAGCATTCTCAATCACATAACTATTTACATTGTCTGTAAAAGAGATCCATACATCACCGCCCTCCTTATTAAGCCAATCACTCTTAGGTTCTTTATTAATCCTAGCGATATATTGGGTTGCCCCCGGAACGAGATTCCAGTTTATATTTATTGTATTGTTTGAACCACAAGACAGTGTAAACCCAGTACAGTTTACAGGTGCTGTTGGAGAAGTTGATTTAAAAGTGGCCGTATATGTTGCACTTGCTTGGACATTGGTATCGGTTCTGTTTGCTGTTGTTTTATTATCACTCCATTTTTCAAAAGCATACCCTGTATTAGGTGTTGCTGTGACAGCGGTACCACTTGCTCCTTTATTTATTATCTGTGGTGTTGTTCCTGTTATCTTCCCATTTGCACCTGCAGTATATGTAAGAGTAACGGTCTCTACTGGTACTACTTCAAAGGTGGCCGTATATGTTGCATCTGCTTGGATATTGGAATCTGTCCTTGCTGCCGTTGTTTTATTATCACTCCATTTCACAAATTTGTATCCTGCGCTAGGAGTTGCAGTCGAACTAATACTACCTCCAGGAGCCACACTGTTTTTTCCCGCCTTCGTGACAGATCCATTCGGTCCTGCAGCATATGTAATATGATACGCAGTAATATTACAAACTTTTTCATATTCACAACATCCTGTTTTAGAATCACCGTAAGGCTGATAATAGCAAATTCCAGCTTCATCTTCTTGACAGTTATCACCTGCCATTGTCCTCGGGCCACAAGGACCAGTACATTTTAAAACACAATTTTCTTCACTTGCATCACTATCCGTAGGCGCTACTGTATCCTGTTGATTAATTCTCCAAAACAAAAAACCACCCCCACCTACTACCAAAACACCTAAAACAATGAAAAGTATAGTTCTTGTTTTCTTTGTAATAACTAAAGCCATTATTAAAGACGAGCAGTAAAATAATTCTATCTACTAATAATCTACATTATTCAAACAGACTTTTCAACTCATCTATATTGACAATGTCCTTAATCATAACAACTACTACAAGAATCATTAATAGGCCAAAACTAACATTAATAATTGCAGCTTCCACTTTAGGATTAATATCCTTACCAAATATACCCTCTAGCGCCACTATTAAAACCCTACCACCATCTAAAGCAGGTATAGGAAGGATATTCATAAGGGCGAGAGAAAGAGAAAGATCCGCAATTAAGGATATGAAGGGGACAAAACCCAAATCCTTAAAATAGTCTACTATAAAGAATATTCCAACAGGACCCGAAACTGACTGAGAAAGAGTACTATAATCACCCGTCTGCCTAGCCTCTTTAAATAAAGATGTAAAAACGCTCCCTATTAATCTAAAATTGTTAATAAGATGAGAAAATCCACTAAACACACGATGATCCGAATAATCAATATATACAAAATAGTTAATCCCAATTGCTATACCAATCCTACCATCACCCGCTACCTCCACCTCATAGACACCACACGCTTCCTTCATATCACAGGCGGTAATACTTACAATATCGTTACCCTCTATTAATGCAGCTATACCTTCAACATACTCAACAACACTCCCATTTATCTCCTTAATATAGCCTTCATCGGGCATATCCGACTGATCAGCACGACCATCCTCAATTACCCTATACGGCACATCAGTCTCTCTCACTCTTACTATCTTAGCTCCTATTGGTTTAAAATCCTCAAATTCATATGACATGGATATCTTCCAATCGCTAAAACCCAACACTAAAAAGTAACAGAAGATGGCTAACAAGATATTCATCAAAATGCCTGCTAACATAACAAACATTTGTGCTATCTTACTTTTATTCTTCAAATTCCCGCTTGGATCTATCCTTTTGAGTTGTTTCTTATCAATCTTACCTGGATCTCCATCTCCTAATATGTTCACAAAGCCACCCAGAGGAAGCAATCTTATACTGTAAACGGTACCCTTGTACTCCTTAGAAAGTATCCTAGGTCCAAAACCTAATGCGAATTCAAAAACAGTAGCTCCCACTAACCTAGCTGCTAGGTAATGCCCTAATTCATGGATAAAGATGAGGATTCCTAAGACTAGAATGACAAGAAGGATAGTGGTTACGATGCTCATATTTTAGAATTTTAAGATTAGGTACTAGATTGTCATGAGGCTCTTTTCCTTCTCATCTCTTATGCTCTCTATCATCTCATTATACTCTTTAACAAATTTCTCTAAAGTCTCTCTTAACCTCTTAGCATCATCTTCTGACATCCCCTCATTCTCTAGCTTATCTACCTCTTGCATGTATTGCTGTCTAACATTTCGAACAGCTACTCTAGCATCCTCTACCCTATCTTTCATAATTTTCACATACTCTTTTCTTCTCTCCTCTGTTAAATCTGGCAATATAACTCGTACATGATCCCCTTCTACCACTGCAGAGAAACTCTTATCTGAATCCGACAGGGCCTTGGACACATTGCCTATTATGGATTTGTCCCATGGAGATATAACTATAGATTTAGCATCTGAAACCGTAATATTTGCATAGCTTTTTATAGTCCCTTGAGTACCGTAAGCATCTACAAGGATATCCTCTACTAATTCTGGAGTAGGTCTACCTGTCCTTATCGAAGATAAATCCTCTTGAAGAGCATCTACGCATTTATCTAAATCTTTTTGAAATTTGTCCGTATCCATATTTTAATTTTGGGATTAAAATTATATTAGATTCTACCTAAAACTTTAGTAAGTGTCTAACACCTTCAGAGGCAATGATATTTTGCTAGGTACAAAGCTTTGAAGTTAAGGATCCTACTTCCCAAATTCCCAATATAGAATTCTTCGAACCTCTAATGGCTCCCCTAATTTAGTTTGGGTTTCGTCTACTAGATTCCTCATGGTCTTAGATTCATCCTTAAACCATTTCTGCTCTAACAAACAGTTCTCTTGATAGTAATTGTTTAATTTCCCCTCTACAATCTTTGGGAACATATTTTCCGGTTTACCTTCTGCTTTTGTCTCTTTAGTAAACATGTCTTCTAATTCCTTTTGCTCATTCTCGGGAATGTTATCCTTTGATATATACTTAGGTTTCATTGCAGCAACCTGCAAAGATAGCTCATGAACAAATTCTTTAAACTCTTGATTCTTCGCTACAAAATCTGTTTGACATTTGACCTCAACCAAAGATGCTAGTTTCTGATCTGTGCCATGGAGGTAGGCATCTATAACCCCATTGCCAATTTCACACTCAGACTCTATTGGCTCATCCCAACCTTTTTCCTTAATCAATTCTACTGCTTTTTCAAAATCCTTTCCTGTTTCCTCGAAAGCAAGCTTACAAAGTCCAATTTTAGCACCTGTAAGATTATGTAATCTTCCTATTACATCACTTCTTTTATTAATATACTCTACAGCTTTTTCCATATCCCCATCTGATTTTTCCAATGCCTCTTTGCAAAGCCCCATGCCTGCAGAGGTTTTTGCTCTTAACTTTTTAATATCTTCTACTGTAACACTCATTGATATATTTGCTTTTAAGTTATTTAATAGCCTCCAATATCTCTTCGGCTGATTTCTCACCAACCCCTTTAATTTCCATTAGCTCCTCTTTCTTCTTCCCACTGAGCCCCTCTAAATTCTTAATGCCCGCCTCTTTTAAGGCATTCTCTGTTCTTGTGCTAAGTTTCAACTCTTCAATACCTGTAGCATCTTTTTGGGCCTTAACAGCCTCAGCTGCCTTGATATCTTCCTCTATATCCTTCTCTTTTTTCACAACCCTTACAACTCCTGTACCGCCTGTTTTAATCTCAGCACCCTCTCTCATAGCTTTCATTCTTAATCTCTCTTGCTCTTCCATCCTTGCCGTTCTTTCCTCTTCTGCTAGATACTCTGCCTTTAGTCTCTCAAGATTTGCTTTGTGATTCTTTCTTAGGGCAATTAAACCTTCAGATTTCTTACCTTTGTTAACTGCTTTCCCAAAAAGATCAACATAAAGGGAGATGCTTTTTAGAGAGTCATCATTTGATGGGACAGGGTAATCAACTAGCTCAGGATCACAATTGGTATCAATTAAACCAACTATTGGCACATTTGCGATTCTCGCTTCTTTAATTGCAATCTCTTCTACCTTACTGTCTATTACAATTATTAAAGTTGGGAGCTTATCCATGAATTTAATACCTTCATACATTCTATTCAATCTGTTTGCATCGTGTTCAATCGTTAGGATTTCTCTTTTAACGAGTTTCTCATCACCTCTTGCGAGTTGCTCTTCTATCTTTAGTAGGTTGTTAACACTCCTCTTTACAACATCAAAATTGGTAAATAGTCCACCTGGCCATCGTTGGTTGATATAGAAGGCTCCAACTTCTTGTGCTTTGTTTTGTACTATTGTAGCAGCTTGCCCTTTAGTACCTACGAACAGGATATAGCCTTCGTTGGAAGCTTTCTCTATAGCTCGCAGGGCATTTTCAAGCAATGATCTTGATTTAACTAAATCAATAATATGTACACCGTTTCTTGCTTCGTAGATGTACTTCTTCATCTTAGGGTTCCATGCACTGGTTTTGTGGCCAAAGTGTGCACCTGCCTTAAGAAATTCTATTAATTCTGGTATTTGAACACCCTTATTTTCAGTCTTGGTGTCCTCTGAGACTGTAGACTTTTTGTCTGGCATATTTTTACTCCTTTTCCTTTAAACACCTATCTTTCTAGTAGTTAATTCCTACAAGGAAAAATGAAAGATATGTGAGATATATTAATTAAACGTTGAATTATACACTATATATCTATACTTTTCCAACCGTTTTTGGCTATAACAATATGTTCTAAGAATGT
>Ga0172381_10002991_pt1 | contig 18226 bp, 25 predicted proteins | sample Leawel6488metaG_FD_119754 | JGI IMG/M metagenome (GOLD analysis project Ga0172381, IMG submission 119754) | Leachate microbial communities from a municipal landfill in Southern Ontario, Canada - Leachate well 64-88 metaG | ecosystem: Engineered > Solid waste > Landfill > Unclassified | place... | reverse complement strand
TTCTCTGAATTCTGTGCAAATGAACCGTAAATAAACGCTTCTTCCACCCCCTTTACTCCCTCGATCATTTTTTTGATTACCATTTCAATCCCAACTGTTTTAGAAATAATACTTTTTAACTCCTCAAAAAGAGCATGCTCTCTATTTAACTTAAAAAACCTGTTTTTACCCTGATAATAACTCTCCAAAATACCATCCTTCTCCAATTTATTTATGTCTCGCTGAAAAACACCCGGTTCTTTTTTAAGTAAACGAGCTAACTCCCGCAAATAATATGATTTGTGAGTATTATTAAAAAATTCTTTTAGAACTAATATTTGATTTTTAGTAAATTGAAGTGGCATGGTCGCTTGTATGCTCTCTGCATACAATTGTATGCAGAGAGCATACAATTGTCAATCCTTTTTATGTAATAATTTAAAACTATTTTTGAACTAAGTTATATCACAAATATTATTGTAATTACCTACAATAATCATTGTAAAATTTTACAATGAAAAAATCAACTTTAAATTATCCTTATCCAGTGCCAATAAACCCGTTCGTTTCAGTAAATTGACTATATTGTCAATTTACTGAAACGCCTACGTAAATAATCATGAGAAATAACAAGAAAACACACATTTCATGATTTTAACTAAAAATACTCTACTTCTTGACTAAATCCACGTAATCCGTAATAACCCCAAAAATATTTTTCTTCAAAAGCTTGTAAATTAACTTCTTTTTATTTACTCCCCAAACAATAATCGGAGTTTTATGTATTTTAGCTCGCTGTAATATATTGAGATAAAGAAGCCGCCTATGAGCCACCAAAAAATCCGCCTTAATTTTTCTCAATTTACCAAAAGGAAATAAACTCTTTAATAAGGTTTTTGGCCCAAGCATTTTTTTATAACCGATCAAATATCCAGTTTTTATCTGCGGAAATTTTTCTTTAATGATTCTCAAACTATCTGCCAAAAAAGATGTAATAATGAATTGACTAGGATTTAAATATTTTAAAATAATTCCGCAAAGTTCTTCTTCATATCCCCTTTCCTGCAATTCAATATCCATCTCTATTCTATTTTTAAAAGTTTCCAAAACTTTCGTTAATTTAGGAATCGCGGGATTAATGGCTTTAATTTCGCTAAAATTCAAATCAGCAATTTTTTGGCCATTGATTTTATCGCCGTGCATAACAATCAATTCTTTATCCTTGGTTTGAATGACATCAAACTCAATCATATCAGCGCCCAAAACAATGGCTTTTTCAAAAGCCTCCAAAGTATTTTCCGGAGCATATCCCGAAGCCCCCCGATGTGCAATTATTTTAGTCATAGTCATATTTCCCATTCCCCCATCTTCCTTACTTTAAATTTCAATTCATCCGCCAGCTGGCGGATGAATTGAAATAATAACGAAATAATTTTAAAATAAACTTCAACGCAAAAATTTTATTACTAATCAGCTATAAAATCTTTTGGAGCCAACATGGTTGTTAATATCTGCTCTGGCTTTAAATATATATCAACTGCTTGTTTAATATTATCTATCGTCACTTCTTCAATTTCTTTTTTCACTTCCTGAAATCCTCTTGGATAACCAAGAAAAGTTATATCCCCCGCTGCCGCATGAATAATATTACTGGTATTCTCATGAGCCAATAAAAGCCTGCCAATCATTAAATTTTTCACCTTATTTAAAAGATTTACATCAGATTTTGATTTTTCCATTACTTCTAAAGTAGCGCTAATCGCTTCTTTATATCGCTTGTGGTCAGTGCCAATATAAATATCAAAAAACCCAACATCACTGAATTCCACTATAGATGAACCGATGGAATAGCAAAGCCCTCTTTTATCTCTTACCTCTTGGAATAAAGGGAAAGACATTCCTCCGGAGATCATCCCCACAAAAAAATCCAAATATAAAGAAGACTTATCTTTACCGGCCCCTATTAAAGCATTCATTCTAATATGTAATTGATTTAAATCTTTTTTCTCTATGAGAATCTTTTTCGTTTGAGCTGGAACAGCCTCATTTTTTATGATATTCGGCTCTATTTTTGATTTCTCTTCAAAATATTTATCAAATAATTCTAAAGCTTCTTTTTCGGTGATATTTCCTACGGCAAGAAAAACATAATTAGATGGGTCATAATATCTCTTTTTAAAATTTAAAAAATCTTCCCGCTTAAAAGACGAGACTGACTCTTCTGTTCCTAAACCATCCTTAGATAATGGATGATTTTTATAAATAAATTCCATGGCCAATTTCCCAAGATAACGGGGTGGATCATCATTTCTCCTGTTCATTTCTTGCACAATGTTTTTCATTTCTACCGGAATTTTTTCTTCAGGAAAAACTGATTTCTTTATTTGTTCACTAATAACATGCACCGCTCTTTCTGCATAACCAACAGGAACACGAGAATAATAAAAAGTTTTTTCTCTGCCAGTTGAGGCATTCATTCTACCGCCAATTTCTTCTACATATTCGGATAATTTCAAACTATTAGGAAAACTCTCTGTGCCTTGAAAATGCATATGCTCCAAAGCATGGGCAATACCCGCTTCTTTAGGCCACATCTCATCTCTCGTGCCACATCTTACAACCACACCAATAGAAACACTATTAAAGTGTGGAGCAGATAATGTCCACAAGGTCACGCCTGATTTTGTTGTTGTTTTTATAAAATTATATTCCATAAAACTTATTTTACTCTTGAAATGCGTGCGTGTCAAAACGAACGACTCAGTCCGACGATACTGTCGGACTGAGTCGTTGAAAATTGCCTACATTTATAAAATGCCTATTTCACCCATTCGCTTATCACGCCAGTTTGTGGATTATAATTAATCCAAAGACTTTTACCCATAGACGGACGAGTAGTAATCGGCTCACCAGCATTTCTCTCAACATAATTAAATAAAGCATGCCCCTGGTCTATTCCCATAGTTTGCGGAGCAATTCTATCTCCTAACAAAAGAGCATTGGTAGTAAAAGAAGCATTACCATTATTAATAGCTAAAACAGCATAATAAAATGTTCCACTGCCACCCGGATCATTAACTATTAAAAGCGCAGCATCTTCATCACCATCTTCATCCAAATCTGCGTAAAGAGGTTGACCAAAGATAGAAAGCGTATTTTTAGTAGCTGAATCAGGAGTATATGCCTTTTCCGCCTTACCATTTACAAGCGTAAAAGTTTCTCCACCAACAGAATAAGACATATTAAGTACATCAAAAACACTCAAAACGGGAATAGTATTTTCTCTGTCTTTTTTTGTGAGTTGAAAATAGACTACGCCAATGATGGCAATAATAACCACCACAGCGACAATACTACCGCCGATAATAAATATTGTTTTTTTCATAAAAATTTTATTTATAATAGACTTTATTACCTACTATAATTATAGCCCCATTTTGAGGTTTCACAAAACGAAAACGGCCCGCCGATAAGGCGAGCCGTTTAAAATACTTCAATATTGATCTACTATGCTTCTTTTTTAAAAGACACAAATAAAATATACACAGCAGCAATAATTCCAACAACAAGTAAAATGGTAATAATAGCTCCGAAAAAAGTATGCCAATAAGCTCCAATAGCAATACCTAAAGCAATTAAGGCCAATTTAAATATAGCCATTTGTTGCCAAGTAAAAGTATATGATTTTAATATTTTCATACCAGGTAGTGAAATTTCAAATTGTTATTATAAACTCTCTAAAATCCACAAATATTTTTTTATCACGACTTTTTTATGATACCCAGGTAAATTAAATGCTTTTAGCATTATTTTGAAATTCTACTACCTGGCATATTTCCTATTTAACAAATAATTTTACCAACCAACCAAACAAACTAAATTTACTTTCATTAGCATTAATAAAACTTTCAATCTTAGTTTGCTCCTGTTGCAATAATTGGACTTGACCCTGAAGCTCTGTTTTATCTCCTGCATTTTGAGTACTTTCCATTAATTTATTTAATTGCTCCAATCTATTTTCAGTTTGCACCATCTCACTTCTCAATTCCCCAAGATTTTTATAATCTGAACCGATAAAAAATGTTTTTACCTTACTTCTCGTTTGAACTTTTTCCATGGCTTGAATCGTTGTGCTGGCTGACTGATTTTGTTCCTGAGCAATAGTTCTTACTTGCTCACCAATGCCCCCTTCTCTATCGGCAACATCTAAAAGATTCTGAACAAAATTAGCTACTGTGCTTTGATGTATTTCTTTATTAATCTCTCCCTTAGACTCCTGATTTTTTAATTCTGAATCTTCGCCTTCATTTTTTGTTTGTTGTTCATTTTGGACTTGTTCGCCCTGGCCAGTACCTTGACCACTTTGAATCATAGAATCTTCTCCCTCATTTTGTGTTTGCTCCATTTTCGGGGTCGCACTTACAGATGAGTTAGGACTATGTGACGGGCTCTGATTTAAAGACTGATTAGGACTATGGGACGGACTGGCACTAGGAGAACCTGCACCATTTTGAGCTCCAACGGCTAAACCTATAGAGCTAGCAAAAACAAATATTAACGAAAATATGATTATTTTTTTCATAAAAAACAATACTTAACTTAACTTTATTATATTCGACTTCACTATATATATTTTACCATTTTAAGATAATCACGCAAGGGGTCGGCGACCCGCTTTATTACTTATTAAAGCGGGTCGCCGCTATATCTTGTCCCCTTTTTAAAAACTATGCCAGGATAGTAGAATTTCAAATTGGCGCCTTAGGCGCCAAAAAACAGCCCAACACCAAATAAAATGTTTAATTTAAAAAATAATCAATAGAATGCAAATAAACACTGTGTAATATTTGAAATTTCACTACCTGGTATGCTAAACTATTATGGTGAAAAATGAATTTCCTTTGGGATTATCTTATGATGATGTTTTACTGGAACCAAGATATTCGGTTATTAAATCCAGAAAAAATGTCAGCTTAAAAACTAATCTCACTAAAAATATAAAAATAAATTTGCCGATTGTTTCGGCTAACATGGACACGGTGACCGAATCCAAAATGGCCATTACTTTGGCGCAAATGGGCGGGATTGGTATTATTCATCGTTTCATGACTATTGAACGCCAAATTGAAGAAGTCAAAAAAGTAAAAAGATTTACCAATTATATTATCAATAATCCTTTTACCCTCAAACCCGAACAAACTATTAATGATTATGAACAATTAGCACTAGAAACTGGCATCAACGGATTTCCGGTAATAGATAAAAATGGAATTTTAGTAGGAATTATCACCAGACGCGACGTAGCTTTTCATAATAATAAAAATAAATCCGTCAAAGAATTAATGACTCCCCAATCTAAATTAATTACCAGTCATCAAAGTGTTTCTTTAGAAGAAGCCACTAATTTATTTGCCAAACATCGCATAGAAAAATTACCTTTAGTAGATAAGAAAAATAAACTAGTGGGATTAATTGCGGCTAAAGATATTAGAAAAACCATTTCTTTCCCCGATGCTTCCCGAGACAAAAAAGGCCAACTTTTAGTAGGCGCGGCTATTGGAGTTTCCGGAGATTTTATGGAAAGAGCAGAAACATTAATCAAAAATCACACAGATATTTTAGTTTTAGATATTGCTCACGGACATTCTGCCATAGCCATAGAAGCTTTAAAGACTTTAAAAAAGAAGTATAAAAACCAAGAAGTGATTGCCGGTAATGTGGCTACAGCCGAAGGTGTAAGAGATTTAATTAAAGCCGGAGCTGATGCTGTAAAAATCGGCGTGGGACCAGGATCAGCTTGTTCCACCAGAATTGTAGCCGGAGCTGGAGTACCACAACTATCAGCTATTTTAAATTGCGCTCAAGAAGCATTAAAAAGTGGGGTGCCTGTGATTGCCGATGGAGGTATTCGCTTCCCTGCTGATGTAGTGAAGGCGCTGGCTGGCGGAGCCACCACTGTAATGATTGGAAATTTATTAGCTGGTACTGATGAAGCGCCGGGAGTAATTATTAATAAAAATGGCAGAAGATATAAATTTTACAGAGGTATGGCCTCTTTTGGAGCTAATGTGACCAGAAGAGCTATGGATACTAATGATGACAATTTATTGTATGATAATTTGATGATTGAAGGTGCAGAAGGCTTAGTGCCCTATCGCGGGAAAGTGCAAGAAGTAGTGGATTATTTATTGAATGGCTTGCGTTCTGGCATGAGCTATAACAATGCCGCTACTATTAAAGATTTATCTAAAAATGCCAAGTTTGTGAGAATTACAGAGAATTCCTTAAAAGAAAGTCATCCGCATGATTTAGAAAAGGCTTAAAAATACAAAACCCCGATTGCTTATAGCAATCGGGGTTTTTAGTTTTTATTTTACCTGATAAAACACTGCCTTTTTATATCCTCTCCAATGAGCATTCAATTTCTCTAAATATTCAGAACATAAAGACTTCAAAGATTCATTTTCATATACTCCCTTTCTCCATTTCTTTATGATTTTCTTAATTAATTTTTCATCAATATAAAACAATCCGCATACATGACAAAGAAATACAGGAAGCTCAAGACGATACATTCTATCTCTAAACATAGGAAAAATTATCATCGCCTTTCTTCCACACTTACAACAATGTAATTTAGGAAGCTTTTCTTCTTCTGCAGTATTCATTTTTTACTTTTCTTTAATCAAGAAAAAATTTCAATCCTTTCTTTTCACCTTCTTCTTTGTAAATCGCATTAGCACATTCAACGCATTGATAACGTTCAGATCCGGACATGTGAGTCCCTTCTAGGCCGTGGACACTATCATGCAAATGCGAATGCTCTGTTTCCTTCTGACAGACATTACAGAAAATCATTCTCGGAATTTTTTCTGACATTTTTCCTCCTTAAATCAGAATTTGCCAATCAGGCGGACGAGACATATGACAATGAGGTTTCATCGGTACTCCAGTAATTTTCTTATTAGAAAAAACTTTGCTATTTCTAATAGTTACCACTGCGAGTGTCCTTTCATTACACTTAACAAATATACAATTTTTTTCAATGTATGCATCACGATAAATAGTTTCTCTAATAATTTCAGCCAAAACCGGAAGATCTTCATTTGTTAATGGTTTCATTTTCCCTCCTTTTAAGTAGCTAATTAAAGCTTAATCTTTTTTATTTAGATGTCAAAGCGAACGGCTCACCCGCCTTGGGAGGGTGAGCCGTTCAAAAATAAAAGAGCCGGGTTTTCCCCAGCTCCTTTTTTATTTTATTTTAATCCCAAATCTTTCGCCCTTTTCAACAAAAAATCCCTCTCATTTCTTTTTCTTTCTGATTCAATTCTTTTATTTTTTTCGTCCAATTTTTTTTGCTCTTGTTTCTGTTCCATTTCTGCCAATATTTTTTCCGCATTTTGCATTGCATTAATAAATATCTCCAACCAATCTCTGGATTCATCAAAAAAATCAACCCTGCATTCATCATAACTTACCTGCCAATACACCTTCAAAGCATCAAATCCTTTAAATCTTATTTCAATTATATTACCACCCATACCCGTCATACCAAAGACTCCATAAATATCAAATCCTCCAAAATCATTAATTTGTCTTTTTATTGTACAATGAAAATTACTTTCTGACCGACCCAGCAATAAACCATGTTTATGAATAAAATCAACGGAGTCTACAAAACTAATAATTTTTACTATTGCATCCTGCCTTTCTTCAACCAACTTCTTCAATTCTGAATTACTCAAAAGTTCAAGATTTTTTTCTAACATTTTTTCCTCCTTTGCCTCGCCGTAGTTTCATACGTAGGCGGGCCTTAAATCAGAACTTCCCAATCAAATTTACAAGACCTCCGACAATGTTTCATTGGTATGCCAGAAATTTTACAGTTAGAAAAAACTTTACCATTTCTCATCACCAGTATCGTAATTATTTGGCCCCTGTGTCTAACAAATAAACGCTTTTTCCCAACTTCCACTTGTCTATGAATAGCCGTTCTAATAATATCAGCCAAAACTGGTAAATCTTTAAGAATCAGTCTTTTCATTTTTCCTCCTTTTTTGCGAAGACATCTTCTCCGTTAGCCTTAAAGACAAATTTAGGATAATCGAGAAATTCAAAACTTTTACCAAGTTCAAAATCATTTTCCGAAATATCTTTTTTCTCAATTTCTATAATAACATCTTCCAAGTATTCAACTTTTTGCCATCTGTCATTTTTAAAAATAATAAAGAGCTTACCTTTATTTCTTGCTTCATAACACTCAAACAAATCTTTTCCGCATCTCACTTGATTTAAAACGTCGCTAGCACAATCTTTGCAAAAATTCCTGATTCTTCTGAAATATTTATTGTCTTCTTCTAAACCATGGGTATAAAGCAATTGCATCTCAGCCAATTTGAAAATCTTTCCACATTTTTGACACCAATTTAAACCCCTCTCTTTCCAAATCATTCTTTGTTGCTTTTCTCTCAACTTTTTATAATCTTTCACTTCTTTCCTTAAAGATTCGGATTGAGTTCTTAAATATTCTTTGATTATATTAAATTCCTCCTGAAGCTTTTGCAAATTTTTTACTTTCTCTAAAATTGAATTTTCCTCTCTGAAAAGAATCAAAGCACGAGTTTTATATTGCATTTCGCCTCCTTAAATCAAGATTAACCAATCCAATGACTGCTCTTTAGGATTGTAAGCACGTTTTTCTTCCATGGACAAAGCAGGAATTTTCTTTGTGGCAAGTACTCTATCACCTCTGATTGCTATGCTAGCAAATATTTCATTATTTCTCATAATATCCAAATGATCCGAAAAAACAATCACTTTCCTATGGGTGGCTTCCCTGATAATTTCAGCTAAGACTGGAAGGTCTCTTTGAGTTAATGCTTTCATATTTACCTCCTTTTTAAGATTCCACTAATAATATTAAACATTATTACACCGATGTCAAACTGGTTTTATTGGCATAATAAATCCAAAATGCTACAATATTAACAGTAATTAATATCTTAATCCGCCTCCACTGAAGCTTCGGCGAGACAAAATCCGCTTATGCTAAAGCTACAGCAAGACAAAGGGAGAAAAAATGGACGCTGAAAAGATTGTATGTCTAGGATTGTTTACAAGACATTCTTTTTGTTCTTGGTATTGGCATAATAATAAAAATATATATTACCGAGAATGTGAATTATTCGGATGTTCGGCTTTTGAAACCGCTAAAGATTTGGAAATAATTGGTAAAACTATCATTATTGGAGACAAAAAAGATTGTACTCATAACTGGGAACATTGGACAACTACAGCTAACCAGATGGGTCTATGGCTCCCACCTTGGGCTTATAAAAGAAAATGTCACATTTGTGGGGCAGAACAAAAAATAGAGCTAGATGGTTTTAAAAAAATATAAACAAAAATCCGCCGATAAGGCGGATTTTTTATTAAATCATTTAGATTTATGCACGAGACACATTTACAGCGTTTGGTCCTTTTGGAGAATCAGCTTTTTCAAAAGATACTCTGTCGCCTTTTTGCAACTCTTCGTATCTTACGCCAACTAAACTATTGCTGTGAAAAAATAAATCTTTTTCTTCACCATCAACAGTAATAAATCCAAATCCTTTTTCTGTAAGGGTTTTAATTGTTCCTTCCATGTTTATAAAGTAATTTTAATAATGTTTTAAGGTTTTAACCTAAAGTTTAGTTCCTTCAATAAACTCGACTCAATCTTTATTAAGCAACTATCTTGTTAGATGTAGGTTAACACTAAAATAATAATTAAGCAAGCCTGACGAAATCAACCTATTTCCTAATCAAAAACTCGTCCCAAAAAATCATAATTTCCATATTTAATACTCAACTGTAATTTTAAAAGAAATAGAAGCATCTTTATTCGGTAAACCAGAAGGATTGTCTTTTTTTAAAACTAAAGTAGCTTCGCCGATATAAGATTCTGGTGCTGTAATATCAGCCCTAAAAGGCACGAATTCTTCCGTCATCCAATCTTCTTGTGCTTGAGCAATGGCGGTAGCTAACAACTCTCCGTCTTTATCAAAAAGTTGGATTGGAAAAGAAGCTTCAAAAAACCAAGTACCACGAGCTTCTCCAATAACACTAAAACTTTTTCCTGTCACAGCGCCCGGAAATGGGAGCTCAACTTTAATAAGATCTGCCGAGGCATTATTATAAGTAATTAACTCGTCTTCTAAAGACGGCAATTGGATATTATTTTTTTTAGATCCATACAAAATCCAAAAAATTCCGGCAATTATAATTAAAACGATAATGAATATAATTCCTTTTCTCATATTTTATTTATATATTAACAAAAAATTATCCATTTTCGTTATTTAACAAATGGCGCCTATAATTTATTTAATCAAACAGCATCTTACTTCCAACTCGGCCTCGGAGAAATAGGACCCTTTCCTTTACCCCTGCCTAACCCCCTACCTTTTCCACCTGATTTGATTTTTGAACCAGGGCATGGTTTTTTGGTTAATTTTGCCATTTTATTTTTTATTAATAAATTTGCGACCTTTTTATTAATATATTTTTTAATTATTCTAATGCCCTTAAAATTTTACTTTTTAATCCCGCTGGATCAAATTCTGCCACCTTATAAACTTCTGCTGGTGGACCGGATTTAAGAAACTTAGAAATACCAATTACTCTTTTTTCATAATCCTTAGGGAGAATGAATGGATTTAAGAATCCCGGCCAACCATTATGCAAAGTGACTACCATTTCCCTATCAGCGTCAGATAAAATAGCATTAGCTTTTTCCAGATTAGTTTGTCTTAATTCTTCAAATAATTCCGGTGAAGTGACTGCTATAATTTTCACATCATAATTACTTTCTAATTCCGGCAAAATTTCTAAAACATTGGCCATCACTTGCCCACCGGAAATCGCTAAAACAGTTTTCTTTTTTCCATTTTCAGAAAATTGTTTAAAAACATAAGCACCATTAACGGCTTCCTTGGCCGGGGGCACACCATTGCCACGTTTAAAAACAGGAGTATTGGGACGCATTACAGATAAAGCAATAGGCTCACCTTTTTCCATGGCATAGAAAAGCATTTCAATAGTTTCATTAGCATCAAGCGGTTTATAAACTTTGATACCCGGATAAGCATTAAACAAAGACATCCAGAATAATCCATGATGAGTTGGGCCATCTTCTCCTGTTTCCGGACCATCATGGGCAGCCAACATAATAAAGAATCCCTTACAATGACGATTAGTGGCATTAGTAATCAAAGCCATTCTCACAGGATTACTCATAATAGAAGTGAAAACTCCGTAAGTAGCAAAAACACTCATAGCTTGAAAACCACCCGGTAAAACATCTTGAGTTAAAGCAGTAGACATCATAGCCATATTTTGTTCAGCAATACCAAACCTGATTCCCCTACCCAAAGGATTATCTTTATTAATAATGCCGTAAACATCTTCTGCTGTGTTAGTTAAAATAGATTTTGCCAAATCTCCTGAACCAAGATAGAAAAATGCGCTTTTATTCATCATCCATTTGAAAAATGCTTCCGTGGCTTTTCTGGTAGCAATCGGCTTACCTTCTTCAAAAATTAATTCTGGAGGCAAAACATCGGGACGTTTTATAGATTTATAATCAGCCAAAGTTCTACCGCTCAAAGCTTTAGTCATTTTTTCTAAAAGCTCTTTTTCCGGTTTAATTTTCTTGGCGCCCAACATTAAACGTTCTACAAAATATTCAGCCTCTTCTTTTTTTAATTGCGTCAGAACAAAATCAATATCTTTCACTTCTTCATTATCAATCCCCGGAATATCAAAGCCCAAAGTTTTCATCATAGAAACATATTCTTCATGCGGTAACGGGGAGCCATGAGAACCAGCAGTATTTTCTAACTTTCCATAATATTTTCCCTTAATAGTATGACAAATAACAACCGTTGGAAGATAATTACCAAAACCCTGCATAGCCTTTTTATAAGCATAAATCAATTCTGAAACATTATGACCATCCACCTCAATAACATTCCAACCGACGCCAAACCAATAATTCAAATATGGCGCTTTCATCACATCAGTAATAGGACCATCAATACCAAAACCATTCCAATCTAAACTAACAATCATATTATCCGCAGCCAAAGCACAAGCAGAATTTCTTGCTTCATAACTCATTCCCTCTTCAGTCTCCGCATCACCAGCAAAAACAAAAACTTTCGCATCCAATCCATTGGATTTTTGTAAAGTGGCTAAACCTAAAGCAGCAGAAAATCCATGACCAGAAGCACCAGTAGAAACATCAGACAAAGGATAGTTTGCTTCCACATGACCAGTAGGACCGTCACAACGTCTAAATTTACATAAATGTTGCGGATAAAAAGCTTCAGTTTTTTTAATATCAAATTCTTTACCACTTCTTTGTAAAGATTCATAAATTAAAGATAAAACGGAATGGAATAAAGGAGTACAATGACCAGCTGACCAAACAACTCTATCTCTCCCCGGATGATTGGGATCTAATGGGTCAAAAGCCATTTCACCCGATAGAAGTAAAGATAAAAATTGTTCCACTTTAGAAGAAGAACCGCCCGGATGTCCAGAACTAATACTTTCAATAGCAGCAAAAGATAACCCCCTAACAATTCTCGCCAGATTTTCAATTTTCACCATATCAATGCCCGCAATCGGCTCCAGATTTAATTTCTGCAAATTCATATAAAAAGCTCCTTCGGGATTATATTTAAAACGTTCTGGTTCTTGTTTTTTTAATTCATTTAAATGTTCCTCATTTAAAATATTATAAATATTAGACATATTTTTTTATTTAATTATTCGGCTCTCTTATTATAACAAAAATCATTTAAAACAACAAAAAATCGCCCTTAAGGCGATTTTTTGCTTTATGCGTTTGATTTAGGAACTTTCTTCCTGCTTTTTATTATCCTCCAAATACCAATAACAACTATTATTACTCCTAATAATTGCGCACCTGGGCTATCATCATACCCGCCATATACAAACACAAACACTCCGAATAATATTAAAATAACAAAACCCAAAACTTTAATTATTTTCATACTTAACTATTACAAATCAATTATATCATTTTAAATACCCATGTCCAATAATATGACCTAAAAATATTTTCCCACATTTGTGCATGCGACTATTTTATATTAAAATAATAATATATGAAAAATATTATTAACTGGAAGATGTTTTTTATCTTATTAGGCCTAAGTCTAGTAAGTGTAGTTTGCGTGTTTCCTTATATTCTCTCAGTTCAAGGAGAATTATTGAAAAAAATAGGACAACCAATTGAGTTAATATTTTTTGCTCAACTTATCCAATGTCTAATTCTTTTTTCTATAGCTATATTCCTCGGATTATTCTTTACTAAAAAAATAAATTTTCGACTTCCCCTTCTGGAAGCAATAACAGAAAAAAGAAGCTATAAAGAAGTTTTAAAAAATATTCTTGTAAAGTCCGTCCTTATTGGCGCTGTCACAGCAATTATTATTTATGTATTAGATATTATTTTTACTTTCCTGGGAGCCGCTATTAGTACACATCAAAGTTATGCGCCCATTTGGCAAAAACTTCTAGCATCTGTATACGGTGGAGTTACTGAAGAAATTTTACTCAGATTATTTCTAATGACATTTTTTATATGGATTGGCACAAAACTATTTAAACAGGCTCAACCAACAAAAATAGGCATAATAATATCAATTTTTCTCGCTGCGGTTATATTCGGACTAGGACACCTACCCATTACAGCATCTCTAGTAGAATTAAATCTAATAATTATCGGACGTGCAATTATTTTAAACGGCGTGGGAGGAGTTGTTTTTGGATGGCTTTTTTGGAAAAAAGGATTAGAATCAGCGATGATCGCTCATTTTACAGCTGATATTTTTTTACTCACTCTTTTACCTTTATTATTTAAATAATCTCCCGACCACCAATTGATTATTTTATTGCATAAAAAAATCGCCTCAAAGGCGATTTTTTAGTGGCTCCAAGGTTTGTCAGCTATGCGAACCTGTATTATTGAGGAGAAACTACTTGAAAGACATAAATTAATGAGGCTTGCATCAAATTTCGGTTAATTCAAAGATTCTTTCAGATTTCGGGTTTATCTCCTGGTACATCACCCACACTTCAGTAGGATTTTTTTTCGTTCCTGTTGATTGCATCACAGCAGAAGTATTCGGCGCAATCCCCTCTTCTTTTCTTTTTGACGTATGCAAAACACTTCTCACTCTTTGCTCAGACAATCCATATTGTCTCATTTTATCAATAGAGTGATTAGTCCAAACAAATTGTTCTGAATTTTTTGGCAGTTTAAATTGCATAAGTTATAATCTTAATTTTTAAAATTTGAGATCATCTTCCAGTATTTATAAAAAACTTTATTTTCTTTTTGTAATGTTTCGGTAATTATTGACGGTTTTAGCCCTTTAAATTTCCCAAAATAATAATCCCAAATCTGTTTGGAAGACGGATTTTTAAGTAAGAATTTAACGTGTTCCCAATGAAAGCTTTGAAGAAAAACTAAAACAGTTAAATTATTTTTTGATTTATACTTAGAAAGCGCTAATCTGATATTTTTTGCCATATGATATTCTCTAAGATATATCTGTACCCACCACAACCAATTTTTTAAAGCGCTCGGGTACATATTTTTCCAAACAATAAACCATTTATTTACTAATTCTTCTGGAGCATCTACGTAATAAACCAACACTTGATGCTTTTCTTTTTCCCATAAACGAGCAATATTATTCCACATAACAATATCGGATCTTACCCACGGGCATAGCCATAATGTTTTTTTTGAAAATTTATTTGGTAATTTTTCAATTGGTTTATTTTCCGGACTATATCTATTAAAAATTGTATCTGGCGTCTTTTTATTAGTCGGGTATTCAAGAAAAATAATATCCGGTTTATATTTTAAAACCGCCTTAGCCTGGCTTAAATCAATCTCCTTGCCCTCAATACAATTAACTTGAATATATCTTGGTTTCATGCTTTTATTTTATCACTAAAAAATTCTAACTTCCACAATAAATATAAAAATACCCGACATAAACACTGGATATTTTCAGGGCAGAGCATCGTAAACGACGTCACCCTTGGTAAACAAAGTTAAATTGGGACCCATTGATGACTACTACTGAGGTGTTTAATATGCCGGAATTAACGCATATTTATGGAGAAACTGCCTGATCAAAATCAATTAAATACAAGCGGGGCACACGTTTAAAATCAACCCTACCATTCTCATCCCTAAAAAAACGGAGACAAAAATTACCATCATGCATGTGGCCATGCCGTATCTCTAATTGATCTAAAACGTTAATTATTTTCTTTTTCTGTTCTTCTAATTGATTCGCAAACGTAATGGTTTTATCACTCCAATCTCTCAGGCTCAAATCTAAAACACCACTAAATACATCCACTAATCCATTTTTATTTAATTTATATGACTGTATTGGTTCTATTGGTACATAATCAAATCCAGCATTCTTCCAAGTAGTATAATCTTCATAAAGTTTTTGCCAAGACAAAAATGCATTTGGTTCTATATGCCGTATTATTGCCTTATCTTTTAACTCGCCTCCGATAAGAGTTGTTTCTGAGCCTGTTTTATTAAATTTCTGTCTTGAAAAGGTTTCTTTATTAATATTATTGTTTTTATATAATGGTGGTTTAATTAATTCTTCACCTAATCCTTTTCCTATTATTAAATTGAGTAATTCTGTTTTTTCTTCTGCTGCCCAAATCATTTCTATAGATGCTTTCTGAACTTCAATATTTGGATTCTCTAGCCCTTGTTTAATTAAAGAGACTATTTCCTCCTTTGGTGCTGCCCAAATCATTTCTACGGATGCTTTTTGTATTTCAATATTTGAGTTCTCTAACCCTTGTTTAATTTTTGCTAACACTAAATTTCTTAAAGGGGCTCTCTCCTCCTTTGGTGCTGCCCAAATCATCCCCGTAGAGACTTTCCATTCTTTAATATTCGGGCCCTCTAATGCTTGTTTAATTTTTGCTAACACTAAATTTCTTAAAGGGGCTCTCTCCTCTTCTGGCGCTGAGTTAATCACACTAGTAGATGCCCTTTGCACTTCAATATTTGAATTATTTAAACATAGTTTAATTAGAGGGGCCATTGCTTCCTCTGGCGCCCATCTAATCATATCTACGGATATTTTCTGTTTTTCAATATTTGGATTCTCTAGCCCTTGTTTAATTTTTGCTAACAATATATTTCTTAGAGGGATTAGGTCTTCCTTCTCTGACGCCAACCAAATATTTTCTGCAGCTTCTTTCTGAACTTCAATATTTTGATTCTCTAAACCTAACTTAATTAAAGAAGTAGCCTCACTATTTAATGCTGAATGAATCATCCTCACGGATACTTTCTGAACTTCAATATTTTGATTCTCTAAACCTAACTTAATTAAAGAAGATTTTTCTTCCTCCGGCGCATCTTTGATTCGTTTAATAAAAAGAGTGGTAGAATTTTCTTTCTGCTCCTTAATAAAATTATCCTGTTCTTTATTTTTTGTATATCTATTAAAGCCATGCTCCGTTATCCGATCCTGACCAGAAATATCATACATTTTTAAGTATTCCGGTAATGGTGTCTTTGTTATTATAGGCTCCCGTTCTAATTTTTCCATATAATAACAATTTAACATAAAAAATGAAAATTAAAAAGTTCTAACGTCTACTGTGGGTATAAAAAATACCCAGCATAAACACTGGGTATTTTTGGCCACTCAGGACTTATTAGCTATGCGAACCTGTATTATTGAGGAAAAACTACTCAATAAGAAACTTGTGCGAATTTAACACCTTCAATATAAGATATTTGTATTCTAAACCCATAGCCATGCCTATAATAACTAATTTTTACTATATTTATTTCTTTGCGTTGTCCTTATCTCCGCCCTTACCCTCAACATTGCTCGAACTCTTATTCCCATTCAACCAGCCCCAGAGTAAACCAATTAAACCCAGGATTACCAAAGCCCACATCAAAAATGCAGAAAAACTGGATACAAGACCGAGTATACCGAACACTAATAAAATAATACTAACTATTAAAACTGTACCTCTTTTCATATTTTTTGATTAAATTAATTATTTATTCTTATTTTTACCACGACTATTAATCTCATTTATATCTTTTTTTATAGTTTCAATAACATCACCGCCTATTTTCATGCCATTTTCGAGTGCTTTATTAACAGTGCTCTTTAGTTCTTTTTTGTATTCTTCGCGCCGAGGCTGTTCTTTTTTCCATTCTTTTTTCAATGCCTTCACCGCCCCGTCAGCCTTCTTGTTTGCCTTCTTTATAAATAATTGCGTTTTCTTCGCTACGCTCTTAGAAATTAATCTCGTTTTTTTTGTTATGTTTTTGTTTTTCATAATACTTTAATTATAACACATATTTAAAAAGTAAAGAACACCGCAATATAACAATAGATATCTACACCCTCATAATGATCTCCAGCAACTAGAGGGCATTTAAAGCTATTTTATTGCATAATAGGGGTAGGATTATGTCCTGATAAATGTGAGTACAAAATACCTAAAAAAATTCCTACTAAAATAATAATCACGATTATCACTAATAATATTATTAGCTTTTTATTCATTTTAAAAGTATAACATAAATTTAATGAGGTCCGAATCACCTAGATGGGTACCAAAAAATACTATTAATTTATATGATGATTTTGTTTGCTCCAAGGTTTGTCGGCTATGCGAACTTGTATTATTGAGGAGAAACTACTTGAAAGGCATAAATTAATGAATCTTGCATCAAATCATAGTTAATTCACTACGTACCATTATTTTTTCTCAATTTTATTAACCAAATTTGTAATCCCCTTAAAATCCTTCTCCAATTCTTTTAGCCATTTTTGATTACCAAATTTTAAAATATTTTTTTGATAAACATAATTTATAGCTCTTACCAAATACTCTTCCTTTATAACTTTCCTGCCAGCATAACCCATTTTATCCAACTTTTTATTTCCTTTTCCGACTTCAATTTTTTGAATTAATCGTAATTGAGGTATCAAAATATGTAATAATTCATGTCTTAATAATAAACCTTGTCTCTCTTCGGCACCGGGACCAAAAACTACACATCCTATATCTCCCACCTTAAAACTATAACCCCGCCAATAAGCATCTAACAAAACCGGAATCAAAATAATTTTTTTAGTTTTATATTTTT
>Ga0172381_10002990_pt1 | contig 18227 bp, 24 predicted proteins | sample Leawel6488metaG_FD_119754 | JGI IMG/M metagenome (GOLD analysis project Ga0172381, IMG submission 119754) | Leachate microbial communities from a municipal landfill in Southern Ontario, Canada - Leachate well 64-88 metaG | ecosystem: Engineered > Solid waste > Landfill > Unclassified | place... | reverse complement strand
TTTTTGTGAGGCCAAAATTAAAAACCAAAATCAAGGTGACATAAAATGCGAGGAAGGAAGGCATTGCCGACACAAATTAAGAAAGCAAAAGGCACACATAGACCATTCCGTGATAAAGATGTACCGACGCCGTCCAGCAAGAAGCCTTTGCCTCCTGCGTGGCTGAACAGCAGGGCGAAGCAGATATTCCGGCACATGGTAAAACGATTGTCGGTATTAGATATGGCTTCACAATCGCATACGGAGACGATAGCATTGCTGGCGTGCAGGCTGGAAGAGGTGGAGAGATATGATAAGATTATAAACGAGCAGGGATATGTTTATGCTACCGTCAATTTTCGCGGAGACAAAATCATAAAAGTCCGGCCGGAGATGGCCTTAAAAGAAAAGGCATTAAAACAATCCCAGCAATTGCTTGCAGAATTTGGTTTGACTCCGGCATCAGCGCAGAAGGCTGGGACGCCGAAGGAAAAGAAAAAAAAGCACAACGAATTTGAGGGCTTCTGAAATGAAGGTAGAAACAAAAAAGGTGAAGCTATTAGAGATTAAGCCTAATCCTGATAATCCTAGACAGATAAACAAGAAGCAGCTTGAGCGTCTTGTGAAATCCTTGCGTGAGTTCCCCGAGATGATGGAGCTCCGGGAGATCATCGTTGATGAGAATATGATGATCTTGGGCGGCAACATGCGATACAGGGCATTGAAGGGAAAAGGTGAAAAAGAATGTATTGCGAAGATAGCAACTGGCCTGACCGATGAGCAGAAGCGGGAATTTATTATCCGCGACAATACTCAACAGGGTGAGTGGGACATGGATATCCTGGCGAATGTTTTTAATGATATGCCGCTCGTTTCTTGGGGGGTTGGTGAGCTTGAAGGATTAACGGGAGACGAGGAAACAGAAAAATTGGAGCAAAAAGAAAAAGAGATAAGACCATACAAGAAGGTGCATGTTTTAATATCACTTGATCTTGAGTCTGCTGACGAAGCCATAGAATTACTGGATCAGCTTCGACAGATTCCTGGGGTTGAAATTGAGCAAAGTGCAAACTGATAATAGCTATCTTGGCGATAAGATAGCGCTTCGACTTTCGATGTTGCCGAAGAAAAAAACATTGAAAGTGATAGACGCCTACGCCGGGCGCGGCACGATATGGAAAAATATTCAAAAGAAATATTCAGGAGAAATAAAAATAACCAAGATCGACAAGGAGCAGAAAGAAGATGTTTTTATGTTCTTGGGAGACAATATCAAGTTTCTTCTTTCGATGCCGCTTAATAAGTATGACGTGATCGATCTTGACGCATACGGCGTACCATATGAACAGCTAAAAATAATATTCAATAGTAACTTTAAGGGCCTTGTTTTTGTAACATTCATCCAGTCGTTTGTGGGTAGGCTCAATAATGATTTCCTTCAAGACCTGGGGTATACAAAAGCGATGATCGATAAATGCCCTTCGTTGTTTTGTAAAGACGGACTGAAAAAATTAGAACGTTGGTTAAGCCTTCGAGGAGTAACACATATAACCATACGGAACCATTCAAGAAAAAGCTATTTAGGGTTTGAGGTGAAATAGTGCGTTTGTAAGTTATTGAAAACATTTACTTTATTTTTGGAAAGAGGAAGAAAAGGGAACGAAGGTGCAAAATCCACGTAAGCCATTGAAAACATTGATAAAACGCTTCACTTGTAAGCCGTATTAAAAATGGGAGTGATAGGATTGGTTTGACTGTATAAAAAGTTTCGTTGTGGGCTATTTGTGGGCGTCGTTTTTTCGGGGCATTTAATAAAAAAGCCCCCATATCGGGGGCTTAGCAAGGGAAGGAAATCAAACGAAGGCGCGGAGATCATCCTTGATGTAATACTTTTTACTGAGAGACGTGAGGAGCTTTTCCGTTTTAATTCTGAACTCACGCCAGTCAATTTCCTTCGCTCTGGAGTGGTAGTTTAATTTTCCGACTTTGTAGAGGTCAACAAAACTATGGGTTGCATTGATCAAACGATAGACGGCATTTGGATTAAAAACAGGCTCGAAGCTTACCCATGTTTCAATGCCTATTTCGTGGGCCTGCTTCAGGCTTTCAATTCTTTCACCAGGCAGTGTTGCGCCAGGCTCCCATTGCGAGGACTCTGCCGGATCGTCGGTAGTCAGAGTGACGGCAAACTTGTTGCCGGTGTTTTGAGACAGTATATCAAAATCCCGTGCGGCACGCATTCCACCCTTCGTAAGAATTTGAACAGGGAAGCCGTGGCGATTGAGGGCGCGGATTGCCAACCGGGTAAGCTTCAAATCAACATCAATCGGCTGGTAGGGATCGCACATGAAACAGAGCAGGCAACTATCTTTTTTCCCTGTCCACTTCGCAAGATCGTTTCCGAGTTTGCCGAGAATATCTACTCTCGGCTTGGCATCAACAAACTGTTCCATTTTCTTCTTGCGTATCATTCGAGCGTAGCAATAGACGCATCCATGTCCACACCCTTCATACAGATTAATAGCAAGCGGGGAATATTCCCGTGCTTTTCCCTTTGGTTCGTAGATTACTGCCATTGGTTCACCTCCACTTTTTCCTTTAATATAACACCGAACAGGGAACTTGTCAACAAAAATAAACACTTAGGGCTAAATAATCCATGACCGACTACACAAAAATAGCCCTCCAATATTGCCTTGATGTAACCTCCGGCAAGATACCTGCGGGGCCATATGTCATCGCAGCCTGCCAGAGACACCTTGATGATCTGGAGTGGGCAAAAACCAAGGATTTTCCATATCAATTTGACAAAGAAAAGGCCGAAAGAATATGCAAATTTTCTACATTTCTGCCTCACACCAAAGGGAAATGGGCGGGGCAAAAGATACAACTGGAGCCATTTCAGCTTTTTATTTTTTCAGCTATATTCGGATGGGTAAAAAAGTCAGACAAATTCAGGAGATACAACGTTGCTTATGTAGAGTGCCCCAGGAAGAATGGAAAATCCCAGGTTGCCGCCATGATAGGACTTTATATGCTGGCCGCTGATGGCGAAAAAGGGAGCGAGGTCTACAGTGGAGCAACATCAGAGAAACAAGCCCTCGAGGTCTTCCGTCCGGCGTGGATGATGATGCACCACAATGAAGACTTTAAAGATCACTTAAACATAAGTCTTTCCGGCAATCCTAAAAATCCAACGAGCATTTATAGGCTTTATGATATGTCCCGTTTCGAGCCGATGATCGGCAAGCCCGGCTTCGGCTCAAGCCCTCATTGCGCGATAATTGACGAATACCATGAACACAGAACGAGCGAGCAATTTGACAACATGAACACAGGTATGGGTGCGCGGGAACAACCGCTAATGCTTGTTATTACGACCGCTGGGACAGACACCTCGTCGCCCTGTTACGACCTGCACCTCCGGGCAATTAAGGTGCTGGAAAAAACAATAAGCGACGATAATATGTTCAGCATTATTTATGGGATCGCGCCATCGGATGATTTTAAGGATTTCGAGGTCTGGAAAAAGGCTAACCCGAACTACGGCGTGTCGGTAAATAAAGATTATCTGTATCGCAAATATACCGAAGCGATGACAGACGCGTCCAAGCAGAATATTAATTTGTGTATGCATCTTGACCATTGGATGAATGCCGGTGTCGCCTGGATGAACATGGTGAAATGGGAAGCGTGCAAGGATACGACGTTGAAGCTTGAAGACTTCAATGGCCAGCCATGTTATGCCGCCTTCGACCTGGCCTCGAAGATAGACATTTCATCTCTTGTGCTGGTTTTTGAGCACAACGGCGGATACGCCGCTTTTGCCAAACACTACCTGCCGGAAGAGACTGTGCAGCTTGCCGGCAACGAGCATTACGACAAGTGGGTGAAGCAAGGTTTCATAATACAGACCCCCGGTGCCAGAACGGATTTCAAATATATTGAGGACGACCTGAAGGCTATTAATAGCGATCATCCCATCTGCGAACTTGCCTATGATCCCCGCGAAAGCACTTATCTGATCAACAACGTAATGGAATGGCTTGGGCCGGAGAAGTGCATTGAAATTACGCAGGGCCCGGCGCTCATGTCTGAGCCAATGAAAGAGGTTGAGGCCCTTATTTACGACTGCAAACTCTGGCACAATGGCGATCCCGTGCTGACGTGGATGATGGGGAACATCGTTAAGCGGCAGGGACGGAATACGGGGCCGGTAAAATATTACTATCCGACGAAAGAACGAAACGAGAATAAGATTGATGGCGGCGTTTGTGTGATTATGGGAGTGGGCCGGGCGTTAACTCATCATGATGAACGATCACAATTCGAAGACATGACGAAAGATCAAATTCTAGCCGGCATGGCTTTCTAGTTATAGGCGCGGAATATGCTCGAACTACCGAATAAGCGATATCTTACCCCGAAAGAGGTAGCATCCTACTATCGGATCAGCATCCGCACGCTCTATTCTTGGATTGCGGAAGGGAAAGTTGAGGCTGAAAGAATCGGGCCATCTCGTATTCTGCGTATCAGGCGCGAAGTAGTAGAACAGATATCCCGGACAGTCGATTGAAAATACACTGCATTGAGCGCAGTCCTGCGCAAAAAAAATCAACACAATCTGTTATGATGCCATCCATGAAGATCATCATGCGAGCAGGAGTCTTTATTGCGTCTCTGGTCAAGGGCCTATGGAGTGCCTGTGACATCAGAGACGTTTTTGTTTTCGGCGGGCTCGTAATGCTCGGCTATGGGCTGTATTTACGCTGGGGGCAATGGCTGGCCTTCATGGTGTGCGGGGCATTGCTTGTGTTGCTTGGCTTGGGTTGGTTAACACGGGAACAGAAAGAGGGCCAACATGGGGATCATTAGCGGCATGGAAAGACGAATGGCACTCGGGCCGATGGATGATAGTTGGTATGCTCCCGGAGGTTTCTTCTATGGCGGCGGCGGCGGATTACAGACAAAAACAGGCACACAAATCTCTGAGACCAGCGCGTTACAGCTTGCCATAATCTGGTGCTGCATCAAGGTGCTTTCCGAAGATTCTGCCTCGCTCCCCCTGCATCTATACCGGCGTATTAGCGGTGGCGGGCGTGAGCGGGCCACAGATAACAGCTTATATGCTCTTTTACATGACCAGCCAAATCCTGAAATGACCGCTATGTCATTCAGAGAGGCGTACATGTCGCATCTGCTTTCATGGGGGAACGCCTATGCCGAAAAAGTGTATGGCCGCGGAAGCGTCTCACGCGCTTTTGTTGAGCAACTATGGCCGATACCACCTAATCGTGTGACGCCGAAGCGGGATCAACAAAACCAGATAACATATCACATCAGCATGGCCGGGACAGGGAAGCCTGATGTAATTCTGTCGAAAGAGAAAGTTCTGCATACTCCTGGTCTCTCATTTGACGGCATCAAAGGCTATTCCCCTATCGCGTATCATCGCGAAGCAATCGGCCTTGGCAAGGCACTTGAAGAATTTGGCGAACTTTATTTTGGACAGGGAACGCATCCAGGGGTGATCATATCACATCCGGGTAAATTATCGCCGGAAGGGCATCAGAATCTAAAAGCTTCACTTGCCGAAGCGCACTCAGGGCTCGGGAAGTCTCATCGTTTGATGCTTTTACAAGAGGCCATGAAAGTAGAAAAAATCGGGATACCGAACGACGAGGCGCAATGGCTTGAAAGCCGCTCGTATCAGAACATAGACATCGGCTCCCGGATATACCGCCTCCCTCCCCAGATGTACGGTGAGTACGATAAGGCATCTACATATGCCAGTGCGGAACAATTCAATATTGATTATGTCGTAAAGACTTTACGCTCGTGGCTGGTGCGGCTAGAACAGTCATTCAATATGTCGCTAATTCCCGAGCAATACAGGGCTGACTTATATTTCGAGCATGCGATAGGCGGTCTTTTACGGGGCGATTCGGCGGCGCGGGCATCGTTCTATCGTGAATTATTTCAGGTGGGCGGCATAACGCCGAACCAGATTGCTGAAATGGAGAACTGGAATCCTATCGGGCCGGAAGGCGATAAGCGTTTTGTGCCTTTAAATATGGTTCCACTAGATCAAGCCGGCAGGAGCGAACCGGAACCGCCGACGGGAGAGCAAAACAGATCAAAATACCAAGAACGGCTTGTGTCTGCATACCAGAGGCTTCTTGGTGGAGCGATTGAGAAGATTATTAAGCAGGAAGAGCAGAGGGTTGGCTGGTTGAAAAAAAACGGCGGCGATATTGATGAATTTTACCGGAAATTTCCCGAATACATTGAAAAACATGCAAATCCGGTATTTTTCAGCTTCGCAGAGGCCATAATCGGCATGGAATCCGAACTAAATGGCCTGAAATATGACGATTTGAAGCCTGAAATTGAACAGTTTACACGTGATTTTGCTAGTAATTTTGCCTCTAAATTTGCAAATGGGAGCCGTGAGGGTGACACTCTTGACGAGCTTGCGGAAGGATTGATTGAATTTTTACGGGAGAAAACGGGGCAAAAATGAAGAAAAACTACGAAAAAGCTGTGCCATTACCTTATGAAAAAAGAATGAAAACTTGCTATGAATGTAGACAAACCAAACCCGAAGATGAGTTTTCCTATAAAATTAAATCTCGTGGATATAGGGCGAGTATTTGCAAAGAATGTGAAAAGATAGTAAGTAAAAAATATGCCGCTACGCATAAAGAAGAAATGAGGGCATATAAAAGAGCATGGAAAGAAAGGAATCCTGAAAAGGTAAAAGAGCAAAATCGGAAGTACGCTAAAGAACATCCCGATATGGAGGCTGCAAAAACAAAAAGATATAAAGAACGACATCCAGAAAGAGTGGCAGCTGTGCAAAAAGCATATAGGGCAAATAATCCCGAATTTATACGCAAGATTATAAAAATATGGAGAGAGAACAACGTTGATTCGATTAACAAACAGAGAAAAAAACGACTTAGAGAAAGATTTATAGAAAATCCAGAGTATGAAAAGCGTTATAGGTTAAATCTTAACATGGCGAGCTCGATAGGAATGGCATTAAAAGGCAAAAAAAACGGGCGATCATGGGAAAGCCTTGTAGGATATACTCTTGATGATTTAATCGGTCATCTTGAAAAGCAATTTAAGCCAGGAATGACATGGGAAAATAGAGGCAAAGGCGGATGGCATACAGATCATATTATACCAAAATCGGCTTTTAATTTTTCATCTCCTGAACATTTAGATTTCAAAAAATGTTGGGCGTTAAAAAACCTAAGACCGTTATGGGAAGAAGAAAATTTAAAGAAAAAAGACCATCTTGATTTTCATTTCCAGCCTTCGCTTATGATGGCGATTGGCTAAGGGAGGCATTATGGATAAAGAAAAAAGAGCATTTAAGATTGAAACGAGAAAAGTAGATGACGGATCAGTCACGCTTGTCGGGATGCCGATTGTTTACGGGAAAGCATCTGAGGATATTGGTTTCATAGAATATGTTGATGCTGGAGCTGCAAAAAAGGCACTGGAACGCTCAGATATTCGTGCTCTTTATGGTCATAACAGCGATAGTCTTTTGCCGTTGGGGCGACAATCGTCAAAAACATTAAGGGCAAAAGAAACAGACAAAGGCGTAACTATCGAGATTGACCCCCCGAAGCGAAATACCTTTGTTGACGCCTTACTTGAATCAATCGAACGTGGCGACATTAGGGAGATGTCCTTTGGGTTTAGCGTAGCTGAAGATGATTGGATATATCCTAAAAGGGATGACGAACCAATCATAAGACACATAATTGAATTGCGCGAAATTTACGATGTCAGTTTTGTAACATTTGCTGCGTACCCAGATACTACAGTAGCGCTAAGAAAAATTGAAGAGCATAAAAACGCTTCCCTGACGGGCGGCGATGAAGGCGATGGACTCCTGATGGACTTCGAAGCTATAGCGGAAGAGGATGAATTATATCGAAAGATCAACAAAATTGCAGAAGGAGGTAACAAATGAACAAATGGCAAAAAATCATGAATGATGCTTTCAAAAAAATGGAAGATATCAGAAAGAAAGCGGAGTCCGAAAAGCGGGCAATGACCGCCGAAGAGATTGAAGAGCGGAATACACTTAAGGCTGAAATCGAAGCCGCTGATGCGGAGATGAGATCGGTCGAAGCAGAGGAAGAACTCAGAAAGAAATTGTTTGTCGATGATGGGAGCGACGACGGCGGAGCTCAAACGCGTGGGATTCCGATAGAGATTCCTGACCAGCCGATTTACAGGGGCTCTCCGGCATCACAACTTGGGCAACAGCTCCTCGACATTCGCGCGCTTTGCCTTCCCGGCGGACAGGTAGGGGGCAAGGAGGTTTCAGAAGCCCGCTCACGGCTGGAGCAGACCGAGAAACGCAACGCCACCAAGATGGCGGAGCAGGCCAAAAAAGAAGGACGTGCCGCAGCGACCGGGGGCTTTACTATCGGTACCCCGTCGGACGGCGGGTACTTCCTGCAGGGCGAAACAGCCATTGATCTGATGACCAACGGCTTCAACAACAGCGTCGTACTTCCACGGACGCAATCGCGGACGCTGGGAGCTGGAACGCAGTATGTCGAGGTCATGTATCTCGACGAAACCAGCCGTGCAACAGGATCACGTGGTGGCGGTGTGCGAGTATATACAACCGCTGAACTGGAAGCTATGACGGCATCCAAAACAAAGTTCAGAAAAATCCGCATTGAACCCAAGAAACTGACCGGTCTGTATTATGCGTCCGGTGAGATGGTGCGCAATATAACCTTCCTCGGGCAGGAAATGCGGCAGTTGTTCGGTGAAGAGTTCGCCTTCAAGGCGCAAGACCTCGTCATCAACGGAACCGGAGCCGGTGAACCGCTCGGCATCCTGAACGCCGGATGCCTTGTTACGGTGACGAAGGAAACCAGTCAGGCCGTAGACACAATTGTTGCAGATAATATTCTTAAAATGGAATCCCGACTGCTGAACGAAAACCCGGGTGTATGCTATCTGGTGAATCGTGAGACGAAACCTCAGCTTGGAGTCCTGTCAATCGCGGTTGGAACCGGCGGGCAGCTCGTTCCGATGTATCAGCAGCAGTTCTACCAGGGTACTATGCAGGCGTCCCTGAACGGTTTCCCATGTTTTACCATCGAACAGGCGGCGGCGCTGGGTGATGCCGGAGACATAATACTTGCCGATTTCAGCAAGTATATCACCGCGAACAAGGGAGATATCAACGAGGCGATGAGTATCCACGTCAACTTTATTTATGACCAGGATACATTCAGATTCATTTATTATTTTGACGGCCAGCCGATACTGTCGAGCGCAATTACCCCCTATAAGGGTTCAGCAACCGTTAGCCCGTTCGTCGTAATCGGCGCACGATAAAGAAGGAGGAAAATTATGAGATTAGCTGAGGAAAAGAAAATTGTTCCGGTACTTAATTATGACGACATGGATACAGGTACCGCACTCGATGGTGATTCAATCAATATGAAAAATTATCATCGCGCGACGTTTATTGTGAATTTACACGATATTGGAACGGCAAGCCCCGTTCTGTATCTTTACTCTGGCGCAATTGATGGTGCTAAAACATCGGCGCTTACGTTCCATTATGCGTTCGGAAGTGCAGCGCAGGGGACGGCTGATTGTGATGTGTTGGGTGCTGATTCAACCAGTGCGGCACTTACGCTCACACATGGAACGTACGACAACTACATGCTGATTGTCGAGATTGATGCTGATGTGATGGATGTTGCTAATTCAGAGGAATGGCTGACTATATCCTTTACAGACCCCGGAACGGCAACTGGCCATGTAACAGTAACGGCGATTCTGGAACCGCGTTATATAGGGAATTGTTCGGCAACTGCGTTGGCGTAACCTAACCACGGGGACGGTGTAACAGCCGTCCCCATAACTACAGGGGGAACCGCTCCCTTAAGCTTAGGCACGGATGGAGGTTGTTATCGTGAGCACGACAAATGTAAAAAGTAAGTGGGTTGATGGGAATCTTGTATTTTACGATTCTTCGATGAATGAAATTATGACATTCGACGGAACGAACAGAGAGGTTTCATTCCCATCAGGAAGTAAGTGTTCCGTCGAAGCAGCTGCGTCTGTTGGAATTCCCAATGGCGCGATTACATCGGCAATGTTGGCGAACGGGGCAGGCGTAGCCGCTCTTTTAACTGCGGGACTTGGCGGGTCTGTGTCAGTAACAAAAACCAGTGCAGCAACGACAACGATTATTGCCGCTAATGCGGACAAAGACCGCGCGTGTTTGGTCTTGGTGGTTGTTGACGAAACATATGATATCGGGACAGGCACATTGCCAACCGTCAAAATCGGCGAAGATGACTTAATCGAAAAGTGTATGGCCGTGACTGTTCTTAATACCGAAGCGGCGGGGACGGTGCTGGCGTTTGCGTTTACAAATCTGGCTACCAAGAAAATAATTGCTACAACCACAGCGGCGGTAGGTGATGCTACGGGTGGATGCTCTATAACCGTTCTTGCCATACCGACAACTTAACCCCAGTGGGCGGCCTTCTCTCTCTCCGGGGTCGCCCACCCTCCCAAAAAAGTGAAAGGAGGTAACGGAGAATGGCAAATCAAAGAATAGGCAATTTATCAAACAGGTGGATCGGTCTTTCCACCGACACCAAACCAACAGCAAGTATTCCAATTGGTGCGACTTATTTTGAAGCAAACGCCGGCTTCATGTTTATCTTCAACGGGTACGCCTGGCTGCCGAAATCCTACATGCCGGAAACTACCATCAATTACAAGCAAATCTCTCTTGCTCAGGCTGCTAATACCTATGACGTGATGACCGCCACGGCGCAGAACTTATTTATTGATGCGGTTATTGTCCATGTGCCCGATGATCTATCGGAGGTAGAGACATTCACCGGCATTTCGGTTGCGACGGATGATACTCCAGCAATTACGATACTTCCGACAGCAGATGGTTTGACAGCAAAGCTCACGGGCAACTTCTACCATATCTATCGCGGCCCCTCCGTGACAGCATCGGGCTCGAAGATACAGCTCACCATTGGAGGAGGGTCGGCTGGCACTGGCATGATTGCCGATGTAACAGTACTCTGGCGGCCTCTGGTGGCTGGCGGATATTATCTTAATGCGTGAGGTGTATCATGATAATCACGACTATGGTGCAGCCAACATCTGAACCAGTCTCAAAGACCGAGGTTAAGAAGCACCTGCGGCTTGTAACGACGACGGCAGAGGCGGATGCATACACAACTGAAGACGACTTGCTGGATCGGCTCATAACTGTTGCGCGGATACAGGCAGAGCAGGAAACGGGCCGTGCCTTTATCACACAGACGAAGACATTCTATCTCGACCAATGGCCGGACTGCAATTTCATCCGATTGCCATATCCGCCGTTACAATCGGCAATCGTGACCTATCGGCTTGAAGACGATGCCGGATATGACAACATTCTCTCGACGGTGGATACGGACATCGTAAGCGAGCCTGGCCGAATAGTCTTGCAGCCGAATGAGTCGTGGCCATCGGGGACGCTCTACAGCGACAAACCCATCAAAATTGAATTTGTCTGCGGATACGGTCTGGCGGTCGCTGTCCCCGCTCCGATCAAGGCGGCGATACTGCTTAAAATATCCGACCTGTATGAAAATCGGGGGGAGGTCGTTACGGGAGTTGCTGTGGGCAAAATAGTGGGGGCAGTGGATGCGTTGCTAGCCAGTTATCAAATACATTCGAGGTTTGATTGATGCGCGCAGGCAGGCTAGACAGAATCATTACGCTGCAAGAGAAGTCCGTTACAACTGATGACTTTGGCGAAGAGATCATCACCTGGATTGACCTTGTGAAAGTGGGGACTGAACTTGCAACTGGCAAACTGACAATCGGAGTTCTCTACCAGATAACGGCCACGGAGACAAACCACTTCTATGCCGGATGTGCCGTTTACGACACATTTACCGCGGCGGCAGAAACTACACTTAATACGGCAAATAAAGTGAAGCCAGTTACTTTGCCGGCAACAGTCTGGGCTGAACGGCTGGAACTGAGGGGCGATGAACGCTGGCAGGCGATGCAAACTATTGCGGGTATGACCTGCAAATACCGGATTCGATATCGTGATGATGTTGATCCTGAATGCATTCTTGTTGCTGCGGATGATAAAGAATATGACATACAGGCAGTTCTTGAATTGGGCAGACGCGAAGGGTTGGAGCTGATATGTTCTGCAAGGGGGTGAAAAGTGAGCGTTTCACGTGGCGAATTTAGATTTGAATTAGTCGGCATGAAAGAGTTGATGAAAAACCTTGAAGAATTGCCGACGAAATCAATGAAGAAATCGGTAATACGTAAGGCCATGAAGAAAGCTCTGGAACCGACGGCTGAATTATATAAATCTGCCATCCCTGTTTCAACGGGAGTCCTTAGGGACAGCGTGCAAGTCACATCGGCATTAAAGCGCAGCCAAAAAATGGACGGGGTGAGAGTAGGGAGAGATGAGGCAGTTATGTATGTTGGGGCTACGGCAAACTACGCTCATCTGCTGGAATTTGGAACTGCTGAACGGCAGCATAAAAAGCCGGGAGTTGCTCCGATAGGGGATGAATTCAGAGTCGTCCAGAGCACGGGCAGGGTCCAGGCAAGACCTTACCTCCGGCAAGCCTGGGAACAAACAAAGGCAGGAATTATGAAAATATTTGCAGCAGAGATGAAAATAGAACTTGAGAAGGCGGCAAAAAATTTAGCGGCTAAGGCTGGAAAGGGAACGTTAACGGCTGGGCAAAGACGTGGATTATTAAGATGATTATTGAATCGGCAATAAGAAAAACGATAATTGAAGACAGCGGCGTTAAAAATATTACGACACAGTGTCACTTCAACTATATTCCGCAGGCGCCTACTTATCCGCTTATCGTTCTGCAGCGGGTAACAGGCAGTCGTGTTCATCATCTCGGCGGGCCGTCAGGTGCCGCAAGGCCGCGTTTTCAAATTGAATCATGGGCAGAAACGTATGATGCGGCAAAGAGTCTGGCAAACCTTATCAGGGTGGCACTGGATGGTAAAGAACACACACAAGACGGCATTACTTTCTCCTGCCTATCGCAGGCAGAAATTGACGGATATGAAGACGCGGTGGGAGTTCACCGTATAATACAAGATTACTCGGTGCGATACACCGAATAAAAAAGGAGGACTAAAAAATGGCAATACTTGATGCACAGGAAACAACTTTGGAAATTGGAACGGGATCAACGGGATCGGCGGTAACAATAACCGGTATCACTTTAACGAATCCCATGATTTTAACAGCTACGGGGCATGGGCTGGTCAATGGTGATTTGGTAACAGCCGCGAGCTTTGCGGGCACCGATGCCGAGGATATTAACGATAATACGTATGTCGTGAAATATGCTACGGATGACACGTTCGCTATCGAACTCGATGCAAGCGCGTTGACCATTGATGACAACACTGACCAGGCGACGATGACCCCGGCAGCGTGGGCGAAGGTGGGCGTCATAACCAACTTCTCGATAAACCCCACGGCCTCGGAACGTGACCGGACGACGTTGGCCGACACAGAGCGCAAGTGGAAACGTGGCATTCGTGACGGCGGACAGATGACATTCAACCTGCTTTGGGATAACGCTGATACTGGTCTTGATGCTGTAGTCGCTGCGTATAAGGCCGACACTGAAACGCTTGGTTTCAGGATCACATTCTCCGACGACGAAGCCATCACGCTAGAAAAAGGATATATCATTGATTACTCCATCTCAGGTGATGTTGATGCCGACGCGACAGGCGCGATTACGATCAGAGGAACGGTGAAAGCAGCGTGAAAATAGATATTAACGGTGAAAAGGTAAATATCAGGTTTACCTGGCGGCAACTTGCGCAAATAGAGGAAGAATTTGGCGATTCGCCTAACCTTTTCAAACAGGAAATCCTTGCGCGGGTGGCTTCAATCGGAATTGACAAACCGGAATGGACGCCGGAGAGGATCATCGAAGAATCCCCTCCGCTGGTCCCATTTATTAAGGCCGTCGACGCTGCGATTAAACATGCTTACTTCGGGGGCGAGGAAGTCCCCAAGGAGACGGAAAAAAAAAGCCTCCCGCGGGTGGCTGGGTTATGCAGGCGTATTGCGCGGCTGTTCAGGCGGGAATAAGTCCCGTTGAGTTCTGGGAGCTTACTCCCTACCTGACGCACAAAGCCATAACTGCCTTGACAGACGGGCGCAATACACAGGCATGGACAATCGCTGCATTGACAAGGGCAAAGAAAATGCCGAAGTTGGCAGATATGACCAGTAAGCCAACTGGCGCGAGAGAAAATATGGAAAATGAATTGAAGAAAGCGTTAATCGGGAGAAAGAAAAATGGCCACTAGTATTGGGTCAGTTCGCGCGGACATGTCCGCAAATTGGGGCGCGTTCAAAAATGACATGGGGAAGGCCAAGCAGGCAGTGCAAGAAAATGCGACTGCCATGGAACGCGCTATGGCTAAAGTTGGCGGCGGATTTACAAAGGCGACCGGAAGCCTGAAGACCTTTGTCTCGGCTCTGGCAATAGGCGCGGCTTTCCGCGCTATTATAAAAGCCACAACCGAGCAAGAGGCCGCAGTTGCACAACTTGAGCAGACCTTGAAATCAACAGGCAGATACACGCCGGAGCTATCCGCGAAGCTTCAGGAATACGCCGGACACTTACAAAAAACAACAACCTATGCCGACGAAACAGTAAACGCGATGCAGGCTCTTCTTCTCACATTCACGAATATTGGCGGGGATGAGTTCAACCGCGCGCAGATGGCGGTGCTCGATGTCGCGACTGCCATGAAAACAGACTTAAAAACAGCAGCCATCCAGGTAGGCAAGGCTCTTAATGACCCGGTTCTTGGCATGACTGCTCTCTCACGGTTTGGCATACAGTTTTCGGACGCGCAAAAAGAAGTAGTAAAACAGCTTGTAGCGACAGGTGATATGGTCGGGGCGCAAAAAGTAATTCTGAAAGAGCTTGAAGTGCAATTTGGCGGCAGCGCGAATGCTGCAAGAAACACTTTGGGTGGCGCGCTCTCCGCGCTGAAAAACGCTTTCGCCGATTTGCTTGAAGGCGATAGTAAAGGCGGAGGTGTCAAAGGGACAACAGCAGCCCTCAATGACCTAACAAATCTTCTAAGCGACAAACAAACCGTAGAAAATGCCCAAGTCCTCATCAACGCAATGATAACCGGGTTTTCCAAAGTGGCAGAAAAAATATCAACAGTAGTTGAATTTACAAAATGGTTCAGCGAACAAGGGGCGGCGCTGATATATGGTGTGAATAGCGACGACATTATCAGGCTGTCGCAGAACTTGGATGTTGCCAAAAAGAAATTAGCCGATCTGGAAGAAGACTATCCGGCGGGGGCGTTACCTGACAAGCTTTTGGGGAAAATCGGAATATCCGGTGAGATGCTGGATAAAGTGCGGGGCATTACAAGCGCGCGAGAAGAAGTAGCCAAACTCCAGAAACAAGTTGACGATTATTATGCCGCCGAGGAAAAGAGAAGAGCAACGCCACAGGTAGTTGCTCCAAATGTCCCAGCCGTTAAGGGCGCGCAAAAAGGGATATCAGAGGATGGGTCCGCTGAGCGAAAAAAAAGAGAGGCAGATGAACAGAAAGCACAAGAGTTAAGGCGAGAAATATACCTTAAAGATGAAGCCGACAAATGGGAAAAACTAGAAGAATACGAAAAAGATTATGCCGATAAACAAGCAAAATTTCAGGATGATTATAAACGCGCCACGATGTCAACGACTGCATATGAATTAGAGCAATTAAGTCTGCGCTATGATGAATATGCAACATATATCAGTGATAAGGAAAAGCTCGACGAATGGTATGAAGCAGAGAAAGCAAGATTGCTGGACAAAGGGACGGAAAAAGAAAAAGACCAATTTGATGATCTGAAAAGAGTAATTGAAGGCTGGGGACGCGACAGTACAGATGCAATAGTTAAATTTTGTCGGACTGGCGAGATGTCGTTCTCAAATATGATTGACTCCATGATTGATGATTTATTACGAATGGTGATTCAAGAGCAAATTATGTCCACGCTGTTTAAGGGTATTTCCCAGGGCATTGGCGGCTTGGCTGGCGGATTTATAAGTGGACTTTTTGGCGGTGGAAGCGCACCAGTAGGTGGTGGAGGAAATGTACCGCCAGAAGTATTTGTAACAAAACACGGCGGGGCTTTTCTTAATGGCGAGGTTCTGCCGTTTGCAAAAGGCGGCATTGTATCGCAACCTACAGTGTTTCCTATGGCGCGAGGCTCCGGGCTTATGGGGGAGGCGGGGGCGGAAGCTGTAATGCCGCTTGCCAGAGTAGGTGGCGATTTGGGGGTCAGGGCTTTAGCCGGCGGTGGGACTGAGGTCAATATTTACAACAATGTTGGCGCTGATGTATCAACAAAAGAACGCACTACGGCAGACGGATCGAAGGCGATTGATGTTTATATTGACCAGGCAGTTGCCAAGAAGCTGGGGCAGTTCGGATCGCAAAGCAACCGTGCAATGAGACAAATGGGTGGGCGGCAACCGCTCACGGGGAGGTAAAAAATGATACCTACATGGAATTCTAGTTTGCCACAAACATTGCTAGTTGATGGTTATGGGCAATCGTTTCCGGATGTGACAATCAAATCCAATATGGATGCAGGGCCAGCTAAGGTTAGACGGCGTTTCACGGCTGGAGTAGAGCCCGTATCAGGCACGATGGTAATGACGGCAACACAATTAACTGCTTTGGCAACATTTTATAACACTACATTGCTCGGTGGTTCTTTGCGCTTTACATGGACAAAGCCCCCGGCGCATACGGCGGCATGTGAGATGAGATTTACCGCGTCTCCATCATGGACGAAAGTGGATTCAAATTATGAAGTAAGTTTATCACTGGAAATATTGCCATGACCACTATTTCATTAAATTTTAAAGATGCCGCTTTCGCGCAGGAAACCGGCCGTGTTCCTATCGCCTTAATTACGCTTTCACATCCTGATCTGACTGACGACATCAGGATCAGCACTGATCCAACGCAGGAATTAACTGAATTTACAACGGACACAGAAAAAGTTTATGGCACAATATCAAATGGGAAAACATATTTTTTCCTGCCGGTGCGCATAAAGCTCCCTGACGAAACAGATGAAGGCCCGGGGGAGATGCAACTTGAGATCGATAATATTCACCGCGCGTACATGGAGACGATCAGAAGTGTTTACACTCCAGTGACATGTCAACTTGATCTTGTATTGGACAATGCGCTTGATACGATTGATGCAAGTTGGCCAGAATTTAAGTTAACTAATATTACATATAATGCAACTACAATTACGGGAATTCTACGGTTGGAAACGCTGGAGTCCGAACCCTTTCCAGCTGGTAGTTTTTGTCCATCATACTTTCCAGGATTATTTTAATGAACATTAATAACTATATCGGAATTCCATTTTTAAAAAACGGCAATGATAGAGAGGGTTGCGATTGCTGGAAATTAATCGTAATGGTTTATCGCGAGCAACTAGGACTTGATTTGCCGGATTATGCAGAAATCTTTGTTGATGAGTCGCTGGCTTCGCTCAGGCGGGTGGCCAGGACAATGAAAGAGGAACGATTAAAATGGCGGCAAGTACAGACGCCTATGGTATATGACGTTATTCTGCTTCGCGTTGACGGTCTTGTTTGCCATGCTGGCCTTGTCATTGACCGAAGGCGGATGCTGCATATCATGGCAGGGACAGATTCGACAGTAGAGGAATTTACCGGATTACAATGGGAGCAACGGGTTGAGGGAATATATAGATGGAAGATAACAGACAAATCATAGTAAGTCCATTTGCCTTTCACGCTCCTAAAGTGGCGTGTATTCCGCATGGGCTGACAATTCGGCAGATCGTGGAGCGAATGGATCAGTCTGCGTGGTCTGATGCCTACATCGTCGAAGTTGATGGACTCCCTATTCCCCATGAAGGATGGGAACTTGTTCCCGATGTTGCATCCCATATTCTTATTTATGCCCCTCTGCATGGTGGTGGTGGTGGCGGTAAAAATCCCCTGCGGACGATTCTGACCATTGTCGTAGTTGTGGCGTCAATAGCTACACAGCAATACTGGGCTACTGCTGGATGGATTGGCGGGGCTTATGGAGGCGCCGTTGCCGCCGCTGCTGTCATGACCGCCGGATCGC
>Ga0172381_10002989_pt1 | contig 18231 bp, 18 predicted proteins | sample Leawel6488metaG_FD_119754 | JGI IMG/M metagenome (GOLD analysis project Ga0172381, IMG submission 119754) | Leachate microbial communities from a municipal landfill in Southern Ontario, Canada - Leachate well 64-88 metaG | ecosystem: Engineered > Solid waste > Landfill > Unclassified | place... | reverse complement strand
TTTTAACATTCATATTGGAGGAAAATCCATTTCAAGAGAAAATAAATCTAAACTAATTGAAATGGTTATGGAAGAAAAAGCTAAAAAAAATAAAAAATGTTTTTTTGTTGGTTCTTTTTTAAAAGAAACTTCTTCCAAAAAGTAGTTTCAAAAAATAGAAATATTTAAATAGTGTATATTTCTTGTGTATACACGGAAGTGTATACAAGTATAAAATGACAGATATTTTTGACAATCCAATTTTATGCAAGAAATGTGATTCTAGAATGAAAAAAGCAAATATTGAAAAAAATGGATTTGTATTTAGAGCGATGATATGCCCAAAATGCAATGAAAAGATAATTCATCCAGTTGATGAGCATGAATATAATAGATTTGTAGATTTAAAAAATAAAGAATTCAGAGTAAAAATGAGATTGGTGGGAAATAGTTATGCAGTTTCAATACCTAAAGAGATACTATCCTTTATGAATGAGCAAAAAAGAATGGCTGATGATATGGTTAGATTATGTTTTGAAGAAATGGGAAGATTGTCTTTAAATTTTAATGAAGGTTTAAACGATGCGCATTCTGTTCAAAAAAAGGAGATAAGATTAAGATGAGTATAGCAAATAAAAAAACAGGAGTGCAGTTAAAAGTTGTAGAGGCATTACAAGATGATGCATATAAGGGAATTGCAAGAATAGATGCCGAAATAATGAGAGAACTCGGAATAAAGAGGGGGGATGTTGTTTCTATTAGGGGTTCGAGAGAAACTGTTGCAATTGCGGATAGAGCTTATCCTGCTGATGTGGGAGAAGGAATAATTAGAATTGATGGTATTCTTAGAAGAAATGCGAGAGCAGGAATTGGAGATGTCGTTTCCGTATCTAAAACAGAAATAAAAGAAGCTAAAAAAGTAATGATTGCACCTGGGCAAAAAGGAATAATGGTTCAGGGAGATCCAGAAAGTTTGAAAAGAGGACTTTTGGGAAGAGCCGTCGTGAAAGGGGATATTCTTGTTCTAGGCGGAGTTCAGAGAAGAAGAGACGTTTTCTCCGAAATGGGAATGGATGATGAGTTGGGAGGATTATTCGGAAATATGCTTAATGATATGGGTATGGGGAACTTAGGCGGAGGGGGAATAACTCAGATAAGATTTGTTGTTGTAACTACAAATCCTAATCAACCCTGTGTAATAACAGAAAATACAGAAGTTAGCTTAAATCCAAAAGCAGTTGAAGTTTCAGACGAAAAAATACCCGAAATAACTTATGAAGATATTGGTGGGCTTTCTGAAGAAATAAAAAAGATAAGAGAAATGGTAGAAATACCTTTGAAACATCCAGAGATTTTTGAAAAATTAGGAATAGATCCTCCTAAGGGTGTTCTTTTGCACGGGCCTCCTGGAACTGGTAAAACTCTTTTAGCTAAAGCCGTTGCAAACGAATCTGAAGCTAATTTTATTTTATTGAACGGGCCAGAAATAATGTCTAAATTTTATGGTGAAAGTGAAAAAAAAATAAGAGATATTTTTGAAGAGGCAGAAAAAACAGCCCCTGCAATTATTTTTATTGATGAAATAGATGCTATCGCCCCAAAAAGGGAAGAAGTTACAGGAGAAGTTGAGAGAAGAGTGGTGAGCCAGCTCCTGACTATGATGGATGGGCTGAATTCAAGAGGAAAAGTTGTTGTTATTGGTGCAACAAATAGAGTAAATGCCCTTGATTCTGCTTTGAGACGTCCTGGAAGATTTGATAGAGAAATTGTGATAAATGTTCCAGATAAAAAAGGGAGAAAAACTATTCTAAGTATTCATACAAGGGGTATGCCTTTAAAAAAAGATGTGAATATAGATGAAATTGCTTCGGTTACTCACGGTTTTGTTGGAGCAGATTTGAATGCTTTAACAAAAGAAGCTGCAATGAGCGTATTAAGAAAATTCTTACCTAAGATGAATCTAGATGCAGAAGAATCTATTCCTCAGGAAATCTTGGAAAAATTAATTGTATCTCAAGATGATTTTATGGAAGCACTAAAAGTAGTAAGGCCTTCAGCAATGAGAGAAGTTTTAGTTGAAACTCCAAATGTCACATGGGAAGCAGTTGGTGGACTTGATAAAGTAAAACAAGAATTGAAGGAAGCAGTTGAATGGCCATTAAAATATCCAGATGCATTTGAAAGATTGGGAATAAAACCTTCAAAAGGAATATTGCTTTACGGGCCTCCTGGAACGGGTAAGACTCTTTTAGCTAAAGCAGTTGCAAAACAATCAGAAGCAAATTTTATTCAAATAAAAGGGCCTTCTTTATTGAGCATGTGGGTGGGCAAGTCAGAAGAAGGAGTTAGAAAAATATTTGAAAGAGCTAGGCAAGTCGCTCCGTGTGTAATTTTCTTTGATGAAATTGATTCTTTAGCTGGAAGAAGAGGACATGAATCTGGAACGAAAGTTACGGAAAGAGTGTTAAATCAAATTTTAGCCGAAATGGATGGGTTGGAAGATTTGAAAGATATTTTAATAATCGGTGCTACAAATCGTCCAGATATGTTGGATCCTGCAATATTGAGGCCTGGAAGATTTGATAAAATATTATTGATTAATGCTCCAGATGAAGTTGGAAGAAAACAGATTTTGGAAATACATACTAAAAAAATGCCTTTGGCAAAAGATGTAGACATAGATGATTTGTCTAAAAAAACAGAAGGATATACTGGAGCAGACATTGAAGGACTTACCAGAGAAGCCGCTCTTTTAGCTCTGAGGGAGTCAATAGATTCAAAACAAGTAAAGAAAAAACATTTTGAAGAAGCGCTTAGAAAAACTAAACCAAGCGTAAGCAAATCAACTACAGATTCTTATAGAAAACTTGAAGAGAATTTCATCAAAACTGCCAGAGCAGGGCTTGCAGACGGAAATAGCTATTTAGGTTAGTTTTAAAAAGAATACAAATAATTCTGATAAACCAAAAATGACAAAAAAAACAATTGTGTTTGCAGATGATGATGAATTTGTAAGAGAATTTGTTTCTAAATGCATTAGAAAATATTTACCGGAAGTAAGTTTGGAAATTTGCAAAGATGGAATCTCTTTGGAAAAAAGACTTCAACAAGGGGCGAAAGGAATTAATTTAATTCTCACAGATAATCAAATGCCTTGTATTGATGGAAGTGAAATAATAAAAAAATATGCAAGAAGTTTAGAAAAAATTCCTTTTATTCTTTATTATGGGGGAGAAAATGAAATTGGGGAGCAAGCTGTGAAAGATGGAGCTTTTGCTTATGCTCTGAAAGGCAGTGGTTCTTCAAAAATGATTGAACTGATTAAAAAAGCCTTGACGATTGAATAATTTTATTTTGTTATAACTTCAACTTTATCTTTTTCTATGAATAGAGTATGTTCTGCTTGGCTAACTTTTGCTCCAGAATCTTCAACTAACTGAGCAAACCTATGCAAATTTCCATTTTCTTCCAGTTGTTTTAATCCAATTATTGATTTTAATCCAATTTTGTTAACAAGCCATCTTGAGCAAAAAGGGAGGGTTTGATATTCTTCGACTATAAACTCCAAAACTTCTCTTGCTATTGGGCTTCTTGGATTTCTTTCTTCAATGAGCATGTAAATATCCGAAGGTTTACTGTCTTTTATTTTTCCAACTCCGTTTGTTGCAAAAGGTTCTATTGCTCTAAGCCCTTCTCCTAAAGGAATGGTTTTTTGATTATCAAAATTAGGAATGGTTATGCCGGAATGCAAATGATACTCTTCCATACTATGCCCGCATAAGTTGACTATTGGGAAAAATCCAAAAGATTCTATATTTCTTTGAATTGTCTCTCCAATTTTGTTAAGGGGGGTTTTAGAATTGGATACTTTTATTGCTTCTTCCAATGCTTTTTCGGAAGCCTGAATGAGTTTTTTATTTTCTTGGTTATTTTCTAAATCCAAAGAGAAAGCGGTGTCGGAAATCCACCCGTCTACATGTGCTCCAAAATCCACTTTTATTAATCCGTGTGCGATACTTTTGTCATCGTACGAAGGCGTGTAATGGGCGGCAACTTCATTTATGCTTAGATTAACTGGAAATGCGGGTTTCCCCCCCAATTCAATAATTTTTGCTTCTATTTTTTCCGCAATATCAAGAAGCAAATTTCCTTTTTTTACAATTGTTTTTGCATATTCTCTAACTTGTGAAGTTATTTTTCCCGATTTGAGAATTTTTTCGTTATTCGTCAATTCTGATTCTTTTGCAGATTTTTTTAATGGAATTATTTTGGAGAATTTGGTGCTAGTGACTGAAGAGGGAATTATCTTCTTTGCTTTTACGGATTTGTCTCCAGAGCCTCTGCCCGTATTACCACCATATTGTTTTTCTGTCATGTTTTCTTTTGTTTTTCGTTGTTTATATTTTTTTATGTTATTCTCTGGATTTGAGTCTTCTCGTCTTTGGAATAAAATTAGTTATTTTTTCTGCAGATGCTTTTCCGCATCCTAAGAAATCTTCTCCATATTTCATGACTAAAAACTGATGTTTTCCAGTTTTGATATTAAGTTCCCTTCCTTTTATCCAATCTTGCTCTTGTTCTTCACTCATTTCAAAAATATTTTCATTTATTTGTTCTTTCAATAAATGGGTTCCTTCAATGCTTAACCTTATTTCTCCTCCCTGCTCTTTTGCAAAATATACGCCAATTCTTTCTATCAAAGTAAATTCTTCTATTTCTTTTATCTCCTTTGGAGTCATATTCCCTTGAAATAAAAAAATTTTCTCTTCACCTTTTTTGATTAATTCTCCAGGAATATTTTTTATTCCAAATTCTTTTTCAAGTTCTTTTTGAATTTCTTTTTTTTCTCTTAAATTTAAAATTTTTATTTGTGAGTTCATTTCGACTTTTTACTTTTTTTCTTTATTTCTTTTTCAAGTATCAATGGAAAAACTATATCACTTAAGCAGCATGGAATTACAACTGAAATAGAAGTTATTATGAATATTAATATAATCATTATTAATGAAAAATTTGTTGAATATGCAAAAATATACAGCAGCGAGGCAAATACAGAAATTAAAACGTGAATAAAATGGGGGAATTTGGTTTTTTTAAGAACTATCCCTATTGCTGAACCAAAAATCGCAATGCCCAAGATTAAAAGAGGGCTTTCTATTGCTGGAAGATTAAAGGAGATTGGAATGCCAAAAAGAGAAATCCCAATATAAGGCAATATAATATCCGAAAGCGAGCCAACTAATATAGAAATTCCCGCCCCAATTACTATTGAAAGAATTGCTTTGTTTTTGTATTTGTAAAAAATTGCAGCAGAAACAGCCGATGAGAAAAAAATATGGAGTGGGTGAAAAATATAAAATAATGAAATCGCGTTTGAGATTAAATTTTCCTTGATTAATAGAAAAACAGCAATTAATACTGCAACGACTGTCGCCCCCATAGTAAATGGAATGTGTTCTTTTAATTCTTCAATTATTTTTTGTTTCATTTTACTCTTTTAAACTTTACAAGAAAGAATCCTTCCGTATCATTATCTTGAGGATAAATTCTGTTGCATTTAATTGTTTCTTTATTATATTCTTTATCTTCCCATGCAGTTAATCCTTGTCTCGCTTTTATCGGCAGGGAAACCTTCAAAATTTCTATTTTATCTTTGAAGGTTTGAAGCATAAAATTCACAACTTCTTCATTTTCTTCAGGAGCATGAGTGCAAGTGCTGTAAATCATTTCTCCATTTTTCTTTAAGATTTCAAATGCTGCTTGGCATAATCTTTTTTGTATTCTTGGAAGTCCTTTTATTGTTTTTATATTCCACATTAAATATGTTTTTGGTGTGCTTCTTAAAGTTCCTTCCCCCGAACAAGGAGCATCTACAATAATTTTATCGAAGTAAATCTTTTTCTGCTTAAACATTTTGCATAAAACTTCTCCCTCTTTTCGAGTTATTATAACATTTGATACCCCGCACCTTTCCAAATTAGAGCCAAGTATCTTTTCTCTTTGAGCATTCATTTCATTCGCAATTATTGTCCCCTTATTTTCCATAAAACAGGCTGCCTGAGTTGTTTTGCTTCCTGGAGAAGCGCATAAATCCATAAAAAATTCATTTGGTTTTGGAAATAAAGCAATAATAGGAAGCATGCTTGCAAGCTCTTGAATGTAATAATATCCTAACAAGTGTTCCAAGGAATTTCCAAGTTCTCCAGGTGAAAGTTCTGATTCAACAATCATCACTTCAGAATAATCTTTCCATGGTTGGTTTATTTTCCACCCTTTTTTTTCTAATCTATCCTTAAGTTTTTCTGGAGAAATTTTAACAGTATTACACCTTATTGATCTTAAAATGGGTTTTTTTAAAATTTTCAAATATTCTTGAAAATCTTTTTCATTTGTTATAATTTTTTTCATTCTTTCTATAAAAAGAGGTTTTGGTTCTATGTTTCTGTAGAATGTCATGTTTTACTCAATTTTGAAGGGATTAAATATTCTCCTTAAAGAATTTATACGGATTTTTTTGGACAATCTTAATTTTTCTTTTTCTCGTCCCGAGAAATATCAATATTAATGAAGCTAAAAAGAATAGTATGCTTAATCCTATTGGACTAAATGACGTGCTTTCCACTATAATAAATCCGCTTACTTGAGGGAGGTTCATTATAAATGATGCAATTAATCCGGTTAATCCAAGAGAGATTAAAAGAATATTCTCTTTTTGGGAATCTTCTACAATTGTTTCTAATTTTCCACTTGCTCGTTTAGCATTTTCCAATAAACTTTTCACTCTTTCTAATTCTTTTTCTATTTCTTCCTCTTTTCTTTCATTTGAATTCTCTATTGCTTTTTTATATTCCTCCAATGCACTTATTCTTTTTTCATAACTTGCATTTTTATCCATTAGGATTGCTATTTTTCTCTTGGTTAAATATCTTGGAATTGCTCTTATAGTCGATTTTGTTGCTCCGTAAGCTGCTCCTGTTATTGCGAGGGTTGATGTTGGGCTGTTGTGAACTTGTTTTAAATAATTCACAGGATATTGCAAAAGGGCTCTTTTGCTTAATATTTCTTTACCGGCTTTTTGTTTTTCTTCTTTTAATTGATTTATTTCTTGCACTCTTTCTTTCCATTCTTTATCCTCTTTCGCTTTAACCGCATTTTCTCCACGAAGAAATATTTTTGCTTCCCGTTTATAATTGTTGAGCATATTTTCTGTTTGCTTTGCCCCCTTTTCTAATGCTTCTATTGGAGGCTTAATATTTTGATTATATAGCTCTTTCATAGATTGATATCCTCTCCCTAAAAGATATCCCCCCATTCCATAGATGGTAGCTCCCGCACCTATTCGTGCACTTGCTTTTAGAAATTCCCTTCGAGCATATTTATTATCAACTCTTTTTCTATCCTCTTTTTTTGCCATGAAATATTAATTGAATTTATTTTATTTAAATTCTCCCAAAGTAGTCTGTTTCTTTCCTTCAATTACTTCTTGAATATTTATTCCAAAAACCTGAAAAATATTTTCTACTGCAGGGAGCACTTGGTGGTTTAAGTAATAATCTATGTCATATTCTCCTTTTTCATCAGCGAGTTTTACTCTATCCCTAATTAAGCCTTCTTTTCCTTTTTTTTCTGCAATATAATAATGAATGAGGCTTCCTTCTTCCATAGGAATTTTTCTTTCTAAAATTTTTTTGGCAGCAATAACGTGGGGGGAAATTGCTTTGTACTCCGAAATTTCTTTTTTTAACATAGTTTTTATTATGATATCTTCCTTGTTTATCTCTCTTTTTTTTATTTTTTTAGCTATTTCTTTGGTATATTCAAGTGCTTTTTTTTCATTACCTTGTTCTAAAATATTTTTTATTACATTATTCTGCAACTCTCTTGCAAGTTTGCACCAATCTCTTCTTACCATTTCAAAACCTCTTATTTTTAATTTTCCTTCTTTATCTATGAGGGCGTATTTCTTTTTTGCTCCTGTTTTCCCTGCACGAGTTGTAACCCAGAGTCCTCTTTTAAAGAAACCATCAAGTTCTAATTCCATATTTCCTGGAAGGTTGGAATTAAGCCCTTTGAGAAGTTCTTTTATTTCATTTTCGCTTTTATTTTTCATTAAAAATGCAATAGAATCTGTGTCGCCATAAATTATTTGATATCCTTTACTTTTTATTGCTTCAATAGCATCTTTATTGAATTTTCTTACAAACGCCAGTATTGCTGCGGAAGATTCCTTGGAATAATATCTTGCCCCAAAAAATCCAATATATCCATGTACGGAAGCAGAAAGGACTTTGAAAGCATTGCTTCTCGCTTTTGTAATTTGCGAAGGATTTTTTTTATATTCTTCCTTAAATTTTTTTCTCTTTTCAAAAATATCTTTTAGAATTTCAGGAAAAAATCCCGGTTTTTTTGAAAAATAATATCTCTTTTTTCCCTCATCGGTTTCTATTTCGGGAGATTCATAGCAATCTTTTTCTTTTTTTTCTAAAATTGTTCCTTTAGAGATATTCATTGATATTATTATGCTCGTATGCATTGAAGTGAAATCAAACATCGCAATATTTTCATACAATCCCGGAGAGGGTTCATACACGAAAGCTCCTTCAACTGGGCCGATTTCCCTTCTTTTCCCAATTTCATCATACATTGGTTTTTTTTCAGGTATTTCATTAAATCTTTCCAAGTTATGAAGGATATAGGATTCAACATACCTTGAAAGTCCCGCTCTTGAAACTTCAAATACCGGTTCTTGAACCGTTCTTGTAAATTCAAAAATGTCTGGCCAGAATTTTTCAAATAATCTTCTCGTTAAATCTGAATCTTGAATGCAGTATTCATAATATTTTTTCCATTCATCTTCTTTTATTTTTGAAGAATGTTTCAATTTGAAATCTGTTTTTGTTTCACCTAAAAATTCTTTTGAGATTTCATTTAATGTAAGAGTTTCTGATTGCATGTATTGGGCATAAGCCGTTTTTATGAATTTTATTAAATCTATGTGTACTATTCCATCTATTCTTCCTGAAAGATTTATACCTCTCGTAAATCGAGGCTGGCTGTCATCCAATCCCAAATTTAACTTCACATTATTTATTTCTGCTCTTGCTTTTATGTAGGGTAAATCAAAATTGTCTGAAAAATATCCCACCAAAAAATCTGGAGAAATTTCTTTTACAGTTTTAACAAATTTTTCAAGAAGTTCTGCTTCGTCCTTAGCATATTCTACATATGAAAGACACTCCCTGGTTTCTTTTGAATTTCCTTTAATCTCTGAAGGGCAATTTCTAATTGCCTCTGAGGAAATTGCGCTTTTTTTAGGGTTTCCTTTCCATGTTATTATCTTTTTAAAGTTGTTAGAAACTAAAGAAACCATCAAAATTTCTCCCTTTCCTATTTTTATGTCATCTGTTTCAATATCATAGGCAAGAATTTTTGGATTAAATTCTTTTTTTTCAAGAGGTTTGTATTTTTTTAGTAGAATGCATTTATCAACATTCAAAAACTTTCCCATGCTTCCAAAATCTTCTGAATTGTCCAGCTCTTCTCCAGAAATTTCGTACCAGCACAAAGGGTTTATTTTTTTCTCTATAATATAATTTGTTATGAATCCTAAATCGTATCCTCTTCTTTTTTCTATTTCAGGAAAATTCAGCTTGTCTGCTATATCGTGCAAATCCTTGTAGTTTGTGGCAAAAATTTTTAGAGCTTTTACTGGTTTTCCTAAAAAATTTTTGTTGTGGAGTTCTACTTTTTCAACTTTTGTCTGTCTCCCTTTAACGTCAAGCTTTATTTTCTCTATTTTTGCGATTAGTTCTTTTATTCTCTTTTCAGGAGTTTTTTCTTTACTTTGGCCAAGCTTGGACGAAGTGGGCTTTGATGTTTCCTTTAGAATAGCCCAAATATAAATCGGGCACGTATCTATTATTGCCAATCTATTTCCCTTTTCATTTCTTCCAATAATCTTGATGTAGTTTCTTCCTTCAAAATCAAAAGAATCGTAATCAATTGGAATGAATGTAGTATCCATTTTATAGTTTATTTAAACGAGATTTTATTTTTGGTAAACCTTTTGAAGAAACGGTAGTGTGAGTTTCAGTTGTGTTTAAATGTGAATCTTTCAATTGTTTTAAATAATGCCTTATCTCTTCTAATTTTTGACTATAAAAATCATCGGGAATTTCTACATTGTCATACAGTTCTTGAATCTTAATTATTGCTTGTTCGAGACCAGACCACCTTGTTTCTATTTTGATATCTCTTAATTCTGCCCAATCAACAAATTCAAAATGTGCTGCAAATTTTTTTTTAGCTTCTTGTTCTTTTCCAAGTTCAGTCTTAAATAAATATGCTTCTCCATGTTCATACTTCTCATCCATTAGTTGATATCCTAATGTTTTTCCAAAATCACGTGCAAATCTATCATTACATCTATTCTTGAAAACAACTAAAATTTGTCCTCTTGCATATTTTGGTTTATATTCCATTAAATAAGATATTCAAGAGGGTTTTTATATTTTTAAGAGGGATTTATGCTCAAACTCAGGGCTTCCAAAATGTTTAAATACTCCTAATTAGTAGTTACATTATGGTACGAAAAGAACTTTTAGAACCGATATTTAAGAAATGTCTTAATGACAAGATAAACTTATTTGAAAATGTTTCTGGCAAATTAGAGATGAAAACTTTTGCCGATAGAGGCTCTGGAGATTACATTGCAGAGGTTTCTTTTAATTTTGGAGGGCCTTTTCGTAAAAAAATAAAAACTTGGGGTTATGATACTAGAAAAGAAGCAGAAGAAGAATCAGTTGAGAATGCTGTGAAATATTTGGAGAGAGCCGTTTATCCTAATTTGGTTAATTATGATAAGCAAAAAGGAGAAATTACTCTAATTAAGTCTTTTAGAGAGGCTCAATAAGATATTTATATTTCTTAAACGTGGATTTTTTATGGGATTAAACATAAGGGAAATCATACCTCGCAGAGAAATAGACTTTTCTGAACTAAAAGAAAAGATTGTATGTGTTGACGCTTTTAACAGTCTGTATCAGTTTTTATCTTCTATTAGGCAATATGATGGAACTCCTTTAATGGACAGCAAAAAAAGAATAACGAGCCATTTATCCGGTATTTTTTATAGAAATATTGCTTTGCTTTCTGAAGGAATAAAACTAATTTATGTTTTTGATGGCTTTGCTCCAGGGCTTAAGGGAAAAACACACGAGAACAGAAGAGATATAAGAGATTTAGCAAAAGAGAAGTATGAGATAGCAAAACAGGAAGAGGATTTTGAAGCTATGAGAAGATATAGCAGTCAGGATATTCGTCTTACAACGGAAATGCTAGAAGAGAGCAAAGAATTACTAAGGGCAATGGGCATTTCGGTTGTTCAAGCACCAGGAGAAGGAGAAGCTCAAGCAGCTTATCTTTGCAGAACTCGAGGAGAAATATATGCAAGTGCAAGCCAAGATTATGATAGTCTTTTATTCGGAGCTTCCAGATTGATACAAAATTTAACTTTATCAAGAAAAAGAAAAACTATTTCTGGCTATGTCGAAGTAAAACCAGTAATTATAGAACTTGAAAAAGTTTTGAATGGTTTGGAAATAAATTTAGATCAGCTAATCTGTTTGGGAATTTTGGTTGGGACAGATTATAATCCTAAGGGAATTCCGGGAATAGGGCAGAAAAGAGCATTGGATATTGTAAGAAAATACAAACAGCCTGTTTTTATATTTGAAAGTGTCAACGAGCAAATTTTGAGCCTTTCAGAAGAAGATAGATTTGATTGGAAAGAAATATTTGAAATGTTTCACAAGCCAAATGTGATTGATGAAGAGATTCACACAGAAAAATTGGACAAGGAAAAAATAAGAGAAATTTTAGTAAATAGGCATGAGTTTTCTGAAGAGAGAGTAAAAGAGCACTTGCAAAGGTTGGAGGATTCTTTTGAGAGGAATAAACAAAAAGGTTTAGATAAGTGGTTTTGAATTTTTTGTAAAACTAGATTTATAATCCTATTTCTTATAGAATTTATTAGTGGTTTTCATACCTTTTACATATGAAGTTCTTTCTAATCTCCATCCAAACCACTTTATTATTGCCCATGCGATAATCATAACTATTCCTATAACTAATAAATTTCCATTATCATTAATGATTCCAAACATACTTAAAGCGAATATAATCCCACCAAGAACTAACAATGCCCCCGCTCTAAATTTGACAAGCAAAAGAATGATTAAACCTACGGTTCCAAAGAATACAATTAAATCTAAAACTGCTTCGGATACTCCTAAACTATAAATTATTCCGTCTATATTAAAATCAATTCCTTGTCTATAAAGCCCATAAGTTATTCCTAAAGATAACATTAACGAAATTATTGTTGAAGCGGAAGGATTTTCTTTAAAAATTCCCGTTCTTCCAAGAACTGTAAAAAGAAGAGTAAAAGAAACAAGAAAAATTATTATTAATCCTAAATTTTCTCCCCCGAGCGTATCAAAAAATTCTCCAATTGAAACAGAATTATAGGAATAGGCACTGATTGTACTCGTTAACAATAACATTATTCCTAAAAAAATGGGCACCTGTTTTTTCATGAACAATACAAGAAAATGTTTTTTATAAAATTATGCCTTTTTTGGTTCTACACAAAATTTAAATGTTGGTTTAATCTGGTTGAAATATGGTTCATCAAATTCGCTCTTTCAATCTTTTAGGAAGTATAGCTGTTGTTAACTTTCCAAAGGGGGTTAAATCTAAAGAAAAAAAAGCTTTTGCTCAAAAAATTATAAGAGAAAATAAATCTGTAAAAACAGTTTTAGAAAAATCGCGCAGTTTCAAGGGAAGATTGAGAAAAATGCAGACAAAATATGTTCTGGGAGTAAAGACAAAAGAGGTTTTATACAAGGAGAATGGATGTGTTTTTCGATTTAATTTAGATACAACTTATTTTTCTCCTAGATTAAGCGGAGAAAGAAAAGAAATTGCTTCATTAATAAAAAAAAATGAAGAAGTTTTGGTTATGTTTGCGGGGGTTGCACCTTATTCAATTGTTATTGCTAAAAATTCTAATTCTAAAAAGGTTTATTCTAATGAAATAAACAGAGAAGCAAATAGATATGCTAAACTAAATGTTGATTTAAATAATGTAAAAAACAGAATTGAACTTGTTTCTGGAGACATAAAGCGAGTATCCTTAAATTTGAAGAAACAAAACAAAAAGTTTGATGTTATTGTTATGCCAAGACCTCAGCTTAAAGACTCTTTTTTAAAACAAGCCTTTCTGCTTTCAAAGAAAGGAACGATAATTTATTATTATGACTTTTGCAAACAAGATGAGATTGGAGTTATAAAAGAAAAAATAGAAAAGCAGGCTAAAGAAGCAAAAATAAAAGTCAAAATTAAAAATGTAAAATCTGCGGGGGAAATTGCCCCTTATAAGATTAGAGTCCGATTTGATTTAGAAATAATTTAAAGTTTATACTAAACTCAAGTTTATTCTTGAAGTATCTTTTACCCTTTTGTCCAAACTCCTTTTCTCTTCTGAAAGTTTTCCATCTTTCATACAAAGAGTTTTTGGTTCTCCATCTAAATAGATAGATTGCATGTATCTTTTAGGACAGCCATTTGCTCCACAAAGGTAAACATATCCATTGATAAAAGGTACTCTTTCTACTGATTCACATATGGTGTATTTTTCCATATTGCTACTTAGTAATGACACTTTTTAAAGGTTTCTGTTTATAATCTCTTTTCCGCTTTTATCACGGTTGGGGCTTCCCCGCCATGCCATGTAAATCTTGGTCTTATGCTCATAGAATATATTCTTTCAGAGTTATCATCTAGAATAATAGCCGAGCCTCTTACTCTGGGTAAGTCATCCATGCTTTTTTTAATGCTTTCTAATAAATAGCTTTGCATTATTTGGTTGAGAGCATCTACGTCCTGCTTTGCAGTAACTCTGTGGGATAAAACTATATCTGACTGAGTCATTACATCCCTATGAATTTGTCCTGGCTGTTGTGTTGCTAAAACAACAGAAATTCCAGGTTGCCTTCCTTCTCTTAGGAGTTGCATTAGTGCTTCAGTTGCAAGCGTTTTTTTATCCAGTGGAAGAAATTCGTGGGCTTCATCTATAAATATCCAAACAAGAGGATTTTCTTTTTTTTCAACATTAGATAAAAAATCAAGGTTTTTTGATATAGAATTTATTTCTTCTTTTTTTCTTGAATCCATTCTTTGATTGAATATTTTTCTTGATATTAAGCTTATGATTAGTGCTCTTACATTAAATGTGCTAACTGAACTATAGACGCTTAAATCGAGAACGGTTGTTTTTCCGGCATGGATTAAGTCTTTAATTGATGTTGCTTCGCTTTCTTCTGAAAAAATACCCCATGTTTCTGCTGCTCTGAACAATCCAGTTGCGGCATTTTTTATTCCTTCTTCCGATTTGTTGTCTTTCTCAATTTCTTTTATTATATCTGAAATAGAATAATTCTGTTTTGTCTTAATTTTTTTTATTATCCTTTCAATTAAGATTGAAACGGGTTCAATAAGGTCCAATCCAAAAGTGCTAATCCAATCTTCTGAATTCATCTCTCTTATATCCAGAGCGAACTTTTCGTCTATGGGTATTCCTTTTTCTATGTATTTATCATAATGCCCAAAAGGGATAAAAATTTTTACTGGAAGATTTTTTGATTTTAACCCCCATTTAGAAAGCAAACTTTTATCCTTTTCATTTCTAAACTTCATTGTCCAATAAATTCCCATTGTGTCAAATATTAAAGAAGCAACATTCTGGCTTTCTTCTTTTGGCAAATCTGAAAGTTCTTCTGCAATAACTCCAAGAGTATAGGAATTGTGAACAATTATGTCATTCGCTACAAAATTATGATTTTCTGGGACACATAGATCATACACCGTGAATCTTCCATCTAAAATTTCCATTGAGGTGATTTCATCCCAGAATATTTCCGATTCTGCAAGGAGTTTTAATCCGTTATTTTGGTCTATTTCTGCAATTTGCATTAGTGTTTGTCTTGAAGGAGCATAATGAATTCTTTCTCTCATTGCCTTTGGATGCTTGTAATTTAATGCTACGCCGATTTTTGTCCAACTGGCTGGTTTATATGTTTCCCAAATTTCTTTCGGAATAGTGTCCACATTTGAATTTCTATTTACAGAAAGAATGTGTTGTTTTGCTTCAAATTCTCTTTCTGCTTTTTTGCCAAAAAAACCAATCTCCTCTATAAATTTTATAACATTTTCGGCGTTTAAAATGAGTTCATAGGATTTGAATTCTTTGTTATTTAATTTCATGATTTTTTCTCTTAATTTAGATAGTATGCCAAATCTTAATAATAGATTTTGAATCTGTCTTATCATCTTTTCTGATGAAGAAGAATAGGAGATTTGCCAAGTGAATCCAGTATTTGTTTTTTTCTTGTAAATGCTTCCATCGCAGCTAAATAGACGATTTAGGAACAAAGCTAAAGACGCTTTTTTCAATTGCATTACCCCTTGAGATAAATATTTTTGAGGTGAAAGCAATCCAAATATCCTTTCTCTTTCAATTAGTTTCCTTATGCTTCTTTTTTCGTATTTATTTTTGTTTCCCTTTAAGAAATGCCCTTTTTCGTTTCGTTCATAGTTATGTTCTACAACTTGAGTTTTCCACTGAGAAGAGGATATTCTATACTGATTTTCTTTTTCTTTTATTAGTTTCAACGATGGATCTAGTTTATTTAGAGAATCTTTAAAATCTAAAACAATTCTTTCATCAGAATTTGCAAAAAGCACAATGCTTTTCGTATGACCTTCTGCTATCAAGTATGATAAAAGTTTTATTTCATGCTCTGGCATTTCATTATTTCCAAACGCAGGAATTGATCTTGGAGTAGCAATTCGGCTCCCTATTGTTAATTCTTGAATTGGTTTCCATCCTTTTATTGTTAAAAGTGGATGTTCTGGGGTAAGTTTAATTTCTTTCCCACTTCTTAATTTTATTTTTAATAATCTATTAACTTCTCTGGAAAAAAATTCAGATTTTTCAGATTTTTCAATTTTTAACTTATTATTTAAAGAGAGTATTTTTTCTCTGTTATTTTCTAAGTCTTTTATCGGAATTTGAGAACCGTTTTCTAAAGTTATCAGTGTGTCTTCGTGGAGACACTTCCCACTCCCCCTTTTTCCCGCAATAAGAACTACATGTCCTCTGGCAATATCCATAAATATCTTGTTGCTAAGAGAAGTATACTGCCCCATTCGAACGTAGCTTTTTCCTATGTAAATTTTTCCCCTGGTTCCAAAATCTTCCTTGTCTATATCATTCCTTCCAATTATGATATCTTGTGCCATTCTATTCAAAAGCAATGTGGCTTTTTATATTTTTTATTTTGTAATTAGAAATCTTAATTGGTAAAATAGGTGTTTTTTATCAATCCCGTTATTCCTCTTATGTATAATTCAAGATAGTCTACTTTTGATTCTTTTTTTGCGGGGGCAGAATAAGAAATATTAATCCCTTTGTTATTTCTTATTTTTTTTTGAGAAGGACTAGAACAAATTAATCCTTCTTCCACAATATTTAATACGGATTTAGCAAGAAGTCCTCCAAAGAGATTTTTTTCTTCAATTTTATTATCTATTGAGTTTTTCATTTTTAAAATTACATTCCAATTTAATTTTAGTTTTTAAATCTTTTCTTTTTTTTGATTTTTTCAATTACCGTAATCTTTTTAAATTCGTTTTTCATGTAATTTTGATGGAAGAGAATGAACATCATGAAGAGCATAAGCATCATGAAGAGCATAAGCATCATGAAGGCGAGCACTCTTCGAAGAAATCACATCCAAAAGATTTTACAAATGCAATTAGGAAAAATCCTTGGATTCTTTCAACAGCAGTTTTAGGAATAGTTCTTTTGATTTTCTTTGTAGCAATCTTTATGGGGGTTGGTTGGTTCTCTGGAAATAGTATATCTAAAGAAAAAGCAGGGGAAAATGTTGTTAAATTCCTTAATGGGCAAACCGGAGGAGGCGTTGAATATGTTTCTTCAGTTGAGAAATATGGGGTTTATGAAATCACTGTTTCTTATCAAAGTCAAAAGATTCCAGTTTATGTAAGTAAAGATGGAAAGTATTTCATTCAGGGCGTTTCTGAAATGGTAGTTTCTGAAGAAGTAGAGCCTGAAGTAACAGAAGTTCCAAAATCGGATAAGCCGGAAGTTGAATTATTTATATGGGGATATTGCCCATACGGAGTTCAGGCTCAAGGGCCATTGGCGGAAGTAGTTAGTCTTCTTGGGAGTTCTGCTGATTTCAAATCAATTATGTATTATGATGGGCATGGTGCTTATGAAACACAACAGAATAAAATTCAAGAATGTATACAGGAGCTTTACCCTGCTAAGTATTGGAGTTACGCTTCAAAGTTTGTGAGCGAAGTTTATCCTAATTGTAGTTCAGTGAGAACCGAAGAATGTGATAAAACACAATCTGTGAAAGTGATGAAGAGTTTGGGAATTGATTCAGTAAAAGTTTTAAGCTGTGTTGATACTAAAGGAGAGGAATTGATTTCAGCTTCTTCCGCTCTTGCACAAGAATTAGGGGTAACTGGTTCTCCAACATTAGTTATCAATGGAGTTAAAGCTAATGTGGCAAGAACTGCGGAAGCCTATAAAATTGCCGTATGCAATGCTTTTAATACTGCTCCGAAAGAATGTGAAACAGTTTTAAATTCTACTTCAGAAGCAGCGTCTGGAAACTGCTAAATAAATTATTAGAACCAGAAGCTGGAATATCCTACAACGCTTGTTTTATCGTTTGTTATATCTCCAGAGTTTTTGTATTCTATTAATTTTGGTTTCCATTTGTTTATATTGCATAGGTTCATTGCAATAATAATGGGGAAAAGTCCGCAAGAGTCAATTTGTCCTATTTTATCAAAATCTATATTTTGTATTGCTTCAATTGTTTTTTTATCCTTTTCAATTGCTTCTTCATATGTTAAAAAGTGACTTAAATCCGCAGAAATAATGAAGACATATTCTTCTTTTGAAAGTATTTCTGCAATTCTTCTTGCTTCTTGTATAGTTATTGAACCAATCATTAAAGGAAAAATCTCCTGAAATCCAATTTTTTGCAAAAAAGGAATTTGGTTTCCAATTGCATGTTCTTCTTTCAAATCCATTTCTTCTGCTCTTATGCTTTCTTCAGAAATTTTTATTTTTCCCAAAGGGGTTTCCCA
>Ga0172381_10002988_pt1 | contig 18233 bp, 33 predicted proteins | sample Leawel6488metaG_FD_119754 | JGI IMG/M metagenome (GOLD analysis project Ga0172381, IMG submission 119754) | Leachate microbial communities from a municipal landfill in Southern Ontario, Canada - Leachate well 64-88 metaG | ecosystem: Engineered > Solid waste > Landfill > Unclassified | place... | reverse complement strand
TATATCTGCTTGGAAAAAGTTTCCTTTATAGTTTTCTTTTGCGAATTTTATACACTCAGCATCGTGGTCTATGCCTGTATATTCGCAATCTTCAAAGAAACGAGAAGCCCAGCCATTAGAACATCCAATATCAAGCACTTTTACTCCCGGTGTAATAAACTGCCTAATAAAAGCATATCTATTATTCTCACGAGGAGGCAATGGCTCGTTAGGAGCCGCAAAATGTCCTTCAAGTCGGATTGTCATTTACTTTTGCTCCTTTAGGCATTTTAGTATTTGTGTAAGTTTTCCAGATATACAAAATATTAGATATGAAATAATACCCAATGCTATGTATAACATTTCCATTACTTTTTCTCCTCCCTTTGAATAAAATCATATGCAGTATCTATTACTTCATGTATTTCATCTATTGTAAGATGATGAAATGGACCTTTTAGTAGATGATATAGCACCTGACTTGGCAACAAAGTTCCATTACCATATCTCATTTCTACTGTCCATTTTTCATCTTTTAGTTTTACGGAAAAAACCTCATCCAAACCTTTATCTACTTTTTGCACTTTACATTCTAACATTTTATTATACTCCTTTGAAAAATAAAGAATCATACATCATATGCTGTTCATATGAACAAACTGGACAAGTCATACAAACCATATGACCACATGGATGCATTTTTACTCCGTCACCATAATCTCTGTCAGTTATTCTTATTTGTGCTCCACACCAACGGCATTCTACTACTGTGTCAAATTCTCTTGGATGTTTTACTATTTCCATTATTTATTCTCCTTTGTTATTTATTCAATTCAATCCATCCAGTTTTTACTCTTTTTAGAAATGCTTCTTTTGTTATTTTGCTACGCACTTCTCCATCTAAAATCCAGTTTAGTCTCTTACTTCCATCCTTTAACTTGATAAAAAATCCACAGCAATTACTATCAGCATAGACAACATCAGGTATTATATCTTTTATAAAATCTGCACAATCTAAAAAATCATATTCTATTACTTTTTCCATTATTCTTTCTCCTTTATTTTTTCCAAAAGTTCTGTGATTTTGTCAGCATTTGGAAACTTTTTTGTAAGCCGACATTCAACTCCAAGCACCTCTACTTTTACCTTCTCCGTTTCCAGAACAATATAATCTCCATATCTCTCTACCTTTGTGTAAGTGTTACTTTCATTTTCCATTTTATTCTCCTTTTGGTTAAAATATTATTTTCCATTCTTTTCTTGCTTTTTCAGACAGATGCTCTTCCTCAATAAGAGATGCCATCTGTCTATTACCTCTCTTATCGTAATAATCAAGAATAGTATTTTTACAGCAAACAATAAACCAGCCATAAATATCTTTTGTTTTATCTATTTTTTTGCAAAGTAAATACAACTTCAATCGTATTTCTTGTTTCATATCTTCTATATCATTTTTATTTATTACTCTATTCATTATTATTTTGATTACTTTATTACTAAAAATAAGATTGAATATATATTCATAATCTTTCTTTTTCAAAGCCTTCAAAATCAATATATTTATTTCTATATTATTTGCCATTTATTATCTTTTTATTTATAGCCACAAAATCTACTAATGGAGCATCTATTCTTTTATTATATACTAAAATAGAATGAGTATTCATTATATTCTTTACAAACGATTCAAAATCGCATTTGTCTAAATGTGCCTCCATAGATAGTAATGTTGATTGTTGGACTATTTCTAAATCTTTTCCGGAAAAAAATGCTTCTTCTGCTCCTTCGCAATCTGATTTTATCATAAAAGGAAGAGATAAATCTATATTCATATCCTCTAATGTCATTGTCTTTTTATCTGATTTATCAGAATAAATAGTAGAGTTTAGTCCATCCGATCTGCCTTCCACAAGTTCGTAGTTTTTTCCATTACCATAAGCGGTTTGGTGTGTTTCTACATTCAATCCTTTTGTATTTTGTATAAGATGATTATATGTCGAAGCAAATGGCTCTATGGCTATTATTTTTGACCAAGGGTAATAATGACGAGCAGTAACAGTAAATAGTCCTATATTGGCTCCTACATCAACTATTGTAGCCAATGGAAGAAACTTTTGTGCTACTTCTCTTATCTTATAACAATCATTTGTCCATATTTCTGTAAAAATAAGATTATGACTGCCTTCGCAAAATGGAGCAGTCCCATTATACATATCTATCGAAATCTTATCATAAATACTTCTCATATAATCTCCCATTTATTATCTATTTTTTTATAGTGTCTGACTTCCTGCTGCGGAATTTTATATACTGGCTCATTTTTTGTATTAGCCATTCCTACTGATGATTTACTACTCATGTAATATAGTTCGGATTTTATTGCCTGTTCGTAGGTGCAGGACCAAGCATGAGTAAATGACTTATTGAAGCGAAAGAATAAATCCCATTTGCCATTATCTATTTTCTTTTTTAGCACATGGACAAAAGGATAAGGATTAGGTCCGTCCCAGTTTTGACCCCATTCCACCTCTATCTTTATTTGCTGTGCCTGTGATGTCATATAGATGCTGTCAAAATGGCTCCAGTTGGCTCTGGTTTCTTCGATGTCCATAAAGTGTAGTGTTCCATAGACATCAGACATAAGTGCTTCTAAAGCCTTCCTACATGGCTTATCGAACTTTCTATTTAGAGATGATTTAGTATCTTCTCCAAGTGCTAATGATGGATTGTTTTTCGTCTGTGTTGAAAAATCTATTTCCATTAGCAACCTCCTTTATTTTCTTTATTTTTGCCGAAAGAACCAAATATGTCTCCGAAATATGTTCTATTTTTCTCTGTCTGTTCCAGAGCGATAATAGCATCCATTATTTCCTCCAGATCATTCAACTTGTCCAAAGTATCAGCAGTAAACGAGTAAGCAGAGCCATCATTCATTTCTACTATTATTCTTTTTATTTGTTTCATTATTGTCTCCTATATCTATACATTCAGATTTAGTAAAAAAACTCCTTCTTATTTTTTTATATTTTTTGAAAATATTTTTTCAGAATAAAAAAGGAGTTTTTATGTCGATATAGAATATAGAAGAAAGGAGAAAGATTATGAGAGAAATAAGATTATCAAATAGTAATAAAAAAGTGATTGTGGATGATGAGGATTACGATTGGCTCAATGTTTTTTTGTGGAGAATAACCTCTACTGGATATGCTATTAGTCGTGGAGGAGAGGGAGAGTTGATGCATCGTGTCATGATGAATAATCCTACAAAAGAAATAGACCACGCCAACGGAGATCGTTTGGATAATCGTAGAGAAAATCTGAGAGTTGCTACACATTCTGAGAATATGTCAAATAGAAAAAAGCATACATTAGGTCGTCTTGGAGTTAGTTTTCATAAAGATAGTGGAAAATATAGAGCACAAATTAGACATGGCGGAAAAGTTCACCACCTTGGACTCTATAATGTAGAGGAAGAAGCCAGTCAGGCTTATATTTCTGCGGCAAAAAAGTATCATGGTGCGTTCATGGCTAATAACTAAATAAAAGGAGAAAAGAAAATGAATAAAAAAGTAATAGAAATGTTCTTTTTGATGATGTTGTTTTTAGGAATAATACTTGGACAATCGTTTTATTATGGATACAGGACGGAAAAACTTACACATACTATATCAGAACTTACAAATGCAATACCAGCAGAGACATACATTTATACAAGTGACCCAAACACAAAGATAAAAATGCTTGATATAGATGGAAAAGAAATACCAACAATTATAGTAAAAGGAGAAAAATAATGTCATTTTTGGAAAATATAAAAGATGCTATTGAGTTTGCTAACTATGGTTATTCTAAAAAAGATCACGACAGAATACTGAAGAGGCATTGTGTTGATATGATAGTATGGCATATGAGAGAAGTTGTCAATAAAGTGAATGATTTTTTGGAAGAAGAAGGACTATCAAATATAAAAATAGATGGATATGATTTTCTAAATCTTCCTCTAAAAATAAAAGGAGAAAAATAATGGCTAATATAATATATCCTTCAAAAGAAAATGAAAAAATGTGGAAAGAAGTATTGCAGAAATTTCCAAAAACAAAAAGAGAAAAAATCCAAAAAGAGTGGATAAATTATGTAAAATCACTAACAGAAGAGGAGAATAAAAATGATAAACATAAACAAGTATAAGAATTTTCTATATGATTTCAAAACACTGATAAAAAAATATAATATTTTACCTGCGGCTACTGGAAATATCGCTTATGATTTTATCGATATGGCTGATGATGAGGAGACGCTATCATCGTATCTCTTGACAGATGACGCTTTTGTTCTATTTGCTACGCCTGATTCTATGGGATTTTCAGAAAAAGATGGTTATTTTTATGAATTTAAACCACTAAGAGATATAAAAAAGATGGATAATGATGATAAAATACTTGTTCAGAATTTTAATTTCAATAAGAGATTGGGAATAACTATGACCGAAGTGCAAAAAAATAGATTAGAGTTTGCAGATGTCTATTATAAGTGTATAAAAGAAATAGATAATGAGTTCTATTTTTACAATAATAAACTTGATAAAATAAAAGTAATAGATTATCTAAATACTGAAAATGAGTTTGAAAAAATGCAGAAAGAAATAGATGAAGCAAATAATATGAGTTAGATTATTCTATCTTACTCCATTTTTGTATAGGACATTCTTCTGATTTTAATCTTGTTTTCAAAATGATAAAACATCCACATTTTTTACACATAGAACTCGAAGTCATATGACCAGAGTTATATTCACATTTTAGGCATATATCTCTTCTCTGATTTACTAAAATACCTGGAGCAATATCTATATCTAATATATTTTTTGCTACTCCTATTGCTCCATTTATAATTTTATGACATCCACATCCCATTAGTATAGTGTCACACTCCCTACTTGATCCAGACATCCAGATATGTCATATGTTCCGGGTGGAGGACATGATGCATCAGAGAATATAGTGGCATTGCAACTTACATCAGATAATTGTATAGTAATATACCATACAGGAGTTCCAAAAAAGGTTCCTTTGTTTAGATAAACTAATGGATAATCATCTATTTTTTGCCATGCGCAATCTGTATCATGTGGAGCATAATAAGTGCCATTAAGAGCAGCACAATCTCCTGTAAATCCTGACACATCCATATAATAAGTAGCAGCACAATCACCGCAAGGAGTGGTCGGACCACAGCAGCATGTATCTCCTACGGCTATTTTGCCATCCACTATTACTATTTTGCCATCATCTACTTGTATTGGTTGTGTCATTATTCTCCAGAACACACCTTACCGGATGCAATAAGGTTCCAGGTTTCTGTATCAGAAGCATCGGTTTGAAGAACTAATGCTTTCTTGGTTATATAAAATAAATCATTACCAGAAAGATTTACACGATTTACATATTCTATTTGCTTCCACTGAGGAACTTCGTTATAGACTTCTATCAAAGTAAATGTTTCTGAACCTACTGGACCAATTTGAAATCCTATTCCATATGCTCCAGAATCAGGAGCCGTATAAGTAACGCCAAGTTCCCTGTCCTTTAATGGTGATAATCCAGAACCGAGAACAGCACCTGTTAATGATTTTGCTGTATATTTAAAATTGCAGGTATCTCCTGACATTCCTCCTGACCACCAGCCAGAGTTGTAGCCAGAATCACCACTATTATCGATATAGACTGTGCATGGAAAAACATTATTGGGTTGATGATCTGAAATAATATAATGGACACCAGAACCAGATTCTTGTAGGGTTACATATTGGAAAAGTGAGCCAAACTTTAATGGATGAAAAGCAGAGTTAGGACCATCTGCATAAAACTTTGCCCATACAGGAGGATTTCTATATGTGCCTGAACCAGAGTAGAATGTATGAGTATCTGATGGAAGATATACCTCTCCACCCTGCCATAATGCCCCAGAATCGAGTGTAAATGGATTTATCTGTGTAAAATATACACCACTCCAGGCACCTCCAGAGCCGTAATAATCATCTGCTGGAACAGGATAAGAGCCCTGAATACCAGAAACCTCTGTGCCTTGTTCAACTTTTCCCCATTTTATATGCTGTCCATTATCTACAAAATAGTATCTATTTCCACCTTCTTCATAACTATTATCTTCTCTAATCATTAGAACAACATCTTCTGGCGAAAAATTAGAATTGGCATTCAATGGACGAGCAAGATTATATCCTGAATATCCAGAAACTCCAGATACTACATAACCAGATTCATCTGAATAGTTTTGCCATCCAGAATGAGATGATAAATGTGATTTAGGATTTACTCTATTCCAAGCCCAAGCACCATTATTTAGACCAGATGTATCTGCTAATCCAAATCCAGAGCCATCACCAGAACCAGAATAGTTTGTATAGAAATAGCCAAGTTTTGCTGTAAATAGATTTTCGCCTCTAAAATTTACATCTTGATCAAAATGATAATCCTCTTTTGAAAAGTTTATATTATCTGCTATTTTATTATAATATTCAGCAGCAGGATTATCGCCTTTTTTTATATATGGTATTGTCATAATATTATCTTATTAAATCTGCTGGAAATGAAAGAGGAGGGTCTATGAAAGCCTCTGAAAAATACATAAATGGTCTAAAAATACCCCAACCATATTGATTTGTGTCTGGTATCATTCCTCCTGTATCTGGATTACCAATCTCTACAGCAGTATGATCACCACCGACTAAATCAGGATGTATTGTTATATTTCCCCAGCGGCAGTTATTTTGAGCATCAACGAAGAATACATATGGGTCCCAACCTTCTTTTGAATAAGCGATTTCTATTCTAATGTCATATACAGGAGAGCCATAATGAGTTAGACCTTCATCTGTGCAGTATAATGGATTTATTTGTAAATCTGTAATCAAATAACAACCTATTCCACCTACATTTCCTACTCCGAGTATATCATTATTTATTTTTCCTACATATTTATCTATCCATTGATATACAAGAAGTTCTTCATATTTTTCTGAAGAAATCTTTTTTCTAAGAACTATAGTAGGAGAAGGGATTTGAACAGGAACTGATTGTCCTCTTAAATATTTTCTTTGATTATCAAAACCAGACCAATCTATTACTGTCATTCCTTTTGGTTTGAATTTTACCTGAATAGGCTTTATATTGGCAACATTATCATCTCTTTCCGAATAATAAAATCCTCTATTTTCCACATGAGTAGAGCCTCTCCATACAACTGCCCAATCACCATCTACAGGAGGTTCTGAAGTCATAGCATACGTTACAACAAAATAAGCAAATGGATCAGCATTATTTACTATACCTGTGAGTTTCCTGTCTACTACCCTCATACCAGATAGATACTTATTTCCAGAAAAAAGATTATCCCAAACATCATCTATTTGAGGTAAATCTACATCAGAATATACAGCATCATATAAATCTTCTACCGTGGGACCGTCACCAGATGCCCAGGTTATTTTGTATGGCACAGTAGCAGTTAGACCCTTATATCCTACTTCCGAAACACCATATTTATAGCCATCACCATTATAAACTGATTTTTGTATTGATATAGCCATTTATTATTGGACTCCATTATGTTTTGTGTTTTCTGCTATTTCTCTTAGTAAAGCAGTCATTTCGGTAGTTTCTATTTGTCCTTCGGTTGTCATTCTTCTTGGACTCATTGGAGAATTTTGTGTATTTAGTCCTACTGAATATTGACTTGAACCAATAGCAACTTTTCCATTACCATATATTTCATTCATCATTTTTTTTGAATAGTTTGCTTTTAAAAGAGCCATAGTTTTATTTCCATCTTCTATTATTCTATTTGGATCTCCTAACGCTAATTTCTGTTTTTTTAAATCTTCTACTTTCTTAATATAATCTGGAAAGTTAGGACCAAATCCGGCTGTTTTACTATTTTGTAATTCTGATAATTGTCTATCAATATCTTTTTGAACAATGAGATTGTTTCTTGCCTGTCTTTGAGCATCTAAGATAGGAATAAGTGTTTTATTATAATCTTTTTCTGATGCAGATAATCTCTCATTAGTATCAATATTAGAAGCATTTCTGATATTTGTCATACTGTTTATTGCTCCTCTACCACCTTCTCTTCTTGTTTCAAGCATTTGAAGCATTTGGATTTGTTGCTGTCTTCCTGCTTTCCATCCAGATTCTACTAAATCTGCTATTGGACCACCAATAAGTGGAACTATACGAAGAAGATTTCCTCCTAAAGTTCCTGCCTGAAGTCGTGTCTGTTCTCCTTGAGAGTATCTGCCATATTTTTCTAAGCCTTGTGCTCTATTTTCTGCAAAATATTGGTCTGCTATGCCAGCAATTCCATGTGCTATTGCTCCGGCAATAAAAGTTCCACCAAATATTTTACCCATTGGACCAAGAGATTTTTTTAAACCGTCTATCATTCCTTTTGATACTTCATTTTTTAAATCTGAACCTAATATTTTTGATATATCTTTACTAAATTTTAAATATGCTCCATCACCCATTTTAAATACTGTATCCCATAATGCTTTTGTATTTTTTAATGAACTTACATCTAACGGCGTGATAGGACTTCTAAAATTACCAGGTAATCTTGTAAAAGATGGACTCTGATATGGTATTTTATTTATTGCCATTTTTTATTCACTCTTATTATTTTCTTTTCTTGCCATTTTGCTTGCCTGATTTATTTCAAATTTATTGAACTCATTTATATCTATTATTCTATCTAAATATAAATCATATTCATTCCAAGTCATTTCTTCTATTTTTATACCAGGATAATAATGATTTAGAAGACAGATTTCTGTGCCTTCATCTATTCCGTAATCTGTTCTTCTACTTTTTTTTTATTTATTCCAAAAGCAAACATAAAGAGTTCTGTTATTGATTCATCATCAAGTGTGACTAAAACTTCGTCTGGTATATCCGTTGTCGCTTTAGCCACTATCCAAAAACCATTTATATCTTTCTTTATTAGTCCATCTATTATTTCATCACGAGTAAAGTCTTTTTCCTCGTCTATAAGTTTTCCTAAACCAACGGTTTCTCCAATGGAGAGTTTATGTTGTTTATATACTTTATCACCTATTTCTATATCTTGCGTCTTATTTATTGCTTGTGTTATTTTCATATATTATGTCCTAACTATAGTAGCAGCACCACATCCTACCATATTTAGTGTTCCGGTGACGTTTCCATCATAAGAGCCTTGTAGTGTCATGTTACTTGCTATTCCAGAGGTGGAAATAGAACCTACTCCTATCTCATCACACATTCCAGAGTAGGCGGTAAATACCCAAACACCCTTCAAAAGACAAGGATCATATCCGTTGGCTCCTACGACACCATTAGGCATAGGACCACCAGACGATTGAAATATATTACCAGTCATTTCATAATCAAATGATACTTCATCGATTTTATCTATACTTCTATTTTCTGTGACATTAGTCATAATAGCATAGCCAGAAATAGAAAGAGCGGCAGTAAGATTTATTACCAAAGCCCCTGACATTTTTGTCTGGTCAAATGAAGCACCAAGAGCAGCAGCATTCATAGGAGAAGAATCAACTACGCCTCTTGCTGTAGCACTACCAGTCATAGTGAGTTGAGTCCCTTCGTTCCAATCATGGCCAGAATCTTCATATCCACCAGCAGTTCCTACACCAAAATCTATATTGGCATTAAAACCATAAAGTTTTCCATAAAATCCTGATGGAATAGTGATACTATTTTTTGCCGCAGAATTGTTTATAACAAAATTCATAGTGGCTGATGTTTTATTTATAGTGGCATCTGGAACAGCCATACCACTGTCTTCAAAACCAGCATTTGCGACGGTAGGAGTGTTGAATGTTCCTGCCCATTCATTAAACTTCATTGTGAAACCTGTTGGGGTTGTTACTTTTGCTCCCGGTCCTGCTATAACTCTGCTCATAATAATCTCCTATGATTTTGATTTATTTTATGTATTATCTATACCTGCTATGACTAACTCATATGTAGCCACACCTGAACCCAAATATAATACTTTTATATTTTTCTCTGTAGCACTTGTTTCATAACCACTTCTATATGCTGTTTTTATTGAAATGTCTCCTGGCATAATTTCTTCTATATCTGTATCTGTGGGAAACCAACCAAGAAAGGCATCACTATCGGCAGCACCAATATAGAGAGCATCACTCACATTCGCACCAGAAGTAGTATTTTTAATCATCAAAAACTTTATTTCTGAAAAATTTATTGGTTGTCCAAAAGGATTTTCCATTCCAGAAGTCAAATCATAAGTATTTGAATTGCTATATGGGTCTGTTCCAGAAATAGTTCCAGAAACCACGAACATTTGGTTTGACATTCCAGAACCAGAAGTCCCTAATCCTGAACCTAATATATATTTATATAGTTCAAAGTTGGTATTACTGTCTTGTGTTTCTGATATTCCATTAGATGTTTTTACATTCCATGATGGAGATATATTTAGATTAAGTTTTAGTGAAGTTATTTCTGACATTTATATTTCCTATGCCGTTTGTCCAATCTGGACCAAAATCGTATATTCCTGTGTTTGTCTCAAAACATTATTTTGATTATCCTCTACATCAACCGAACCTCTTATTTCTGGTTTTATATAAATACAACAAGTGTCTCCTGAACCAGAGCCAGATATATTTACGAATTGTTGAGATATATTAGACCATATTTTATCGCCAATATCATCTACTATTTGTTCTCCATCTTCATATTTTCCATAAATATCAATAGTTAATCTTCCAGAAAAATCAGAATAATCATTGAAATAGTATTCTATTCCTGTGGAAATTTTTCCTATCACATATGGAAAAGCATCATTGTGATAAGTAGCATTCCAGAAAAAATCGGTTCCAGATATACCAGAAGATATTTCTGTTGCCAAAGCATTTTTTATAGAAGAATTATTTATTGAAGGCATTGTCATATTTATTTATTCCTAAATATTATTGTTCCACCTAATTCAGTTATTTGCTTTTTAAAACTATCTAAAGCAGGACGAATAAATGGTCTTGCTGGAACTCTTGAGGAGCCAAATTCTTTTATCAATCCATAATCTTCTAAAAATAAAATCATATTTATTTGCTTTCCTGAACTTTGGACTCCAGCCAGTATAGATTTTACTAATCTTCCAGTTTCTATTGGACACCATCTTTTTATCATGGCTTCTATATTTTTCGCCAAAGAAATAAAAGCACCTGTATCTTCTTCCAAAACTTTTTCTAATTCTTTAGGATTTTCTAAAGTTGTTGGATTTATTTCTGACTCTATATTTATAGAAAAATAAACTAATGGCGTTGTTATTATCATTATGATGATTTCTTCAATATTATTTTCTTATACCATCCAAATAAATCAGGGTCAGATACAGAAATAACATCATAAGTTATTCCACCTGCTGTTATTCTATCTTTTTCATTTATAATATAATTTGGGAAGGTATATAAAGTGGCATTATAGACTGTCCTCTGTCCATCTTGTCTTATCATCTCTTCACCATTGGCAGGCTGGAACCTTCCAGAAAAGCCGGAAATGGCTCCAGAATGGTCTATCTTCGCAGAACCACTATGACCACTGGATGTAGCATTATAACCGCTCTGAAGGGTAAAGGAAGTTTTAAATAAGTTCCAAGGTTTAATGATATTCTCCTAATATATACTCTTTTTTCGCCAAAAACTTATTATATCAGAGTTAAATCTATATAATGATGTATTTATTGCGATGTCCTGACTGCCTACTGCTCCGATGGTGTAGGAATAATCTCCGATTTGCTGCTTTGTAATACCTGTAACTATGCCATTTATTACCATTTGATACACGTTATTTATTGCTTCGAGAACAGCATTTTTCAAATCGTAAGGAACACTATCATATCCAGCCCTATATAGTATCTGGACCCACTGATTATAATAATGTCCATCTACAAAATTTATCAATCCATTTTCATTTCTGATAATATAGTTTAGCCAACTATCATAAAAATATTGTATTTGAATAATCTTATCGTTGAAAGATGTCCCAGCCATAGGACATAAATATGTGGTAGGAATATTATTTACTACACTGGCAGTTATGCCAGAAATGTCTGTATTTATCTGAGCGACAAGCAAAGAAACAATAGGATAAGATGTAAGCAAGTAAGTATAAGTGGTTGTAGTGCCAGTTGTGGCATTTATTGCTTTTACCACGAAGTTATTCCCATCGCAATAGCAAATAATGTCAGCAAAAGAACTATTTTCTGATAGAGAAAAAGCATTATTAGTATCTATTGCTACTCTATTTATAGAAATAATAGGATATTGCTTGGTATTTATACAGCCTCTTGTCGCTCTTCTTGTTTCTGAATAGTCTCTGGCTTTTATTTTTCTATCTATCACTCTTTCTAAATGAGCAGACATTTGATTTATAATATCTTTTATTCTGTCGTCCTGAGTAGTATCAGTTAGGGAAATACCCATATATGTCTTTGCGTCATTTAGAGTTATAAGTGAATAGGTATCCAAAACTACTGAACCAGATACGGGAACTATATTTGCTCCATCCCAGGAATAGTTGTAGCCATCCAAACGAGTATCAAGAGTAAGAGATGGAGTAGCACCAGCCTGTAAATAAATAGATATGATGTAACTATCTACTGCTACAGCAGGATGGTCTACGGCATAAATATCAGATGATTGATATGTCAGTGGAATATCGTAATCATCTATATTAGCATCTACCCAGGTTACAAATGTGCCTGTAGATGGCTCATAGACAGTCAAATCAGATGCTTTGCGAATAAGACAATAAATATTCGCTGAAGTTGATTGAGAATATAATACAAAGATTTCATTCATTTTTATTTTTCCAATAAGTAAAATCTGCTCATTAGTATATTACGACAGATGATTTTATATTTTGGCAAAAAAATAAAAAAGACACTATCTTTTTTAGGGATAATGTCTTTTTTATTTGCGTTTCTATTCTATTTTTCTAACTATTTACTTAGGATGTCTTTGAAGCCAATGTGATTATATCACCCAACTCTTGTGATCCAACTGTGGCCTTGTGCTCAACAGTGTCAGCGGCGAATCTGATCTTACCACGAATTTGGTTTATATCATATTCCCAACGTGACCATGGATTTACATCAAAACCATTATCACCAGTTCCCTTTACAGCACCTACAACAGCACTTTTCTTCAAAAGCACTATATCATACTGAGTTCCAACTGTGCTCATGAATGGAGATATAATAACTGGGAAGTTATAAACGGTTTTATAACTGGCATTTCCAGCAGTAGGAATACCAAGATAAGAACTATTATCCAAAGCCTCTACGAAGGTTGGGAAAGCACTATTGGATACAATCCAGGTATAATCTTCACCAGGAACGATTGATGCAAGCATAGCAGTCAAATCGACCTTATTTACTTCAAGAGCAGTTTTTCTTGTTATTGATACTTCATTTGCAGCCGCTTTGATTGCAGTAGCAATAGCACTATCTATTTGAAGATTTAGAGCAGAACCGATTTGGTCTCTAACTATTGCAGAAATAGCAGGAGCATCTTCCATAAGTTCGTCAGACACATTTATAATACCTGCATAGGTGGTAAGAGTCAATGTGACAGGCACTAACTCAAGTTTATTCTCTGCTTTGGCATAGCCCTGACCAGTCAATATAGCAGCAAGAGTCTGGTCTATCGAGCAAACTGGGACTTTTAAAGCAGCCTGAGAAGTAGGAATAAGAGTTATAGCCTGTGTCAATCCTCTTGTAAATACAACTTGCTGAACTGGAGCAAGATCATCTACGACCATACTTCCACCATCGTTGGCCGCATCTTCGCTGTTGAATTCCTCTCCATATATAGCCTTTGTATATACATTTTCTATATATCTTTTATCTTTCAATTCTTTCAAAAAACTTTTTAGATTCATTTTCATTTTATTTTCCTTATTTGTTTTAGTTTTATTTTCCTTTACAACTTCCACATCTAAACTTTTTGACATTGGAACAAACTCAACCTCATTTCCCTCTGGGTCGCATACCATTTTATCTTTCAATGCTTCAAGACCAGAAGCGTCAAATAGAGTTTTTGCTTCATCAATACTGATTTTTTCCATAGTTATTTTTCCTATTTGAATAAAATACTATTACTGACAGTAGATTTGATTTGCTCTCTACCTGGCTCGGAACCATGCCATTGGACCATCCAGTTCAGATGCTTTTTCAGATTTGCTGTGATTTGAATATGTTGGCATATATTCTCGTCATTAGTATATTACGGAACGAGATTTGATTATTTGAAATATTTTTGACAAAAATAAAAATAAATATAAAAATACTATAAAAAGACGATAAAATGTAATAGGAGAAAACAATATGAACAATGAACTGATAAATAAAGTAGCAGAGGAGTATTCGAGAGATAAAACAGAAGAAAATAGAAATAAACTAATAGAAATTTCCTTGCCAAATATAAAAAGAATAGCCAGAATGATACATAGGAGATGTAAAAATATATATGATTATGAGGATATTTTATCATTTTGTTATGAAAACATTTTTAAAGTAATAGAAAAATATAATAGTAAATATAAATTTTCCACTTGGATGTTTTTCAAATTGAAAATGAATGTATTAGATTTTATTAGAAATGATTCAAATAATAAAAAAATGAAGCATTTTAGACTAAATCGAACAAACAATATGTGGCTGGAAAAATATAATAAAGCAAAAGAAAAAGGCTTAGTAGATATAAAAGAAATAACAAAAGATATGGGATTACATGTAACAGGGTCAGTAATACAAAATATCGCTATGAATAATGCTAATATGATGTATTTGGGAAGCGGAAAGGATGATTATGATTTTGCGAAAACAATATCAGATAAATGTGAAAATGAAGAAAACAAAATAATGATAAAAGAAATAGTAGATAAGACAATAAACAAAATAAAAACAGATTATAAGCAATATGAATCTTTTGAAAACTTTCAAGATTTAATATATGACTTTATTTATGGAGGCTATACCAATTCCGAGGTTGCAAAGAGAAACAATAAGAAGACATATACTATAACAAGATATATAGATTTATTCTATGAATACTTTAAAGAAGAATATATTTTAGCGGAATAAAAGAAAATAATCCTTTATTTTATTTATAGAGCATTAGTAATCTACCTGTCTTCTACAATCCCTCTGTAAATGCTCAGGATGCCCCAGAATCGATTATCTTTATCTAAGCCTCTGGTTGTGCCAAAAAAGAGAAGGATTGTCGGTTGCCAAAGTTTAGAAGTGGCCGACAATCCCATATCGCTATTCGTGTATGTAGCACGCTCTCTTCTTTACATTATAGATTACATCTCATCTTTCATTAAACATTTTTTATTTTTTTCTTCAAGATTTTTTATTCTTTCTTCGAGTTCTTGTATTCTTTCTAATGGCGTTTTTTTCAAACAATCTAATGGGACAAAAATATCTCCTTCTCCTTCTCCTCCTTCTTGTTCTGGTTGAAATGAAATAAGATCTCTATCGCCTTGATTAAAAATATTTTTAGAAGATGGAGTATTTGATGTATTTGGAACGCATTTTAAACGCAGTCCGTTTTCAAGCATGATTATTTTTGTTTGTATATTATTAAACATTTCAACTAAATATTTATCTTTTTCATTTAAATCTTTCATTAATATATTCCATTGATTCATAAATATATTATGTTGTCTAACCATTCTCCAATTTCTAACCAATAATCTTTTTATATTATTTTCAATTGGTTGAGTGGCAAAAAAATCCAACATATCTTGTAAAAATATATTATTTTCTTTTCCATCTTTTTCTTCAGAGTGTCTTATCATGTATTCAATAGTTTTATCTATATCTTCCATCTTATCTGAATAAAATGTTGTTGTAAAAAATACTTTTTCAAATTCATTTCTTTCCTGTTTATCCATTTCTTTTCTCCTTTTTTGGCCTATTGGCCGGTTATATTATTTATTAGATTTTACATCATCTATATTTATACTATTTGTTCTTGACCATTCAACCATTTGTAAAATATGATAAGAATATGTTTTTTCAAATGGAACATTATTTTCTTTAGTATCTACAATAACTTTTGAGTTATTTTCAAGTATCCTATCTACTTCTTCTATTTCCACTTCATCTCTATCCTTTTTACTCGGTATAATACCAACCTTTTCATAATAATCTGGAAATGTCTCACGCATAAATTTCTGATTTTCCCATGACCTACTATTGAATGTTCTCTGTTTTGCTTCATCATCTTCATCTTTTTTATCCATATATAGTTTTTTTGCCTCTGCTGGAGAAAGTTCAAGCAGTTCTTCATCGGTAAAATTACAAGATTTTAGAAACTCATATTCCCAAGGAGCCAAACCAAGTTTTCTATGAGGATTTTGTTCAATCTTTTCTATATCTTTTACTTCTTGGAGTTCTGTTATTTTTTTACTGGCATCTTCCATTGAATAAACTTTACCAATAAATCCAAGGTTACTCAAATACTTCAACTGATTTTGTGTAGGTTTTCTCATTATTTATCTCCTTTGTAAAATTGACTATTCTTTCCTATTACGAACATAGATGGCTTATGTCTTTCTTGCGTTATTTCTAATAATCCAGCATTTTCTAATGCTTTGAATATAGATGATAGTTTTTCTGACCATACAGATTTTGTATTCTTGTAATGTTTTATTGTAAGTTTTTTACCAGTATATTCTTTATATTGTTTGAATATATTATCATTGTAAAAATAATTATATGATATAAAGGCATAATCTTTTTCTTTTATACAATCTATTATTATAGCATAAATAAATGCTATTTCTTTTTCTGTTAATTGTGTTGGCTTCTTATTGTGATGTATAGAACACCTTATCTCTTCGCTGGCGATTTCTGCGAGACATAACATTTTAGATATAGAATAATAACCTGATTTTTGAAGTTTATTATATTTATCAATAAAATAGTTTCTCCAGGTCAAACAATCTATTTTACGTCTTTTTCCAAAAAGATAATCTAAATCTATTATATCTATTATTTCTAATGCCTGTTGAAGCGGAATATTAGTTTTTAGAAAATATGAAGCGAGATTATAGATAATATTATTTGGACAAGAAAAATCATAAAAAGCGAATAGTATATTCTTATCCTTGCTTATTACTTCAACCTTATTTGTCACTTCTAATTGAAGGGGGGAGAGCGGAACCAGGGGGTTGATTAAAGAAGATGGCGTTCCGCCATCTGCCTGACGGCTGTTGTCAATAAGTAAATCTTCTATTGTTTTATTTTCAATTTTATTATTCATTATTGTTTCTCCTATCCATAAAAGAATTGTTTTTGAGTTTTTCACAAGAGTAATGAGAGAGTGATAAAAGAGTAATTGTAGAGCAATAGAAGAGTAATTGTCTCCCCTTTTCTCGTTTTACATTCCCTTTTTGGTCATTTACATTCCCTTTTATGCCTTTAACATTCCCTTTTTCTGTTTTACATTCCCTTTTTGTATCCTGATTATTCATAGTTTCTCCAATATAAAAATCCACTACAGGTGGTAAAGACGGAAATGTTGGAACATTTACCTGTAATGGATTTCTATTTTTGTTTATTTTTATTTTATTCATTGTCCTTACCTTTTAGGGTGTTCCAGTCCCTACATCATTATAGTTATACATTCATCATTCTTCAAAATATTCCTTCAAAAATCTTTTTATTTTGTAAGATTTTTTTTATATCTTTTATTTTTATATTCTTTTGTTTGGACCCAAGCCTTTATTTTATTTTGGCAAAATAACTTATTCGGTATTTCACCAATATAGCCACTTGATCGCAAAAATGCTATTTCTGCTTCGCTCGGCTGCTCAAATTTTTTATCCCAATTAGACATATCTTCTATCATATTATAGTATTCGTCAAAATATCCTCTATTTATTTTTCTTTTTGGCAAAAATCTTTTTATTTGTCCATCCTCTATAATGTCATAGAAGGAGAAAAAGATGAAAAAAAGATGGAAGAAACTTACCCGCAAAATACTTAAAGGAACGACTGGACCCGAAGAGGCACAGCATTTCCTTTTCAAATGGAAAGAAAGAATGGAAATGGAAGAACAAAATGAAGCCATAGAGCGATTGACTGACTATTGCGATGCTATAGATGAGTATAGTCCCTGTAGAAAATCGCAG
>Ga0172381_10002987_pt1 | contig 18234 bp, 19 predicted proteins | sample Leawel6488metaG_FD_119754 | JGI IMG/M metagenome (GOLD analysis project Ga0172381, IMG submission 119754) | Leachate microbial communities from a municipal landfill in Southern Ontario, Canada - Leachate well 64-88 metaG | ecosystem: Engineered > Solid waste > Landfill > Unclassified | place... | reverse complement strand
TAACATTTTGTGCGTATGCTCATAAAATCACCTCCTTTCTGAATTGAGAGGTGGTTTTATTATACCAAGAGCTACGCTTTTAAACGCACACACCCGCTAACGCGGGTGGTTTATCTGATTAATAAAAAACGCCCGGTGAAAACCTGGCGTTTTTTTATTGATAAATATCATCATTATATCTTCCCCAAATCCAGTTCATTATTAAATTCAATAGCTTTTACAAAATCCGGCATGTGACTAATGAGAATAAGCGCACCATCAAAATTATCAATCGCTTTGGCGATAATCGGAATATGGCGAAAATTAATGTGATTGGTTGGTTCATCCAAAACCAAAAGACCCGGCTTCATCAAAACCAAACGCGCAAAAGATAACAATCCTTTTTGACCTTCGGATAAATGAGAAATTTTTAAGCCCATCAGTTCGCCAGTAATTAAAAATCCGGCGGCAATCGAACGCATTTCTTGGGTATTGATTTCGGCGGTTAAAACACTTTGCAAAGAATCAAAAACGGTTTGATTATAATCTAGGGTAGCAAAATCCTGGCTATAATACCCCACACGCGTATCTTTAAGAATTATGGCATCATTATTTAATTCGTTAACCAATGAACGCAATAGGGTGCTTTTACCGATGCCGTTTGGTCCGGAAATTATTAAACGGTCTCTTTGTCTTAAAACAATGTTTACTTCTTTTGTTAGCGGTTCATGATTTTTTATTACTTTGACGAATTTAATTGTTACAATATTACCAACAATCCCCTGGGCGGGAATATCAAATTCGCGAATGGTTTTGTCTTCACGCCGGACGTCAACTTTATTTTCTTCCAACTCTTCAATTTCTTCTTTAAGCTTGCTCGCCAGCTTGCGCATCTTACCGCCTTTGTTGGCAAAAAAGTTTACTTTTTCTTTATTATCCAAAATTTCTTTTTCCAACTGAGCATTCTTCTTAATTTCTCTTTCGATACGCAAATTTATTTCTTCCACCACGGAAAAATAATCACCGACATAAGTTTCAATTTTTTTAGTAAACACATCCAAATACACCACGCCTTCAGTAAAACAATTTAAAAAATCGGCATCATGTGAAATTACCATGACGGTTTTGTCATACATTACTAAAAACTGAATCAGATGATCAATACCGTCTCGATCCAAATTATTGGTAGGCTCATCCAAAAGTAAAATATCCGGATTTTGAATAAGCGCATAAGCCAAAAGTAAACGCGCCTGTTGACCGCCGGACAACTCCCCTACTTTTCTTTCGATAGGAACGGTTAAATTGACAGCGTTCATCACTTTACTTATCTGACTTTTAATATTACCGGGAATAGTTTGAAAAGCTTGAGAAAAATATTCTTCAACAGTCAATTTTAAATCTTTTTTATCCACTATTTGCGCAGCCGTGGCAATAGTGGCATTATCAGTGATAAAAACATTGCCTTGAGTGGGTTTAAGATCGCCTTTAATTAATTTAAAAATTGTACTTTTACCGGCACCATTTTGTCCCATTAAAGTAATCTTTGTACCTTTACGAATGCCAAAACCAACCTCGCTTAACACCGGTTTTCTTTCTTCATATTCAAAAGTTACATTGTCGAATCTTAAAATGACATTTTCCGCCATAGTTTTGTTGGATTAATTTTACCGACGATGCCAATTGCGATTATGATCACGGTTTTGAAACTGACCAGGAGTACGGCGGACACGACCGCGGCTGGGGCCATTAAAAGATCCGCTGGATTGGTGAGTTTGATGAATGGGGGCAACAGAAATACGGCGCGGTGGCAAAACCGGAAGCACGGCCAATGGGATGGGTTTTTTGATTAGTTTTTCTATTTGCCGGATGTCTCCTCTTTCTTCGGGACCAGCAAAAGAAACCGCCTTGCCCGTGCTACCCGCGCGGCCGGTGCGGCCAATACGGTGCACATAATCTTCTACGTTACTGGGTAAATCATAGTTAACTACCAAAGCGATATCTTCCACATCAATGCCTCGCGCGGCAATATCGGTTGCGACGAGCACCCGATATTTTCCGGTTTTGAAACCGGCCATGGCGGCTTGACGTTGCGCCAGCGAACGGTTGGAATGAATTTCCACCGCAGTATGACCCATCTCTCTAATAAACGCGGCAATTTTTTTGGCACCGCGCTTAGTACGCGAAAAAATTAACACCGTACCGACGGTATCAGCCAACAGCTTATCTAAAAGTTGCGGTCGTAATTCTTTGGATACCATGTATATTTCTTGTTCCACCTGTGCGGCGGCCGTACCCGCCGGAGCTACTTCAATACGCCAAGGCGCTTTCATATAATGAGCCGCTAAATCAGCGATTGCTTTGGGCATGGTGGCCGAAAACATCATTGTTTGACGATCTTTGGGGGCATATTTTAAGATTTGTTTAATCTGTGGCGCAAACCCGATATCAAACATCCGGTCCGCTTCATCCATTACAATCATTTTAACTTTTTCCAAAGTTAAATTCTTTTGTTGCAGATGATCGATTAACCGACCTGGGGTGGAAACGATAATGTGCGGATTTTTACGCAACGCCTGTATCTGTTGATAAGAAGAAGCCCCACCAATCAGAACTACCGTGCGCAGTCCTAATTTTGAACCAATACTTTGTAATACTTCATTCACTTGAAGCGCCAATTCGCGCGTAGGGAGCATGATAAGACCTTGACCGTGATTTTGACCAAGCAATTGAATCATCGGCACGCCAAAAGCCAGCGTCTTGCCGGTGCCGGTTTGAGCAATACCTACAATATCTTTACCTTCCAAAACCGCTGGAATACACTGGTGTTGGATGGGTGTAGGAACAGTAAATTCGAGGTATTTAATTACCTCGAGTAGTTTAGGAGAAATGCCCAGTCCATTAAAACTAGGCGCAATCTTTTGTGCTTGTGACATATTATTATATTATGACCCGAGGTTCTCTCCCGATTTTGTTTCGCACAAAATCGAGGATCCGCGATTTCGACCACAGTCGAAATCGGGATAGGCCACCTATAATGACACAAAAGATTCGAGTCGTTGGCTTATTTAAGCCAAAAATTAACTAGGAATACAATAGTATAGCACAAAAACACCCTTTTGTCAAGAGGGTTATTTATAAGGCAATTAAAGCTAGTTTTTCTTGCCGAGAGAGTTTTTTTATTTGGTTTTCTGCCTTTTGAGCCAACGATCGACTGCGAAATTTTTTGAAATAAACTAACTTAACTGGTCGACGAGCGCGGGTATATTTAGCACCCAATTTAGAAGTATTGTGCTCCCTCACCCTTCGTTTTAAATCGGTAGTAACGCCGGTATAGAGCGTCTCGTCGAAACACCTAAGAATATATAAATAATAGTACATGCTTGTTGCTTTACAAGGTAATTTAATCAATTTTCTCCTGATATTTTTATATTATTATACTACTCTCATAAAATCTTGACAATAAAAAACAATGGTTGAACGGGCCATTGTTTTTTACTTGAATTTAATTACTAAAATAATTTTACCAACCAGCCAAACAAGCTAAATCCAGACTGAATATTATTTAAAGAATTTTCTACCATCGTATTAGCTTGTTCCAACGTTTGAATTTGACTCGTTAAATTTTGCAAATCCACTTGATTAACTAACTGTGTCCGTAGTTCATTTAGCTGTTCAATTTGCTCACGATTTTGTTCTAATACTTTTTTGGTATTTTTAATTTCATTGTAATTTAAACCAATAAAAAATTTTATCAACTTGCTTCGATTTTGAATCTTTTGCAAACTCGCGTCCAATTTTTCTTGAATTTGATTTTGAGCTTGAGCGATGACCCTCACTTGCTCCCCGATGCCGCTATTTTTATCAGCAATTTGTAGTATTTCTTGTACTGCATTGGCTACTTGACTTCTTCGCTGTTCACCAACACTAGCCTCGTCGCCGACTTGTACCGTTATTTCTTTTTGTTCGCGATTTTGAATCGCATTGCCTAATTCACTTCCATTGTGTAGCCGTTCTGGTAATTTTTGCTGAACAGTAACATCAACATCGGCCACTTGGCCGCTGCTTGTATTTTCTACTTGTAAACCTTGACCGGTTCCCTGATTTTGTTCTTTTAATTCCGGATTTTCAATACCAGTGGTAGGTTCGTGAATACCCTTATTAATTTGGCCGCCGCCGTTTTGACCCATGGCATGCGCACCACTACCAAATAAAGCAAAGGCTGCAAGAAGACCAACAATAAAAATTATTTTATTCATACTTTTATAAGTTACTATTTTAAAATATCCGACCTTTAATTTAAAATCTAAAAAAATTAGCAACAAACAAAATAATACCCGCGCCAAAAAGACAACCGGCCATTTTTCCAACTGCCGATTTAAGCATTGTTCTCTCTTCAGACACCAATTGCAGTCTTAATTTTTCGGCAGAATATCCTTCAAAAATCCCTGCCACACCATCTGTAATAGCATTTCCAACAACACCACCCAAAATTGCCCCCGTCACTCCGCCAAAATGTCCGCCGAAAATCGCCATTACCGCCAATATTCCATTATCTATCAACCCAAAATATACATCGGGCAAAGCAGATCTTAAATTTATCTTAAAAGGTAAAAGAGACAATAAGCAAATTACGGCTAACAAAATTAACATTGGCCCAATCCAGTAGTCGTCATTAATAAGAAATATACTAACCGCCCCAATTACAATACAAAGCGTAAATATATTTATAATAGCTAAAAAAAATTTCTTGTTCATATTTATTTGTTGATATTTAATCTTTTTTCGTATTTATTTGGTTTATTGGCAATAATTTCTTTATATATTGGTATTAATTTATTAGTCATATTTTCAGAACTAAACTGCTTGGCTGTTTTCATGGCGTTGATAGATAACTGCTTGCGCAAATCATTATTGTCCAAAATACCTTTTATCGCTTCAATCATTTCTTTTTCAGAGTTAACCAGATATCCATTAACACCATTTATAATTATTTCTGGAGCTACTCCGACAGGAAACGCCACCGGAATAATTCCTTGCGACATTCCTTCGACCATACTTAAACAGAAACCCTCATAGCGGGAAGTAATTAGCATCACACTGCCGCAAAGAGCCCTTAACTTTTCTTTAATTTCCAGCTTGTATAGGTTTGTATAAACGGTATGGAGATTGACAGACAATCTTAACCAAGAGTTAATCTCTTTATTAGCCGTCATTAAAATACTAAGTTTGGGCACGTTTTTGAACGCCCGATAAGCATAAACGAGCCGATCCAACCCTTTTAATTTGAAAGTAAATACATCTTGTCCGATACGCCCCAAATAGATAAGCCAGGGAGTGGCTACGACTTCTCTCGGGCTATCATCAAACCAAAAATCTTCTATGGCATTATGGACTACATGAATTTTTGCTTCGTCAATTCCGTCGTTTATCAAGTCGTCCTTTACTATCTCCGAAGTGGCTACAATAGCCACCACTCGTTTGGCAACTAAATTTTCAATATCCGCTATATCTCTTAACGGCCGCCTAGTTTTTATGTTAAGTTCACTAATAATTTTGGCTTGTTTTAATTCGTGCCATATTTCTCTTAGCTTCGGCTCGGTTTGATTTGTGCGGGGTGTCGCATGGATAAAACCGCTCGTGGTTGAACCGAAATGAGAAACAATAGGCGTTGAAAAAGATAAAAAAGCAATCGGAGTATATGTGGTTCCTTGAATAATATCACAACCTAAAACTTTATTTCTATGTTCTAATAAACTAAAAAAGAATAATATATTATTAAAACCCTTCAAGTGGTGTGGAGCGTCTACTAATTTTACTTTGGGATAAAAGTGCGCCATCTCGATACCGTTCCCTTCTAATTTAGAAGAAATCAGGCTATTTATATAGCCTGCTCCGGTTTTTAATTTTTTCTCTTGGTGGATGAACGCAATCTTCATATAATGATTGTATCATAAAAAATAATATATAACTAGCTGTGTTATATATTAAATTTTAATTAAAAAGCTTTATTACAAACGACCACGCGAAACTTAATAAAAATAACAGCGTCCCGGTCAAAACGATGGTTGCTCCGGAAGGAAGATCTAAATAATAAGAAGATACTAATCCAACCAAAACGATAAGGGCTGAGATAAAAATGGCCAAAATTGTAAAATGTTTAAAAGATTGAGAAAATAATTTGGCGATGGCGCTGGGTGTAACTAAAAGAGCGCTGACTAAAATAATGCCGATCAATTTGATGCTTAAAATAATAGCAACTGCGGTGGACATGTACAGAATTAAATCATATATCCATGGTCTTATTCCGGCCAAATAGGCGCCAACTGGATCAAACGTACTAAATAGTATTTTACGATAAAAAATAAATAAACCAATTAAAATTATAGAACCAATTAAAATTATATTCCACAAATCGTGAGTATTAATCGTTAAAATATTGCCAAATAAATAACTGATTAATTCTGGCTGGTATCCTTGATAAAAATGCAACAGAACAATGCCAATAGCCATACCCGTGGTAAACATGACTGCAATCGCCATATCACTGGAAATTTTGGTCTTTTTTTCCAAAAAATAAATAAAGGCCGCAATAAACATTGATAAAATTGCCGCCACCGGAATCGGCGCCCAACCTAAAAGCAAAGCGAGAGCGATGCCGGATAAAGAAGCGTGAGCGATACCATCCCCTATTAAACTCATTTTGCGAGTTACCACAAAAGTTCCCAGCCAACCCAGAAGTACGGCTACAAAAATTCCCGAGACGAGCGCGCGGATCATAAATGGATATTGCAAAGCTTCCAACATATTAGTGTGTGTGATACAACCCGGCGCCGATACCGTAGAGTTGTTTAAGATTTTCTGGGGTAATAACTGTTTCCGGACTACCAGAACAAATCATTTTTTTATTTAAACAGATGACTTTGTTTGCATATTTATTTACCACATTAAGCTCGTGCGAAACAATCAGGCAGGTAGTGCCCCGTTCTTGATTGATTTTTTTGATAAGATCATAAATTGTTTGCTCGCCGACGATGTCTATCCCGGTAGAAGGTTCGTCAAAAATCAAAATTGCTTTTTCGTGTAAAAGTGCTTTGGCAATCATGACGCGTTGAAATTGACCACCCGATAATTCACCTAATTTATTCCGTTCGATATTATTTAGACCCACCTCTCCAAGAGAACGCTGGATATTGATACCACTATGTTTTTTTTCTCCGCATGCTTCTAAACTCATGAATTCATAAACCGTAATTGGAATATCGTGGTCAAATTCAAATTTTTGCGGAACATAACCGATACTTTTTATCACTTGGCAAGGTTGTTTGCCAAAAATTTTTACATCACCGACAATCGGTTTATAAACTCCAATAATATTTTTAAGTAACGTGGTTTTGCCTGAGCCATTTGGACCGATAATCGCGGCCATATCGCCGGAATCAATTACAAAATTAATATTGTCCAAAGCGACAAAATTACCAAATTTATAAGTTAAATTTTTTACTACAATTATTGGTTGGCTCATAGCAAAATCATTATACTATCAAAATCAACTTATTTCAACGCCTCATAAATATTATTAACATTAAAATCAATTAGACTGAGGTAGCTATTTCGCCCATCAATACCGCCCAATGGATCCAAAATATTAACTTTAACTTTTAAATCACTGGCAAAGGTGCTGATTGCCTCTTTGGATAATTGGGGTTCAACAAACAAGGCGGTGATATTATCTTTTTTAATTAAATTCTGAAGGTTAATTAAATATTGGGGGGTGGGACTTTTGCCCGGAAAAGGCTCGAAAGCACCAGCAATATGAAGGTCAAAATGATCGGCAAAATATCCCCAAGCGTCATGAAAAACTATCAAATCTTTTTTGGCTAAATTTTGCAATTTGTTTTGCCATTCTTGATCTTTGCTTTTTAGACTGACGACAAAATTTTGGGCATTAGTTTCGTAATAATCTTTATTGATCGGATCAACCTCACCCAAATCAGTAGAAATTTGTTCAGCCATTATTTGCGCATTATTTGGATCTAGCCAAGCATGAGGATCCATATCGACACTACCACCGCCCGACTCTGGTGCGTCTAAACTGATATGATTAGAATTGAATGGATTAAATGGTTTGAGTTTCAAAAATTGATTCAATTCAACAATTTTTACACCGTCAATCACATTGGCAATATCCTTGGCCCAATTATCTACTTCGCCGCCAACGGTGAAAAGAAGCCGGCTGCCCCGGGCATCATTAATCTGCCCCGGAGAAACTTCGTATGTATGCGGACTAGATCCGGGCGGCAAGATTAAAATTGAATCAATCTTTTCTCCACCCACTGTTTTTACAATATCATAAAGCGGAAAAATAGTGGCCGCAATTTTAATTTTGTCGGTATTGTCAACATTTTTGTGGCTAAAATTACATCCGGATAAAAATAAAATCCCAATAAATAAAAATGCTCCTCCCAAAATGAATTTTTTATACATACTATTTTACGCATTTATTGCATATCCCAGTTAGTGTCAACTGATGATATACATTGAAAAAATTTTTAAAACTATTAAAATCATGATAGCACTTTACTTCTTCCGTATATCCGCATTTTTTACAAATGATATGGTGGTGAGGCACAACAGCCAAACAATACAATTTTTCTTTTTTTATTACTTCTACATTTACTAAATGCAGGTCTTCAAATAAATTTAAGGCGCGATAAACCGAAGCTTGATCAACGGTTTTGATCTTTTTGTGCAGATTACGTGCAGAAATCGGATGGTGACAGGCGAACAATTCGCTCAATACCAACTGTCTTGGGGTGGTCATTTTATAACCTGCGTCAATTAATTGTTTTTTGAGCTTTTTCATATGTGAACATAATAACATAACTGCGAATAGTTCGCAAGTAGGGTGTAAATAGTGCCCCCCATCCCTATCATTTGATTGCCGAATTAAAAAGCGATCCAATAATCGGATCGCTTTCGATATTAAACCAACGTTTTATGGACAAGGGGCGAATTCACAATTTGGGCCTGTGCGTCCAACGGCCGAACCATCTGGACAGAGTTTAGCTTCAGCGGTGCAAGCAATAGGCTGGCTATTTTCCTCAACCAATATTAAAGGAATTTCTAGAGCATCGTCGTTTTGAGAAAGACCAGAAGGGTTGTCTTTTTTTAGTATCAGAGCCCCACGATTAGAAACCGCTGTGCTAGCTGCAAAATGTAATGTCGCTTCAAACGGAAATTTATGCTTGAAGATTTCGCCCAAAAATACACAGGGCATAATTTCGCATTGGAAACTACCACAATATTACCTTTGGAAGAGAGAAAACAAATTCAAATTAAATTTCTGCGCCGCATTCTTGATAACTATTTAAATAAACAATAACATAGAAAATTTTTAATCTAAATACACCATTTAACATGGTGTATTTAGTTAGCAAAAACCAATTTAATTTTATCGCCATTCCTTCAAAATTTGCGAGTCAACGCGTAGTAAAGCTCCAAAAACCAAGATAACGCCAAAAAACGCTGCTAACCAGCCAACAAAAGGTATTAAACAAACAAGCACAAACACCACCAGTCCCAAAAGTAAACTTAATACCTTGTGCCAACGCCAATGGAAGCGCTCCAAAATCCATCGACCCAAAACAATACCCACTATGACTTTGCTGAAATACATCGCGGCCACTAAACCAAACATAACCAAGAAGCCCAAGGGTATGCCTACAATTGTGCATATCAATAAAACGGCGATAATTGGAGTAGCAATAAGTCCGACCATGCCAATGCCAAGATTAGACCACGTTTGTTCTTTTGCGCTGGTGTAAATTTTATCCATTAATTTGGGCGCGAGATAAATTAGAATCAAGCCCATCAAAAACAATCCCAAAAATCCAATAACACCAACTGCCACGGCTATTCCCACAAAAGCAGCCCGGGCGCGCGCTTTATCTGTCGTCTGGGGTTTTTCCCAGGGCTTATAATTAACTGTTCCCAAAATTTTCGCGCCAGTGGTTATCTGCGCTTCGGAGCTGGATTTATAAGTTAAACTACCAGCCAGCGCGGCTTTATCCAAAAGAGACAATTGACTTTTTTGATTCCCCATGACCAAATTCACATCGCCGCCAATAGAATTGTTAAATACTATGCTAGGCGAGGCCGCGTCAACCTGACCGCCGACCGGAGCTTGCAAAACCAAAGTGACGCCGGCATAAGTAATATGTCCACCTACAAAAGCACCCTCGTTGATTGACAAATTGTTGCCAGCGGACAAAATATTACGCTCTACTCTACCCCGTACATTAATATTGGAGCCAATCGCCCGCAAACTTCCTTTAATTGTTCCGGAAATATCAATATTATTTCCGGCCACGAAAACATCACCGCTCACCGTGCCCTTTACTACTATATTATTGCCAGCGATAAACACATCACCGTTAATCGTGCCATCCACTATCACCATATTACCGGCACCAAAAAAGTTGGAATTGGTGTCTGTAGTTGTCACGATATTGTCGCCGCTTTTGGCGGTTAAGGCCGAGGCAGACAAAGGAAAAATAGCGGAAAAGGCAATTACCAAAGCAAAAACCGCCACCAGAATTTTTTTGTATTTTTTAAACATAAGCGTATTTAATAAATTATTAAAACCACTGATTTTTCGACCTTGACAAGTTAATCTTAGCACAGTGACGAAAATGTAACAACGTCTGCATTTTAATTTGATTTTATTTAGAATTGGCTAAGATTGGTTTAAAATCGTATTACACTAAAATAGCAATCGGATTCGGATTTACAGATAAAGCGATTAGTAGTTTCTGACAACGAATTCCGATTCTGGTAAAAGAATATATTCATTTTTGTTGTCAGGATGATTCTTTTTAAATTCTTCTAAACCATCTTTAAACTTTTCGGAGTAATGAACAATCGAATTAACAGGCAATAAACCTAGCCATTTCTGCCAATCCTTGTCTGGGCTTTTTGAATACCCGGAAAGAAACATAACGCCAGCCGAAGAACCGGCGTATATCTTTCCATTAATTAAAGACAGAAACTCACCCTTGATCGCGCTCATCGTGTCTACTATTTTTTGTGGTTCGCCGCCTCTAAAATAAATTATGTCGGCTTCTTGTATTTGTTTTTTAAATTTGTTCATATCTTTGTTTGCAACCACAAATTCAGCTTTTCTATCATTTGTGAATTTTGCAAATCTATCTTTGTCGGATTTTTCTAATTTTTGCCAAGTTTCATCTGGCCTAGAAAAATAAACTAATAAAATGAATGGCACTTTATCACCGCTAAAATCTTTAATCCATTCTTGATAAAATTTTTTGTTGTGTTCGTTGGGGATGCTGGTTTCACCTCCGTGTAAAATAAATTTTGTCATATAAATTTTTTACTGATGGTTCGGCAATAAATCACTGTAGGAATTTGGTATTAAATCATTTTCATTAATTCCAAATAACTCAAGATGGGATTGGCATTGCTCTGTTAGTTTTTCTTTCCCATTTTTATGAAATTATGATTCTTGCTTAATTGCTTTAATTAAAATATTTAAACCACTATCTAGCAAATCATGAGAAATTATAAGTGGCGGCATAATTTGCAGATTATTTTCACTGCCAACAATCACATGCAAACCATTTTTATAGGATGCGTCAATTACTCTGCGGGCGGTTTTGCTATCCTTAAGTTGAAGCCCAATTTCCATTCCGAGACCATTAATACTGATTATTGAATCACCAACTAGGGGTTTTAATTTTTGTATTATGTATTTACCTTTTTCTTCCGCTTGTTCCCAAGTTTTTTCTCGCAGGTGGATTTCTAACGTTTTCAACGCCGCGGCACAAGCAAGCGGTGTCCAGCCAAAAGTGGAAATTAGGTTTATGTAAGGAAATGTCGCTTCAAAGATACTGGATTTACCAACCACAGTACCAATGGCCACCGCACCGTTAGAAATTGCTTTGGCAAAGACGATTAGGTCGGGGATAATATTCTCATGTTCAATACCAAACAGCTTGCCGGTACGACCAAAGCCAGTGCCAACTTCGTCGACGATTAGGAGCGTGCCGTATTTTTCAGTTAATTCTCTTATGGATTCCAAAAAGCCAGGAAACCCAACCAAGGTAGAACCCCAGCCGGTAATAATTCCCGGTTCAGTCACAATTGCGGCGACATCTTTTTGAGAGAGAATGTTTTCAAGTTCATTTTTAAAATTTTCAGCTTCGGAGATTTCGGTTGAAAAATTAATTTGGATAAATTCTGGGACTAATGGTGCAATTTTTTCAACCATTTCAGGAGAGTAACCCAGAGCCATTGAAGCAAAAAGTTGACCGTGGTAAGAATTTTTAAATCCAATTATTTTCCGTCTGCCTGTGGCCGCGCGTGCCACTTTAATTGCTTCTTCAATCGCTTCGGTGCCGCCAGTCGCTTTGGCGCAAGCATCTAATTCTTTTGGTAAAACCGAAGTAAGTTTTTCTGCGTAGGCTTCTTGTATAGGATCAGAACCCCACAATAATCCTTGGACATTTTTTTCTGATTGTTTAATTATCGTCTCTCTAATCTCTGGATTGTTCCATCCTAAGTTGGTAACATTCCATGCCGATGTAAAATCAATATACTCCTTATTTTTATTATCATAAATTAAAGACCCTTCGGCTTTTGATATCCTAAAAAAGTTGTATTTTTTCATGTTACGATAAACAACGCTGTTTTCAATCATAGGATTTTTGGTTAGGTTATAAAATTATAACAATAGGACTATTTTAACACAAAAAGATCTTTTTTGACCAGCAATCGGATTCGAACCGCCGTTTTTATGTTAATCAAAACGAATTTTACAAAACACTATTTTTGACAGGAACGAGAATAAAAAACACCATTTTTACATCCCTGTCATTTTTGGCTAAAGCAAAAACAAAAGCGACCGGACAGAGTCGGGTCGCTTTCACAGTTTTATAATGCTCACCACTTACGAAAAAATACGAACGGATTTGGACGAAATTTAGGGACGCGCGGGCGGAATTCCCTCCCCACACCCCTTCCTTCCGCCCGCGCCGGACAAACGAGGGCTCCGGCGGATGACGATTTCCAGTTTTTTGTAGATCAGGTAAAATCTATAAATTTAGCTTGGTATTTATCTTTCCATAAAACTTTAGGGAGGACGCGTTCAGAATAAACTCCTGGTGGAGGCCAATTTGCCTCTGAGATTTTTACACTACCATCCTGATACACCTCTTCAACAAAAGCAACGTGACCTACAGCAGGATTTTTTAAGCTACCAACAAATGACATGGCGCAGCCAGCTTTGGGTTCGTCTAAAACTTTATATTGGCCGCTTCTTTGAAAAACTCCTGCCCATAGCCCTCCATTACGCGGTCTTTCTTTCGGCCATTTGATAGTGATTCCAATTTGTTGAACCCTATACTGAACATATTCAACACACTGAAGGTCATCCCTTCGTGCCCCTCCGCCGAATTCGTCGCTAATAATTTTTCGTAATTTTACAGTATTGGCATCAGTTGCTAAATTTTTTTCATGATTGTGAAAAATTGGCAACACATCTTGCACTATCTCTTTTTTCTGTAAATTTTCTAAATCTATTGGAGTTTCCTCTTCGAGATAAAACTTCGAAACCCAGCCTGTTTTACCGTCGGCGTTTACCTCGAACCAATCACCATTTTCTTGAACAACTTCCGCCTTGGTTTTAAAAGGAAGTTTTGCGATGATATTATCATTGTTAGTTTTATCCGGACTAGAACGCATACGTAATCCGTCAGAAGAATTGACAAATAATTCTTTAGCTGAAAATTGCGGCACAATATCTGCTGTTTGTGTTTTTTCTTCGAAGTCAAATATATTACCACACTTAGGGCAAGTGATAGACATAAAAATTTGATTTATTTAATTATAAGTTTTATGTTTTTGCTGATAAACAACGCTTTTCGGTTTTTAATAAAGTTGTTCACAGTGAAATATTATCATATTTCACCTTTGGCGGCAAATTATTTAGCTACCAACACACCGATTATATAATCGATCCAATTTTGGTACCAATACCAAGTCTTCACAACCATAGCCCCAAACCCCTTGGCTGGGTTTTTGCCGTCATGTTTTTTCCAAAATAAAGTATGCTGGTACATTCCAAAATTTTTGATTCCGGCTTCCTTAACTTTTTGTATTACCAGTGTTGCGGAAAATTTTTGTTTTTCCGTCTCTTCCTTAATCCAATATTCCTTAGAAATATTTTTAGCCAACTCAGATTTTGGATCAATAAATTCAATCACACGGTCCGCTTGACCTTTGCGTTTCGCTAAAATTTTTGTAAATAACAATCGGTAAGCAAATTTATCACTTTTGATTTCTTCTTCAGAAAGTTTGCTATCAAAATCAGCAATGTATGAAATGACATTTTGAGGAATATATTTTTCATCATCCTTGGTAACTTTGGGTTGCGAATAATCCAACGCCGAAAATTGCAAGCTCAATGCAAGATTATTATCGAGACCATACTTTTCGCCGTGTAATTTTTTCAGATAAAAATTTAAGTTAAGCGCACACGCTTGATAACGTGCGGACAAATAAGAATCGAGTCCGCTCGCTTTGCGGTGCTCTATCTGGTTACGCAATCCAATAAGGAAATTCAGATTATTTATAGCATCTTTATCTATGGGGCAGTTTGATTTTGATATACACTCTGTCAAATCCCAATATTTAATACTGCCGTCCGAATTTTTTACATAGTTTTTGCGCTTACCTTTTTTAGTAAAATAACGATAATCCACCCCTATCGCTCTGTAATATGAGTGCAGAAGATACACCCAAGCAATAAGAGAAAGGACGATAAAACTCTCGGTTTTGAAGGATATAAGCGGATTGTTATAGATTTGAACAGCCGAAAGCATCGCTTCCCTTGCTTTCATGATTAAATCAACTTTTTCTGAATAGATTTTCTTAGGCATAAGACATGTGGATAACTTTACACTTTCGGGAAACTTTCGGGTATGGTATAATTATATCACTAGGCAAAAACCAGTCAAGCCGAGCCCTCAATTAATTATCCACAATATGGCGACCCTAACCAAAAAACAAAAAGAAATCTTGGATTTTTTTGCTTCTTATACAAATAAGCATGGCGTATCCCCTACAATAGAAGAAGTGGGGAAACATTTTAAACGCGCGGTTGGGACCATACATGAACACATCGAGGAATTGATAAAAAAAGGTTTGATTAAAAAGAATAATTATATTCGTGGTATTGAAATTGTTAAAAATAATGAATTGATTTCTTTACCATTCAAAGGTTTTATCGCTGCGGGCGTTCCTATCGAGGTTGTCGAGGAACATGAAACCATTGATGTACCAAAAAACTTGCTAGCAAAATCCGGTGAACATTTTGTTTTACAGGTTAAAGGAGACAGTATGATTAACGACGGAGTTTTTGATCGCGACAATATTATAGTTAGAGAGCAGAATGTCGCCGAAAACGGCGATATGGTGGTCGCCCTTCTCAATAATGAAGAAGCCACTTTAAAAAGATTCTTTGTAGAAAAAAATAAAATCAGATTACAGCCGGCTAATCCAGCATTTAGACCGATATTTGCAAAGAATGTAATTATCCAAGGCAAAGTCGTTAGTGTAATAAGAAATTTTAACAATACCGAGGATGAAACCGACGACTTTACAGAACATACTGTTTCTTATATTAATCAAGCGGATATAAAATATCGAAAATCATTGGGACAATATTTTACCCCAAAACCAGTTCGCGAAGCATTGATTGAACAATTACCAAAAAATATTAAAAATCCAAAAATACTTGATCCTGGTTGCGGCACCGGTGAATTTTTGCTAACAGCAAAAAAATATTTTCCAGACGCCGAATTGTTTGGTTGGGATGTTGATAAAAATTTAATTAAAATATCTCAAAAAAATGCGCCCGAGGCAAAATTAAAATGTACTGATTCGCTTGAAAACGAGCAGTACGGTACTTTTGATTTGGTCATTGGCAATCCGCCATATTTTGAATTTACACCTTCAGAAAAAATTGGAAAGAAATTTCAAACAATCATCGGCGGTCGGACAAATATTTTTAGCTTATTTATATACCAAGGATTAAAGTGGTTAAAAGAAGGTGGCTATTTGGCATATGTTATACCCCCTTCAATGAATAATGGCGCATACTTCGCAAAATTACGAAATTTTATAGTAGAAAACGCCAACATCGAATATTTACATGTTCTTAGTGATCCAAAATTATTTCACGGGGCACAGCAAACTACCATGTTGTTGATTCTCAAGAAAGGTAAGAATAAAGGTGATTACATATTTAGAAAAAATGGAGTCGTTATTTTTAGCGAAGAGGTTAAATTTTTGGAAGAAGCGTTTAAGGATAGGGCCACTCTTTATGACCTTGGATATGAAGTAAAAACAGGCAGGGTTATATGGAATGAACACAAAAATTCTCTAACTAATGATTCCAAAAAGGGCGTACCACTAATTTGGTCTCAAAATATTGGCTCAAACAGCCTTAATTTATCCGCTAATGACAAAAAACCTCAATACATTACCAAGGAAAATCCTGATATTGGACCAGCCATTGTGGTTAATCGTATAACCGGAACGGTAAAATCGGCAAAATTAAAAGCGGCCATAGTGCCGCCAGGAATGAAGTTCTTTGCTGAAAATCATGTAAATGTCATCACACAGATCAAAGATAAAAAACAGGGTCAATTGGGTTTTCTGAATAAAAGTATTAAAAAACTTTCTATCTCATTAAACGAAATTGTCAAACAGTTATCTTCTCCGGACAAATTAAAGGTGGTACGAAATATTACCGGTAATACTCAAATATCCAAAACTGAGCTAGAAAAACTTTTCCCCTTAGAGATACAGTGTTAATTTGATTTACTGTGTAAATCAAAAATATTCAAACAGGGTGTTTGTATGCCTTGTGCTACATTTTTCCAATGAAAGGCAATTTGTAAAAGTTTTTCAATTTTATCGCTCTGTTTTCTTCGAACAACCAAACAGTGGGTATTCCTTGAAGGAAATTCGATTTCAAAAACAGAATTTTTTACCAAATCAACTATTCTACCGCCAACATCTTCTGTGGTTACAACGACATTTCCTGCGTTAAAATTACTATAATAAACTATTAGATTCTCGAGTTCCGAAACTAAATTATCTCGTTTAATTAAATCCGAAATACTTTCTTCTTTGTGAATTCCAAGCATTAATAAGATGTAAAATTTTTTTATATTTTCGCAATTTTGTTTTTGTTGTTTTAAATATTTCAAATATTTAATTTTTTCACTTCGATCACGTTCCTGAATTTTCGTCAAAATTTCTTCATTGCCGTTATCACGTAAGTATCTAGCTTGGGTCTCTATTAACTTTTGGATGGTCGATATTTTTTTAAAATTACTTGGGTAATTTTTAAAAATATTCAAATATCTCCTAACCCATACGGTGTGCTTTTTTGATTCTCTAAATTGGCTCCAACTTATCACATTTCCAATAAATAAACCGAATTTAGTCAAAGAATCTTGACCCATATTTGCCTTGGTACCTACTCCTGTTTTAGTCTCGCTCATTTTCACTTCAATAACAACTGTTTTGTTATTATCTAACTTCAAAGAAATGTCACCAGCATTTTCGTAAGTATCGCCAAGATGGGTAGCCAATATTATGTTTGGGTAATTATGTACGAGAGTTTCGGCAATTTTCACTACATGACTAAACCATAAATTTTCTCTATCGACAGAAGTGACGGGTTCCTCATTCAAAATTTTAACTATAATTTTTTCTGCCTTTTTTATCTCACCTCGTTCGTGCTTGCCCATATCATTTTATGAAAAAATTTAATCCTTTTTTATATAAATCGGCAAAAACTTTTAATTCAATAATATCCACCCTCTGTTCCCCCGCCTCAACTTTCGAAACATAAGATTGAGGCTTTTTAATTTTCTCCGATACTTCTTTTTGTGTTAGCCCAACATCTAAACGCGCCTGTTTAAGACGCTCTACAACTTGCTTATATTCGCTTGTTCTTATTGTTTTTGGCATAGATATATGATATATTCAAATCACGAATATTCAAAGTTTGAATATTGTGGTATAATACAACTGTCCAACCAAAAAGAAAAGTTTGCTTTTGGCCAACATAAAGTTCGAGCCGACATTTTTACGGGTTCTTTGGCGGTTTTTACCCGCCGGAGCCCTCGTTTGTCCGGCGCGGGCGGAAGGAAGGGGTGTGGGGAG
>Ga0172381_10002986_pt1 | contig 18235 bp, 17 predicted proteins | sample Leawel6488metaG_FD_119754 | JGI IMG/M metagenome (GOLD analysis project Ga0172381, IMG submission 119754) | Leachate microbial communities from a municipal landfill in Southern Ontario, Canada - Leachate well 64-88 metaG | ecosystem: Engineered > Solid waste > Landfill > Unclassified | place... | reverse complement strand
TTTAATGGGTTTATTTTCAAATGATTCTGCGTTGGCAGAAAAACTATATGGCCTGAAGGAAGAGATAGGTGTGTTTCTAAAGGCAGATGTAAGCATGGATTTTTACCGTGTATTGTTTTTTCTGGATGTCTATCGAAGATATAAGATTTTTGAGGCAGATATAAAAAAGATATATGCCCGCCCTAAGTTTCATGGCAACCCTGTACTGTCTGATGTTTTAAAAGATAGTCATGGATATATATTATGGCACTATCAACTTGAAGGCTTAATAAGTATGTTTATAAATAGTCCGGATAAAGCAAGGGATATACGAAAAGGATTGAATCGCAAAGATCCTGGGGCTTGGCAATTTATAAAAACATTAAAGTTTACTGATGGCCGGACGCTTTTTGATGTTTATGGTGAACGTGGTATTGAATCAACTACTAATACCCCGCAATACAGGGAAGCTTATAATTTATTTAATCTTATTGCAGGATAGGAGACAGTTATGGAATGGAATGACTCAATTATAAACCCGGAGCAGGAAAGGATACGCCTTGAGCAGGCAGTAAAGGATAATCCTGATGGCCCAGAGGCATATTATGACCTGGCTGTTGTATGTGAAAACCTGAATGATGACGACAAAGCCATAGAATACTGCGAAAAGGCAATATCATTATGCCCCAACAAGACGCTATATTATGCTTTTTTGGTGTTTTTAACAGTGCGATATGACCCCAAAAAGGCCCTGGATGCCTTGGTTGAGTTCATAGAGCTTGTCCCTGATGAAAGTGATTATTACACAGAAAGAGTTATAGATGAGCTGGGCTATATGGACAACGAGCTGGCTGTAGAGTATCTGGATAGCTTAAGAGCCCAGGGTAAAGATTTTATTGCGAAAAAGATACAAAGATGGATATGGAATCCATAACGACAAAGCCCTGTCGCAGGTATTTTGTATAATACATATCATATTTGACTTGATATATCCGATTTTGTATGGCTATATGTGTTGCCACATACAAAATGAAAGTAGAGGGAACAGAGATGCTTAAAGTTGCTTTTGATATTGATGATACCATTACTGCAAATCCGGAGTTCTTTAGATTTCTTTCTCATTCAATTAAGAAAGCAGGAGGAAACGTCTATATCATTTCATCACGCACAGATATGCGGGAAGTATACGATGCGACTGTCAAGGAACTTAAGGAACTTGATATTGTTTTTGACGACATTATACTTATACCTGAAATGCGCATTGCGCAGGAAATATGTCCTGTCAAAGAACTTAATTCATACCAGAAGTACATCTGGCAGAAAATAAAATATTGTGAAGAATTGGGCGTAAAACTTTATTTTGATGATGAAGAAGCGGTTGTAGAGCTTTTCCAAAAGCTCGCACCCAAGATACAGGTATTTAAGGTTGTTAAGAAACTTTGGCCACGCTACAAGCATACACAATAGAGGTTATTGATAATATGACAGCAAAAGAAGAGCATATACAGGCAGGCCTTGCAGAACTCCTGGCATTTATAAAAGATATGCTATCTGACATTTCAAAGGACAAGCTATCCTTGTTCAAGGGCTTCTTAAAAGATGCAGGCATAAAAGACTCTGATATGGAAGGTGTAAAAGTTGAAGATGATCTGCTTAAAGATGCTATTAAATCCATCCAATATGATAAGAAGGTGAAAGATGCCCTAAAGCAGGCAGAGCCTCCGGCACATGTAAATGAGTACATAAATAAAACAATTAAGGATGCCAAGTCAAAGATAGAGGATTTCTTTAAGGTGAATGCAACAAGCAAAAAGAACTTTGCCATAAATGACAGGTTTGACCATTCTTTTTCTGTAACAGCAAGTAGAGGCTTTTTTGACAAGGATGAGCGTATCATGCCAAACGAGCAGGATACATATGAGTTTGAGCTAAGCTGCTATTATAGAAAGGAAAAACCACGCCTTGAGATCACCCTCTACAGTCAGTTTAAGGTCAAAGAGGACTGCGTAACCTCTGTGGGGTCTGATAATTTTGTCTTATTTGATAAGTTTGCCCAAAAGCTTGGTTTTAAGGCGCCTGAGAAAAGTGTCCAATTCAGTGCAGTAATATCAGATGGAGAGGTCTCCTATAATAATGACTGTGATGCATATTGGACAAAGCATATTAACATGGAATAGGGTATGAATATAAAAGAATGGAATGAGTATTTTAAGGAACACCCGCACAAAGATTTAAACGGACGACATGTCGCTTATGACATAGATGGCAAACCCCTGGGGGAGGTGGTGTATAAAAAGGGCGTTTTAATTTCACGGAAAAAGATAAAGAGGGGAAAGCATGCAGACAGAAACAGCAGATAAACAACGGTCATCTATAAAAGATGACAAAGAGTATATAGAGTCTTATTTTAAGATATGTGAACTTTTGTTGGAAAAGAAACTTATACATATCAAACTTAAAGAATTGGAGGGGAGGGGATCGGAAAGAGCTCTTGATAAAATAAAGTCCTTTGAAGACAGGATAGAGCTGTTAAATGAAAGAATAAAAAAGATGGATAGTTCTTTTTGGGCATTTATTGATAATACCAAAGATAAAGACACTTTTTTTGCTTTGGAAAAGTTTTTCAAAAATAACAATTTGGGCATATATGAGAAAAGAGTAACTCTTTTCTTTTTATATCTTGAGTTTTCTCATGCAGATAATAAAACCTGCCGGAAATCAGATATAACCGAGATATTTGATTTTGATAATAATGTTTTTAACAGAATGCGCGATCACAGGTATCTTACCAGCAGCGCCTCTTTAATTAAAAACGGCATCTTATCGATAGACCAATATGGAAGAAGATATGGATGTATGCCAGAGCTTACGATAAGGCCTGGCGTTGTTGGCAAGATCGTTTCTGTACTAAACGGGGAAGAGGCCCATGATGATAAGTCGTCAATAGATGAGTTTTCCAATAGCCGTGATGACATAGGCATCATAAAAGAGCCCGATTACAAGATAGAAGACATTGCCCTTAAGGATGAAATAATGGATAAGGTTATGTTTTTGCTTAAAACATCAAATGAGCCTAATCTAAAAGAACTTGGCGTATTTCAGAAAATTAAAAAAGGACTAGGGCTTACTTTTTTATTTTATGGGCCTCCCGGAACAGGCAAAAGCATGCTTGCTGAGGCAATTGCAGCATATTGCAAGAAGAAGCTGTTGATAGTTGAGTTCCCTAAAATAATGAATCTCTGGCTTGGGGAAACTGAGAAGAATATATCTAATATATTTAAAACCGCCAAAGAAAAGAAAGTAGTTATATGCATAGATGAGGCAGACAGCCTTCTTTATAACCGAAGCCATGCTTTGCAGGACCATGATATCCGCTTTGTGAACATAATGCTTCAGGAGATAGAGCGCTATGAAGGGGAGCTTATACTTACGTCTAATATGGATACACTCCTTGATCCTGCGCTGGAAAGAAGAGTTTCCTTAAAAGTTAAGTTTGAGTTGCCTGATAAACAGCTGCGCGAAAAGATATGGAGAAACCACATACCTGATAAGGTTGTTGTAGATGAAGGTGTTAATTTTTCATTGCTTGCAGAACAATTTGAATTAAGCGGAGGATATATAAAAAACGCAGTATTTCATGCTATGAAGAAACTGGCAGGCGATAACAGGAAAAAATTATTTATGGAAGACCTTTTGTTTGGCGCAAACCTTGAAAAGGACGGAGTATTTATAAAGGAAAACAAACGAAAAATAGGCTTTTCACATTAGTTAGTTTTAAATATATCAAAGGGAGTCAATATGGACTATAAATCTGAGTCAGAAAGAGCCCCTAATATTGTATCCTCAGGGCTTGATGAATTAGACAGAATTATATCTGGGTTTAAAAGCGGTGAGTTAATATTAATTGGCGGCAGGCCAGCAATGGGTAAAAGTTCTTTTGTGTTGAATATTATCCAGAATGCAGCTTTGGGGGAAAATGTTTCTACGTTATTTTTTACTCTTAAAATGAGTAAAGAAGAAGTAACTCAAAGATTTTTATGTTTACAGGCTAAAATTGACATTAACAAAATAAAAGCAGGAGATATATCCAAATCAGATTGGTCATGCTTAATGTTTGCAGCAGGGAAGCTTTCAACAGCACCTATATTTCTAAACGATGACCCTAGTATGTTGATAGATGAGTTGAGTTCTCAAATACGCAAACGGCAGCAGGAACAAGGTGTAAAACTAGTGATTATTGACTACCTAAATTTATCGCAGGCAGACTGTCAGCTAGAAAGCAGAGAGGATGAGCTGGCTGCAATTTTAAGCTCTCTTAAAGCGCTAGCAAAGAAGCTGCAAATTGCTATTTTAGTGACCATTCGCATACTACGAAGAAAGCGTCTTGGCCAAGATGCCGTAGATTATAGGCCTCAGCTTGCTGACTTGTGTTTTTCCAGCACAATTGGAAAAATTGCAGATCTTATTATTTTATTACACAGGGAGGAATACTATCATCTTACCGCAGAAAACAAAGATCGTATAGAAATTATAATAGCAAAGAACAGAACCAACCCAGTCGGGAGTGTGCAAGTTTCGTTTTCGAAGTCGTATATGCGATTTGATGAGGCGGTATAAACAGAACGTAGGAGTACGATGATGCAAAGGCAGGGAGATTTGTAAATGTAATGCTCCAGGAAATAGAGTACTATAAGGGGGAGATTATATTAATAACTAAGATGAATGATCTTTTATTTGGTGCCAACATAGAAAAAGACGGCATGTTTGTTAAGGATAATAAAACCAAAATAGGTTTTTTTGCTAATTCGTAATAAAAAAAGGAGGTGCGGTATGATGGTAAGACAAGGAGACTTATTGATTGTAAAAGTCGATAAGATGCCAAAGGAGGCTGTGAAGCTGAATCACCGTGTTTTAGCTGAAGGTGAGGCAACAGGCCACTTGCACGAGCTTGATTCAGGGGTGCTTTATGAAACAAACGGAACGCTGTATTTTTCAGTATCTGATAAAACAACAGCTCTAAATCATCCTGAGCATGCTACAGTGACATTTGAGCCGGGTACGTATAGGGTTATACAACAGAGAGAGTATGAACCAACAGGATGGAGGCGGGTCGTTGATTAATCAGAAAGAAGAGGCATTATCAGGCCACGAGTGGCTTGGAGGCATGCTGAAAAGAGTCTATACCGAACCTGATAAGCGAAATGGCGAGGCTGTCGGTTACTATGCAGACGGGTCTTTGAGGTTTCAATACCCAATACTCAATGACAAGTTTCACGGTACAGGCAGGACATGGTATGAGGGCGGGGCTGTTCAAAGCGAAGAGCAACATCATAATGGGTATCTTCATGGCGTATCAAGGAAATACTACCCAGACGGTAAGATAGCATCAGAGATATACTATAGTATGGGCGTGTGTCATGGCGCTAAAAAAAGATGGTATAAAAACGGCAAGCTGAAAATAGTATTGCCCTATATCCATGGCAGGCTTCATGGCACACGCATAGAATGGTATGAGAGCGGTGTTATGAAAATGAGGATGGCATATTTTGATGATTTCAGGCATGGATATCAGTATATATGGGATCCTAACGGAGTACTTGAATCAAAAACCATGTATGTAAGAAATGCCAGGGTTAGTGCTCATATTAATCATCTTATACAAAGTAAAACACTTACAGCGCAGGACATACTTAAAATTTCAAATTCGACAGTCAGAAGAATATGCCTTGAAGAGTTAGGTTATGGAGTATTTCTTTCACAGGTCGAACATGAGATTTTAGACAAAGATGGCGAATATGAACTTGTAAGGGTAAACTGGCACAAAAGGGAAGAGCCCATAGTGCTTGTAAAGGTAAAGTGCCCTACAACAGGGGCATTTTACACATTAAGAGTGCCCCCTCGCATGAGGAAGGTCAAGCAGGCTGTTGCATGGACATTTCATATGAAAAAAGATGATTATAATCCGCTTAAAGAGGCATAAAATTATAAAACTTGTTGTTAAAGTTTAAGAATTGGGTCCTTGTTTATGATTGATAAATCAATTAGGGGGTAGATATGGTATTGGCAATAGCTTTAACAGGGTTTCTTGCAGCAGCAATTTTGATAATGACAGGTATTATACTGGTTAAGGTAAACAGGGCAAAAGACATTACCTTTAACACAGAGTCTATTACCAGAGACATATCCAGGATTGAAACATCACTACGATTGGATATCGCAGCAAACAGAGGAGATGTTACCAATGCCTTAAAAGACTATGGCGATACCATATCCAAGCAGATAATAGGCCTTACGCAGTTAAATGAGCAGAAGCTTAATAATTTAGGCAAAACAGTTGAGGACAGCCTTAAGGCTATTCAGGATGATAACAGCCAGAAGCTTGAGCAGATGAGAAATACTGTTGATGAAAAGCTGCATTCTACACTTGAGAAGCGCCTGGGGGAGTCTTTTAAGCTTGTAAGTGACAGGCTTGATGCAGTACATAAAGGCCTTGGCGAGATGCAATCATTAGCATCAGGGGTAGGCGATCTTAAAAAGGTGCTGACCAATGTTAAAACACGAGGTACCTGGGGCGAGGTGCAATTAGGAAACCTGCTTGAGCAGATACTTGCTCCTAGTCAGTATGAGAAGAATGTTAATACAAAAGAAGGCAGCAAAGAGCAGGTTGAATTCGCATTAAAACTTCCTGGCAAAGATGATAAAGCTGTTTGGCTGCCCATAGATGCAAAGTTTCCTTTAGAGGACTACCAAAGGCTTGTAGAGGCCCAGGAACTGGCAGATATTGACCTTGTAGTAAAACTGGGCAAGGCCTTAGAAGATAAGGTAAAGGCCGTGGCATGGGAGATTAAAGATAAATACCTTGACCCGCCAAATACGACAGATTTTGGTATAATGTTCTTGCCGGTAGAAGGTTTATATGCAGAGGTACTTAGAAGGCCTGGTTTGTGTGAGGTGTTACAGCGCGATTACAGGGTTGTGCTTACAGGACCTACGACCATTGCTGCGTTTCTAAATAGTCTTCAGATGGGATTTCGCACTCTTGCAATAGAGAAGCGGGCAAGCGATGTATGGAATCTGCTAGGGGTGGTAAAAACTGAGTTTGGTAAATTCGGTGAGACCTTAGATACCGTAAACAATCAATTGCAGACAGTCAGTAACACAATGACCAGGGTTGCCAGAAGGACAAGAGCTATGGACAGAAAGCTTAAAGAGGTAGAGAGTCTTCCTGTCCAAGACGAATCCATATTAATTGACCCAGATGATGAGGTAGCCTTGCCGACTGAAACAATTGAGGATAAAACCTAGTAAACAATATTTATAATATGATTGACAAAATGGTTAACAGTGATATACTTAAAATCGAAATGCAAGGAGTGTCCCGTGTTAGAAGGGGGAAATCCCGGACGTTAAAAAAGTAAAACCTTCGCTAGCTAGAATTATAGGCAGCGAAGGTTTCGTATTTTAGATACTGTGTTAACCGTAGTGGTTAACTGAAGGTTTTAGTGTTGGGTACTTATAACAATAGGGGGGTTGTATGTCAGGGGTATTTAAAAAGAAGTGGTTCTGGATAACAGCTTTGTTTTTGGTGATTAATATTGTAGGCCTTTTAAAGATCGTATCTGTTCTTGATCACCAGGCAGGCTATACAAGAAGGCCTAAGTGCCGTATTATGTCTACAGTAGCAGGAAATATCAGGCAGATTATATGGCCTGCTAAAAAGACTATTGAGAAGATAGTACATAATGATATGAGAGTCTCCTTTATCAGGCCTACCTCTGATGAATTAAATACCCAAATAGAAATTGGACTTAGCAAAGATGTTGATTTAGAAACAATAAAAGGCTTTATAGAAATAACCCCCAAGATAGACTTTATCGTTGAGAAAAGATACTACGGCGTACTTTTATCAGGTGATTTTAAACCGGGACACACTTACCAGATAGAGGTTCTTAAAGGCATGCCATCGGATAAAGGCGTGGCTACTAAAGAGTCTGTTATGGGCGAGGTAGTTATCCCTGATTATGGACCCACGCTTAGGTTTAAAGTAGAAGGCATGTATGTCTCATTAGAGGGCAATCAGAATATCCCTATTGAGGTTACAAACATAGATGATATCAAGGTAAGCGTTCATCGAGTATATGATAATAATATAGTCTATCTTTTAAATAATCAAAGATATTACGGCATACCTGATGATATAGGTGTTGATGTCGTTGAAAAGACCATTAAAGTTTCTCCGCAGCGAAATCAGCCAACAGAATTTCTCGTTGATTTAAAGGAGCTTATCGAAAAAGACTCAAGAGGCATATTCTTTATGAGGGTTACAGAGTCTGATGCAGACTCCTACTGGAGCGGCACTTCAAAAATAATACTTACCTCTGATATCGGCATGGTTGTTAAAAAATCAGAAAACAACCTCTTTGTCTGGCTTAACTCGCTTTCCTCAAATGAAAATATTGAAGGTGCAAGTGTTAAAGTATTTACAAAGACCAATCAGCAGATATTAGAAGGAACGAGTGATGGCAATGGTTTTGTTTATTTTAAAGACGTTGACTGGTCAGGCGATAGAAAGCCTTTTGTCCTAACAGCCTCAAAAGAAAACGATCAGTCCTTTATAGAGCTTGAAAAGTGCATAATATCCGAGACAGACTTTAAAACACAAGGCAGGCCTTATATAAGCACAGGCTATGAGGGTTTTCTTTATACAGATAGAGGGATATTCAGGCCAGGGGAGACAGTAGGCCTAAAGGCTGTATTAAGAGGCCCTATGCAGGATAAGCCGGAGAGCTTTCCCGTTGTATTTGAGATAATGCGTCCTGATGGGCGTGAGTTTTCAAAGGTCAATGGAGTGCTTTCAGAGTTTGGCACGGTTACAGTTGATATAAATATACCCGACTATGCGCTTACAGGCTCATATACTGCAAATCTTATGGTCCCCGGCTCAAAAGAAAAGATAGGAAGCATGCAGTTTAGTATCGAAGAGTTTATGCCTGACAGGCTTAAGGTAAAGATAGAAGCTGATGATAAAAGTTTTAAGTTGGGTGAGGTATATTCTATAAAGATAAAGGCAGAGGAGTTTTTCGGAGCCCCTGCCGAGGGAAGAAATATAGAGGTCTTTTACAGATTACGAGCGCATGAGATAAAGCCTGAAGGCTTTAGTGATTATTCGTTTACAGATGCTACCAAAAGCTATACATCTCATACCACAACACTTGGCGACAGGAGTTCAGATAAAGACGGCACTGCCGAATTTGCACTTGAGCTTCCTCCAGATGTGTCTGCTCCCTCAGGGCTGGTATGTGAGATAAAGGCAGTTGTAAAAGAAATCGGAGGCCGCGCTGTTACAACTTATACTGAAAGGCCTGTAGAAAGCTATCCTTATTATATAGGCATAAGAAAGGCTTCAGAAGGGCATGCTATCTTAGGCCAAGAGGCCCGTTTTGAATATGTAGTCGTTTCCGCTGACGGTAAAAAAATAGACACCCCTCAATTAGAGGCAAGTATATACAAGGTTGTATGGAATAGCACATTAAAGAAAGACGATACAGGCTCATACAGATATATATCTGAAAGCACAGAAGAGCTGGTCAAGACAGAGACGATAAAAAACTCAGATGGCTCTTATCTTTTTACACCTAATCTATGGGGTGATTATATTATACGCATCAAAGGAAAAGACAAGAACTCTCATAGTGCAAGCCTTATGTTCTATTGCGCTTATTCAGGATACATGCCATGGGCAATGCAAAGGCCTGACCGGCTTGAGCTTAAATTTGATAAACCCCATTATGCTGTTGGTGATACAGCCATGCTCACAGTGCAGTCTCCTTTTAAAGGAAAAGCGCTTATTACTATTTCAAAGGATAAGATTATAACATCTAATATAGTTGATTTAGAAAACCAGGTTCAGGAAATCCCCATTACAATAAAAGAAGATTATATGCCTAATGCTTATTGTGCTGTTACTGTGATAAGGCCTGTTGACCCAAAGCAGGACTGGATATCCTACAGAGCATATGGGATAACCCCTATTGGTATAGATAATACCGCCAATAAACTAAACATAAACATATCAAGCCCTGTATCAACACAGCCAAAGGAAAAGATAAAGGTAGACCTTGTGGTTAAAGACTCCCAGGGTTTACCTGCCCAGGCAGAGATTGCCTTGGCATTAGTTGACGAGGGCATCTTAAGCCTGACTAATTTTAAGACACCTGATCCTTTTGAGTTTTTCTACGGGCAAAGAGGAAATAACATTGCTACAAGCGATATATATTCATTACTCATTCCTGAGTTTGGCCAGGAAGAAATAGGCGCAGACTCAACTCCGTCAGGAGACAGGGCACCGTATGACCCAAGCAGGAGGCTAAATCCCATAAGTGTAAAAAGGGTAAAACCTGTTGTTTTATCAAAGAGCAGTATTATTACAGATATAGATGGAAAGGCAAGCGCTGAATTTATCATACCGCAATTTTCAGGAAGCCTTCGTATTATGGCAGTAGCAATTTCTGAAAAAAGCTTTGGAAGCTCCCAAGAAGATTTAAAGGTAGTTGAGCCTCTTATGATAAAGCCAAATCTTCCGAGAGTGCTTTCAACTAATGATGAGTTTATAATACCTGTGTCTGTATTTAATGCCATAGGAAAAGACGCTAATGTAAATATAACCCTTAATGTCTCTGATGGGTTTTCATTTAAATCAGATAAAAGCTTTAATATTAATATCCAAAACGCAAAAGAAAAGGCCGTTAGCTTTAAGCTCAAGGCACCGGATACCCCAAGAAAGGCCGTAATTACAATTAACGCTAAATCCCAAGACTACGAGTCAAGCGTTATAACAGAGCTTGCTGTAAGGCCGCCGGTTCCTTTTACAAGCCTAATGGGCTCCGGCTCCATTAAATCACCCTCTGATAAAACCATCCCAATTCCCGGAAAATGGCTTAAAGGCACAGAAAAGGCAAAGCTAATAATAACATCTTTACCTGCATTGCAGTTTGCAGGCGGCTTAAAATATCTTATAGATTACCCTTATGGATGTATTGAGCAGGTTACATCATGCGTGTTTCCGCTTCTTTATTTAAAGGATATTGCCTCAGTCGTTGAGCCTGATAAGTTTAGCCAAGCGCAGATAGACAGCTATATCCAGGAAGGCATAACAAAGATTTTGGCAATGCAGACATTTTCAGGCGGCTTTTCAACCTGGGCAGGATATAACTATACCTATGATTGGGGAAGCATATACGCGACAGAGTTTTTAGTTGAGGCATCTAATGCAGGATATGTAGTGCCTGCTCTTTCAAAAAACGTAGCACTTGATTATTGTGAGAAGATACTCACAGATCAAGGCAAGGAGTATTCTTTAGAGCTAAAGGCATACAGCTGTTATGTGCTTTCAAAGGCAGACCGGTTAAAGGCACCTTGGATAAGAAGGCTTCAGGAGGTTCAGGATAAGCTGCCTGAGTATTCAAGGTTTTATTTAGCAGCATCGCTGTTTTCATTAGGAGATAGAAAAGCAGTAGAGGATATCTTAGGAAAAGGCATGCCTGATAAAAACATTAAAAGAGAAACAGGAGATACACTTAATTCATATACAAAGGTAAACGCTATAGCACTTTCTGTGTACATGGATATTGATCCTGAAAACCAGATTGTACCCGTTCTTGTTAAGCGCTTAGAAGGCTCTATGAAAAACGGCCAGTGGGGTACAACGCAGGATAATGCCAAAGCACTTCTTGCCCTTGGAAAGTATGCCAATTATTACAAAAACCAGGACATAGATTATATGGGCAAGGTTTTAGTGGATGGAAAGATAATCGCTGAGTTTGACAGCAAGGCAGAGCTTATCCTTACAGATTCTGCTTTAACAGGAAAAGATATAAAGGTATCTGTTAAAGGAAAAGGCGATGCGTATTATTACTGGTTAAGCGAGGGAATCCCTCTGTCAGAAACCGTTGAGGAAAAAGATAGCGGCATGCAGGTTAAGAGAAGCTTTCTTACAAGAGACGGTAAAGCCCTTGATGCTAAAAGCATAAAGCAGGGAGATGTTATTGTTGTGGAGGTCATGCTTAATGCGCCGCTTGCCTATAAAAACGTAGTTGTTGAAGACCTTTTACCTGCCTGTTTTGAGATAGAAAACCCACGTATTGCCACAGCTGAGAAAATAGACTGGATACAAAAGGACTTGCTTGAGGCAACTCATGTTGATATGAGAGACGATAGGCTAATAATCTTTACCGATTTAACAGGTGAGGGTAAGCAGTATTATCGCTATGTAGTGCGTGCTGTGACAAGGGGTAAGTTTATCTTACCTGCTATTAACGCGTATTGCATGTATGATCCAAGCATTATAAGCATCTCCGGCCAAGGCTCTGTCGAGGTAGACTAGCACTATGAAAAGAATACTTAAACATCTAACAGCACTATTCTGCCTAGCAACCATCTCCACCATCTTATCTTACACTGTCATACTCCACATAGCCCCTTTCCCACATGAAAAAATAAAGACAATTGAGTATTCAAAATGCTTACACGACAGCCGGGGAAACATCCTTCGCGGTTTTACCAATAAAAGCGGTTTCTGGCTCATGCCGGTTGAGTTAGATGAAATAAACCCCCAATTAATAAATGCAACCCTCTCAATAGAGGATAACCGCTTTAAAAAACACTTCGGGGTCGACCCTTTTGCTGTGATGCGTGCCTTTAGCCTTAACCTTAGAAATGGCAGGATAATTTCAGGTGCCTCCACAATAAGCATGCAGGTTATACGCCTTATTGAAGGAAGAAAGAGGTCTTTTCCTAATAAGATTATAGAGGCAATTCATGCTATACACCTTGAGAGGCTTTATTCAAAAGATGATATATTAAAACTCTATCTCGAGTTAGCCCCTTATGGAGGCAATATCCACGGAGTAAAGGCCGCATCATTCAGGTATTTTAATAAGCATCCTGCAGACCTTACGCTTTCAGAGTGCGCCTTATTAGCAGGCATACCGCAGTCACCTACAAGGCTTAGGCCAAATCGTTATCCCGAACGTGCAGGCATAAGAAGAGACAGGGTATTATCAAGCATGCTTAAAAATAATTACATTACAAAGGCCCAATACGATAATGCCATAAAAGAGCCAATATCAGCAGGCAATAATATCTTACCTTTTAAGACACCTCATTTTGCTGAGTTTGTCCATAGCCGTTATAGCGGCACGAAGAATATATATACAACGCTTGACCCTGCCATACAACACTTTGCAGAAAACGCCTTAAAAGAAACAGTAAACTCTTTAAAGCCCTATGGCGTTACAAATGGCGCTGTGGTTGTAATTGAAAACAGTACAGGTAATATCCGGGCAATGGTAGGCTCGGCTGATTTTTTCTCAAAGGAAAACTCAGGCCAGATAAACGGTGCCTTAAGCAGAAGATGCCCCGGCTCAACCCTAAAGCCTTTTACATATGCCCTTGGCTTTGAACAAGGCTTATATACGCCAAGAATGATCCTTTCTGATAAGCCGGTTCAATATAATGGGTATTCGCCAACAAACTATGATAATAAGTTTAGAGGCGATGTATCAGTAAGAGAGGCATTGGTTGACTCTTTAAATGTGCCTGCGGTTGAGGTGCTTAATAAAATAGGCTATAGAAATCTTTATAGGTTTTTAAGGGCTCTTGGTATTACCACATTAAATAATCTTCCTGAGCATTATGGCCTTGCGCTTACCCTTGGTGCGGGTGAGGTTAATCTACTTGAACTAACCAATGCATATGCAACACTAGCCCGCCTTGGCGTATATAAGCCCTATAACTTTATCGAGGAGCAGGAAAGCCAGCCAAAACAAATAATATCCAACGCCGCCTGTTATATCCTCGCCGACATATTATCAGACACTAAACGCTTAAACGATATAGGCATATACAGAGACACTACCATTCATCCTAAGATTGCCTGGAAGACAGGCACATCTTATGGCAATAAAGACGCCTGGACCGTGTGCTATAACCCTGAATACACTATAGGTGTCTGGCTGGGTAATTTTTCAGCAAGGACAGCAAGAGCACTTGTAGGCGTTGACACCGCAGCACCGCTTGCTGTTAAGGTATTTGACTGGCTGTACTTAAGAAAGCCTGCCCCCTGGTATGATATGCCTGATTCAATAGGAGTACGCAGGGTATGTGATGCAAGCGGGGAGCCTATAGGAGATAACTGTAAGAACAGCGTTTCAGACTTATATATTAAAAACCGCACTATCAATAGGCCTTGCCCTATCCATGAAAAAGTAGTATCATCTAATATGCCCATTGACTTTGACAGGGGCAGGCCAAACATAATCTCACCGGCTCACAGATGCGAATACTTCATATCAGGCACTTATGGCAATCAAAAGCTTAAACTTCAAGCAACAGGTACTACTGATGCTAAAAAACTTTACTGGTTTGTAAACGGAAAATTCTACACCTCTTCTAATATTGGTGATAAAATATTGTGGGACATGGAATTAGGAAGCCATAAGATTACATGTTCTGATTCCTTCGGCCGCAGCTCATCTGTTATTGTTACCGTAAGGTAAGTATTTATAGGAAATACTGCTTATGAGTCAGCTTATCTTAGATGGCTACAACGTAATCCATAAAATTCCTGAATTAAGACAGCACCTTGATAAAAGCCTTGGAGATGCTCGCATGGCACTAGCTAGCTTTGTGTTAACATGGGGGAGAACCCATAGCCATCAAGGCAAGATTACTATTGTGTTTGATGGAAGAGACACTGTTTGCAGTAATGCCGGTAACAATCTTTGTGGTGTAAGTTGTATTTTTACCAAGACAAAGCAGGAAGCAGATGACCGCATAATAGCTATGGTGAGAAATAGTCCAAACAGTAAAGATACCATAGTCATATCAGATGATAATTATATAACCAATAATTGCAAAGCCCATGGCGCCCAGGTAAAATCAACGGGTTTCTTATTGCAATCAAACACGCAACAAGCCACTCAGGATGATAAAACCATAGATAGCAAAACCGAACACGAAATAAACGAATGGCTTAAGAAGGAATACGGGATTTAACAATACCTATTTATTATGCGTCCTACCATATGCTAAAGGAAGAGTAAATGAGTGTATCAGAATATTTTAAAAAGATTAAATGTTTAGATGAATTAGAGTTTCTTAAGGAACATGGTATTAAACCTAGTTGTTTGCGATACGGTGAATGCGATATTGCATTTCCCAAAGATGAAGAAGAGTATTATGCCTTAGGCGGATATTCCTTTATGAAGGTAACGGCTATATCTATAGATGCAAAAGAGCTTCCAATAGAAAGAGCTTATTTTCAGCTTTATCAGGGCAGAGCGGTATCACTTATTGGCCTTGAAGCCTCTGTTGACGATGCGCCAAATTTTACTAATAGGATTATTGAAACAAAAGATGATGACAATAACACGTATTATCAAAGCTTTTCTTTTTGGGCTATACCGACTGCGTACTTTGTGGATCATAATGGTTATATCGCAATTGACTTTAAGGGTGGGATAAAAGACTTTATACTTCTTCGTGGGCCTTGGAAAAAAGCCGAGCATATCATTGAATGGGTACGTAGCCATATGTCCAAGGCAAAAGATGATAATATGCCTGTTGATTATGATGTGCTTTCGAAGTTTGTGCAAAGAGAATTTAGCAAATAATAGAACATAGGGTGTATATAGCATGGCTACCAAACAAAAAACTAAATTAGATAGTGTTAGGCCCAATCTTAAAAAACTATGGCGCCTTAAAAAGTATAAAGCAGCTCTAGATATGCTGCTTCAAGAAATGCAAGCAGGTACTTCCAGAAGGCTTTATGTGTGGATAAGCGAGACTTATCTATATATGAAAGATTATTTCAAAGCAGAAGAATTTGCCTTAAAAGCCAAATCATTTCCTTATGAGGATTATTATACTGATAAAGAGATAGCCCGCCATTTAGGCGATGTTTATTATAAAATGGGCTGGATGTATTTCCTTGATAAAAAACATCAGCAGGCTATTGAAATATCAAAAAAAGCAGTCGAGATTGATGAATCAGTAATAGGTGGATATTTATTGTTAGGGCAGATTTATTATGACATGGAAGAATACGAAGAATCCATAAAACACTATAATAAAGGCATAAAAATATGTCCACCCTTGGTTGCCAAGATGGTTTTAAAAAAGAAAGAATTATCAAAAGTTGACTATTTGTCTCACCCAGCAGTTATAAAAAAGTTAAAATCAAAAATTCTATTTTCAGATCTGTATTTGCATAAAAGTTATAGCGTTATAGAGCTAAATACGCCTGAAGAGGCACGAGCGCTGGCTCTTGAGGCTTTAAAGTTTCTGCCAGAGAAAGATGATCCTTCAGAAATCAATGAATTCCTGGCATTTTGCAATGTGGATATAGATTACTATTACTATAACAAGGGCAGGAGCTGTATAAAGAAAGAAAAATACAAAGAAGCTAAAGAGATATTAGATAAAGGCCTAAAAAGTGTAAATTACCCGATAGGGTGCCATGTAATGTTATCTGATATGTATGATTGTCTTAATGACCATGAAAAAAGCCTAGATCACGCAAATAAGGCACGTGATAATGCCGCCTTACGCAGTATGGTAGGCATAGGTGTTGAAAAAGAAGACTTATCCCATATGTATGCACTTGTTTCTGCATGTAGGGGCAATGCCTTAAAGGAGCTAAAAAGATACGAAGAAGCAAAAGAGGCTTTTCATGAAGCCCTTAAGCATGCTCCTCCAGATGAGGATATGGGTTATGTACATGAAGAATTGGAAGAGTTAAAATGGAGGTAAAAGTATGAAGGTAAAATTGCTATTTATAATAATATGTTCAAGCATACTTATAATTTCAGCACAAGTGTTTGCTGAAAACTTTCAAGATGGCTATAAACGCGGTTACCAAAAGGGTTATCAATATCAAGAGCAGGGTGGCATTGAACCCATAGCCCCTATTGCACCTATTGCCCCAATACCTAATATAGGGGAACAAAATTATGATGATGGCTATAGAAGAGGTGTTATAGAAGGCCACGAAAAAAGACAAAACGAGCAGCAGCAAAGTAATTCCCAGTGGAAATGGTAAAGGTTATATTGTGATTGGTGCAATCGCAGGAGATATCATAGGATCGTGCTTTGAGAATATATATGCAAGGGATTATAATTTCCCCTTGTTTACTCAACGATCACGGTTTACAGATGACACTGTTTTAACAGTAGCAGTAGCAGACTGTCTTATGAATAATAAAGACTATGGCATCGCTTTTAGGCAGTATGCGGCAGAGCACAGAAACCGTGGATATGGAGGCATGTTTATAAGCTGGCTACGCTCAGATGATCCTAAACCATATAACAGTTTTGGCAATGGCTCAGCCATGAGGGTTTCTCCTGTGGGATGGTATTATAATAGTATCCAGGATGTATTAAACGAGGCTAAAAGAAGCGCTGAAGTTACCCATAACCATCCTGAAGGTATAAAAGGTGCCCAGGCTATTGCAGCAGCAGTATTTCTAGCAAAGAACAATTCCACAAAGCAAGAAATCAAAGATTATATAACCACTAACTTTCACTATAATCTTGATAGGACACTTAAGGAGATAAAGCCTAATTATGATTTTGATGCTACCTGCCAGGGCTCTGTCCCTGAGTCTATTATAGCTTTCTTAGAGTCATCAGATTATGAATCTTCCATAAGAAATGCAATCTTTCTAGGAGGGGATGCAGATACCATGGCTTGTATTGCAGGTAGCATTGCAGAAGCATATTATAAGAACATCCCTGAAGATATCGTAAACCAGGCAAAAAGCCGTTTAACGCCTGATCTACTAAAAATCGTAGATTTGTTTGAAGAAAAGTATAATGTCATTATTTGATGATTTTATAAAGTATGATTTTATTATGGGTGGTGATACAATAAAGTGCCCTAAGTGTGGCACAGACGTGCCCTATAGTCTGTTTTTCGATAACAAAACTAAATGCCCCAAATGCGGGGAGGAGATAGAAATAAAGAAAGGAGATTTATGAAAATATCGACATTAAGACAATCTTTAATTTTGGCTTTGATTTTAGTGGTAGGTTTTTCTACTGTATCTTATGGCAGCAGAAAAAAACAGACCCCTTGGTGGGATCTTAAAAAGCACTGGGATAAAAGTGTAACCAAAGATGATAAATTGTGCTTAGAGTATATGAGCAGAGTAGAGCAGTATGATTATATTGTGCCTCACGATACACCCATAAGAAAAGT